>Ga0255052_10001811_pt1 | contig 15810 bp, 19 predicted proteins | sample JV7_2_21_MG_FD_188632 | JGI IMG/M metagenome (GOLD analysis project Ga0255052, IMG submission 188632) | Seawater microbial communities from Jervis Inlet, British Columbia, Canada - JV7_2_21 | ecosystem: Environmental > Aquatic > Marine > Inlet | place: Canada: British Columbia | collected...
ACGGTGTGTTGCTTGAGCTCGTTTAGATTCATTTTAAGAGTGCCCTATTTACAGGGTTGGGGAATAAAGACGTGAGAACGGCCTATGGGTAATATCGAGAATTGCGTTTGGTTTTTTTGTTCAGGAATGCCGCGAAGATACGGCATCGATTAAAAAGAGCGTAGCACAGTAATTCAGGGTCGTCTACCTCAATCAACGACCCTTTTTAAATCTATTTTTTGGCCCTGTAAAGCTAGATATTGCTGTCGAGAAAAGCGGTTAGCTGGGATTTGGACAGCGCACCAACCTTGGTAGCCTCAACTGCCCCATCCTTGAACAGCATCAGGGTCGGAATGCCACGAATTCCGTACTTGGGGGGAGTGTTGGCATTATCGTCGATATTGAGCTTAGCTACCGTGAGTCGACCATCGTATTCATCGGCTATCTCTTCGAGGATCGGAGCGATCATCTTGCAGGGGCCGCACCACTCTGCCCAGTAGTCAACGAGCACCGGATGATCTGCCTGCAGCACATCCGATTCGAAGCTTTCATCTGAAAGGTATACTATTTTCTCACTCACGCGTGTCTCCAGCCCCATGGCTTAATCAGTTAGACGGACAATTTAGTCGTATCAGATTTAACTGTCAATTATACAAACATGGTGGAAAACCGATACAGGATTTCCAACCCATCAGGCCTAGGTGGGTATAAAAATCGACTTTTCAAATCACAGCGCAGGTTTTCATGCAATTTGCTACCATAGCCGGATTACCTTCGAAGTTAGGAAATTTTCTAGAGTATGGCGCAACAACATTTAACCGAGCTGCAGTTTAGCTCCCTGGAGCTTGACCAACGTTTGCTAAACGCGCTGGGCGAGATGGATTTCCATTATTGCACCCCAATTCAGGAAAAATCACTACCACTGCTACTGGCCGGGAAAGACGTCTCCGGGCAGGCACAGACAGGCACCGGTAAAACCATGGCGTTTCTGCTTGCCTGTGCGCAAAGGATCCTGCATTCGGACCAACCCGCCACAGTTCCAGGTAAACCAAGGACCTTAATTTTGGCACCGACGCGCGAACTGGCAATTCAAATCCACAAGGATGCGGAAAATCTGCTGCGCAAACTGCCACTCAAGTTGGCCATCTGCTACGGTGGTAAGGCTTACGAACAGCAGAAGAGACAATTCGACGAACCCGTCGATATCCTCATCGGCACCCCGGGGCGCCTGATCGATTTCTTCAAGCAGCGACTCTTCGATTTCAAGTTAATTGAGGCAATGGTGCTGGACGAGGCTGATCGCATGTTTGATATGGGCTTCATTGCGGATGTTCGCTTCATGTTAAGACGCCTGCCCCACCCCGAAAAACGCTTGAATATGCTGTTTTCGGCGACCATGGCGCAAAAGGTGATGGAGTTGGCCTACGAACATATGAACAAGGCCCAGCTAATCAAAATCGATGCCGATTCGCCAACCGTGGATCGTATCGAGCAGAGCGTTTACCACCCGGCGAATCATGAAAAGATCCCGCTGCTGCTGGGCCTGATTCAGAAACTGCAACCACAGCGCAGCATTATCTTTGCCAACACCAAGCACGCCACTATCCGCATCTGGGGATACCTGCAGGGCAACGGCATGTCAGCGGCGATAATTTCCGGGGACATCCATCAAAACAAACGTGAGGCCCTGCTGAAGAAATTCCACGACGGTGAGTATTCGATCCTGGTGGCTACCGATGTCGCCTCGCGAGGTTTGCATATTCCTGACGTCACTCACATTTTCAATTACGATCTACCCGAGCTGGGTGAAGATTACGTGCATCGAATCGGGCGTACCGCGCGGGCGGGTAAATCGGGTGTCGCGATCAGCTTTGCCTGTGAAGATCTTGCGATGAACCTGATCGATATTGAATCCTATACACGTCGCACGATTCCAACAATGTCGATAAGCAACGACTTGCTGATCAAACCCAGGCCCCCGGTTAAAATGAAAGGCGGACGCTTAAAGCCGAGTGGCGGCAGGCCGCAGCGTCCACGGCACAAGAACGGACCACCGCGTCACCATCACCAACGCAGAAAATAAGGCGGTATGAACAAACAACGCAATGCACTACTTCTCGGAGGCAGCGGATTCATCGGCAAGCAGCTAGCGTTTGCGCTCGCTAACCGGGGCTGGCATGTCACCGTACCCAGTCGACGACCGCATCGAAATCGATCGCTGCTGGTGCATCCCAATATAAGCCTGCTGGAAGCCAATATCACGGATGAGGCTCGTTTAAGACAGCTCTGCGAAGGGCAGCAAATGGTCATCAATCTAGTTGGCATATTGCACGAAAGGCGCAAGGGGGATTTTCGTCGTCACCATGTCGATTTTATCAAGGCAGTGGTCGAAGCCTGTTGTGAAACCGGTATCAAACGCCTGCTCCATGTCAGCGCGCTGGGCGCCGACCAGGCGACTGGCAGCAGCCTTTATCTTCGCTCCAAGGGTGAAGGCGAGAATCTGTTGCACACGTTTGGGCAGCGGGGCCTGCAGGTAACCAGTTTTCAACCCTCGGTCGTGTTTGGTAAAGAGGACGATTTTATCAATCGCTTTGCCGGTATTTTGAAATTGTTTTTTGGTTACTTTCCGCTTGCCTGCGCCGACAGCAAACTGGCACCTGTTTATGTAGGCGACCTGGTCGAACGAATGGTAAACGCGGTCGATGATCGCGAAAGTTATGCGAAGCGCTACACGGTTTGTGGGCCGGAGGTTTTTACCCTGCAGCAAATCCTCGAGTTAATCATCGACAGTTTACAGCTTCCGGTGCGTGTCATGCCCCTGAGCAAGGGATTATCGCGCATGCAGGCGTTAATTCTGCAAAATCTGCCTGGCAAACTTTTTACTATGGACAATTACCGATCATTGCAGACCGACAATGTCTGCCCGGACGGCGACCTTTGTGAAACCAGCCTGCGCCAGTACCTGCATGGTTTGCCGGCGATGTTTGGTAACAAACGCAACTACGACAGCTTCCGCAAGGATTACCCACAACCCGGCAATCCAGAGGATCATCTGTGAAGGTATACCGTGTCGGCGGTTGTGTACGCGACCACCTGCTCGGACTACCCGTTAACGACATAGACTGGGTGGTAACCGGGGCTACCGCAGAACAAATGCAGGCTGCCGGATACAAGCCGATCGGTAAAGATTTTCCAGTCTTCCTGCACCCCGAAAGCAAACAGGAATATGCACTGGCACGCAGCGAACGCAAAACCGGCCCGGGTTACAAGGGATTTGAAATCAGCGCCGACCCTGCAACCACAATCGAACAGGACTTATTGCGTCGCGATCTAACCATCAACGCGATTGCCGAAGACGAGCAGGGAAACCTGGTCGATCCATACGACGGCCAAAGAGATATCGAGGACCGCCTGTTACGGCATGTTTCCGATGCATTTGTCGAAGACCCGGTAAGGGTATTGCGCGTCGCCCGCTTTGCAGCGCGATTCCATAAAATGGGTTTTACGGTTGCCGACGAAACTCGCGACCTGATTCGCCAGATCGGTCAGTCTGGCGAACTCGAGGCACTGGTCGCCGAGCGAGTATGGTCCGAATTATCGCGCGCACTCGACGAGGCCGACCCTGCCGTATTCTTCACAACCTTGCGCGACTGTGAAGTCCTGGCACCATTATTTCCCGAGATAGATGCCCTGTTCGGGGTGCCGCAAAATGCGAAGTATCACCCGGAGATCGATACCGGTGCGCACCTTATGATGGCGTTGCAGGCAAGTGCGGCACTCGGGCACGATAATGAAACCCGATTTGCCGTATTGATGCACGATTTCGGTAAAGCGACGACGCCTGCCTCGGTGTTACCGAGCCATCATGGTCACGAAGCGCGTGGTAAGAAACCGGTCAAGGCCTTTTGCAAGCATTGGCGAGTTCCCAGGGCCCACACTGAACTGGCCCTGATTACGACCGAGTTTCATCTGCTGGCGCACCGCGCGATGGAACTTAAAGCCTCGACCCTGTTAAAGTTATTTACCCGGGCCGACAGCTTACGCAAACCAGAGCGATTTCAAAAAATGCTCGATGCCTGTCGCGCCGATATTCGCGGGCGCGAGGGATCCGAGGAGGATCCATACCCACAAGCAGAATACCTGGCGCGGCTTGCTGCTAAACTGCGGGATCTTGATATAACCAGTATCCAGAAACAGGGCCTGACTGGAAAAGCCATGGGAAAGGCTATACACGAGGCTCGTTTGCGTTTAATCGAACAGGAAAAAGCGCTAGCGCAGCAAAATTCGGGCTAACCTGGTATCGACGAACCTCAGTAACCGCGGTAGCGGTGAAAAATAAAACAGAATTCCAGCCAGGACACCGGCTCCATTGGCCAGGACATCGCCCCACTCCGGATAACGATACGTGGTCATTCCCTGTAAAAGCTCGATTAACATTCCGTATCCAACCAGGCCGATGACAGTCCAGCCCAATGAAATTCGATTAACCACTAACAGGCTGAACCAGCCTGCCAGGAAAAAATAGGTGACCAGATGTGACAGCTTGTCACTGACCCCGATATCGGGTGCCGGCATCAACGAAACCAGGGCAACGCCAAACAGCATCATCGCACCGATAAAATACCAGACTTTGACGAACTTCAGCGGTGGCATCGACCCCGATAGCGGATTATCACCCGGTTGCGTCATTTACGCTTTTTTAGCTCAGTAGCACGAGAATCGCCACGCCGAGCAATACCCGGTAAATAACAAAAGGCAGCATACCAATTCGGTCGATGAGGCGCAGGAAATAGTGAATGCAGAGACCAGCACTGATCGCCGATAATAGCACGCCCAACAGCAGGTCATCCCACCCGATCGGGCTAACCTCGGTCACCATGCGCACGGTCTGCAGTACTCCGCTGGCAAAAATAACCGGTATCGCCAACAGAAAGGAAAAGCGGGCCGCCGCCTTGCGGGTAAGTCCGAGAAACAGTCCCAGCGTGATCGTAATACCGGAGCGCGATATGCCCGGAATCAGCGCGAGCACCTGGAAGCAGCCGATGATTAATACATCTTTAAGATTCAACTGGAATTCGTTTCGAGTGCGTCGCGCATTCGCGTCGGCATACCACAATATCAGGCCGAAGATAATCGACGCCAGGGCAACGATCCAGGGACTGCGTAGTTTTTCCTCGATGGGCCCCTGTAACAGGAAACCTACCAATATCGCCGGCAAGGTACCGATGATAACCCACCAGGCGAGCAAGCTGTCCTGATCGGCGTCACCCCCGGCGAGCGAACATGCCCAGGATTTCAGCATGCGCTTTACCTCGACCCGAAAGTAATACAGCACCGCAATCAGTGAACCGATGTGCACCGCCACGTCGAACACCAATCCCTGGTCCGGCCAATTCATCATCTGCGGCACTAACACCAGGTGGGCCGAGCTCGATATCGGTAAAAATTCGGTCAGCCCCTGCACGATCGCCAGGATTATAATTTGCAGATTATCCATTGGCGCCCCTGCGCTGCATCGCCGGCAGTTCCAGCGCCATGTTTTTCTGCATTGCCAACACCTTGAACTTCTCTCCCATTTCCTGTGGCAGGCTGAGCGTTCCAACCTGCTGCGATAACGTCAATTGCGACAGGCTGTCGCTGCCTTGCGCCTGTCGTTGCGCCTCCTCGAGCAGACCGTTGGCCAGCAGAAACTGGCCCTGCGTGACCAGGCCTGAAAGCACGAACCCATTTGCTTCGGCCGCATCGGCACAGGCATCAAAATCGACAAACGCGGTAATGTCCTGCAACCCCGGGTAAACCAGTGGATCAGTGTGCACTCGATGCTGGTAGTGACAGGTCAGGGTACCGTGGCTACGCGACGGATGGTAATACTGGTCCTGCTCATAACCGTAATCGATGATCATCACCAGTGCGCGTTTACAGGTTTGCGCAAGCGCTTTTAACCAGGGCCCGTAATTCAGGTTCAATTCGCTGCGGTAGCCCTCCGCAAAAACTCCGAGGCGGGCCTCTATCGCTCGTATCGAGTCAATCACGGAACTCTTTGGAGTAAAAGTTTGCCAGGTAAAGCCCTGTCCATCGTAACCAATCCCTCGCTCGAGCCACTCTTCCTGCTTTGACAGGATATGTATGGGCATTGCATCGAGTACTTCATTGGCGAGCACGATACCATCAAATTCTTCCGGTAGACTGCTTAACCATTCGATTTTGTGAAACAGTTCTGCAGACAGCTCACCGCGCAGGTAGTTTTGCTGTCGTTGCTGCAGATCGGCACTGAGGTCGAGAATCTGGTAACGCTCAAGCGTGGGTAGCCTACTTAATATCTGGGCGCACAACTTACCGCTGCCAGCACCAAACTCGAGAATCCGGGCACTGCACCCCTGCTCAATGACAGCAGCCGCCTGCCGTGCCAGGCAAAATCCAAACAACGGCGAGATTTCCGGGGCGGTTACGAAATCGCCTGGCGCGCCAAATTTAGCGGCAGCCGCGGAATAATACCCAAGCCCCGGTTCATACAGTGCCATCTGCATATACTCGTCGAATCCGATGACACCTCCCCGGGTTTCGATTCGAGCAGCAATGACATCCACCAGGCGGGCACTGTGCGCAATGGCGGCCGCGTCGGGTAGTGGCAACTCAAGTCCCCGGGAATCATGCCCGGATAAAAGATTCTTCGGCACTCTGTGTTTCTCTGCTTCGGACTAGCGTCTGCTTACGGGGATGATATGATGACACTTTTCGCTTTCGCTTGACTGATGTTGTTAACTGATAAATCCGTGCTGGTAACCGGCGCGGCAAATCGCCTCGGTGCTCAGATCGCCCGCACTCTACATCAAAACGGGGCAAATCTCATTATCCATTACCGCGCTTCGGCAGACGAGGCCGAGGCGCTGGCGGCTGAACTGAACCAGCTGCGGGATGATTCGGCGATCGCCCTGGGCGCTGATTTGAGCTCAGTCACCGAACTCGAAGAGCTGGCCGACAACGCTATTAGCGCATTCGAGGGCTTGCATATCCTGGTCAATAATGCGTCCAGTTTTTATCCCACCAAATTTGGTGAAATTGATCAGCAAGCTTGGGATGATTTGACCGCCAGCAACTATCGAGCGCCTCTGTTCCTGTCACAGGCGTGCTACCCGGCACTAAAGCAAAGTTCGGGTTGCATTATCAACCTGATCGATATTTACGCCTCGTTGCCGCTCAAACACCATAGCGTCTACTGCAGCGCCAAGGCGGCCAACCAGATGCTGGTCAAGTCGCTGGCGCTCGAACTCGCACCCGAGGTGCGGGTTAACGGCATTTCCCCGGGTGCAATTCTGTGGCCAACAGAAGAGACCAGCAACCAACAGAACTATAAAAAGGCACTCCTGGAACAGGTCCCGTTAAAGCGTCTCGGCACACCGCAGGCAATCGCCGATACCGTACTGTTCCTCGCAATCAACGACTATGTCACCGGCGAAATAATACGCGTCGACGGTGGTCGACTGCTTAGCACCTAGAAAATGAATATGAACCGATACTGGAGCAAATCAATCGAAGCGCTCGATCCCTACACTCCCGGTGAACAACCGCAGGATCACGCATACATCAAGCTCAACACCAATGAAAATCCCTACCCACCGTCACCCGAGATTGCAAAAGTCATTCGGGATTATGAAATAGATCAACTGCGTCGCTACCCCGATCCGGAAAGCAGTGCGTTAATCGAATCACTGGCGGCATACCATGGCGTAGACACCAACCAGGTTTTTGTCGGCAACGGCTCCGATGAAGTGCTGGCCCATGCTTTCCAGGCGTTTTTCAGGCACGACTACCCGATACTGTTCCCCGACATCAGCTATAGTTTTTACCCGGTTTACTGCAAGCTGTACCAGATCGATTACCGGCAACCCACTCTCGACGAGGCGTTTTGCATCAATATTCGGGACTACGCGTCGGCCAATGGCGGCATTATCATTCCCAATCCTAATGCTCCAACCGGAATCGCCCTCGAGACCGGCGCGATTCGTGAACTGCTCGCGGATAATCCCGAGTCGGTGGTCATTATCGATGAAGCCTACGTCGACTATGGCGCCGAATCGGCGTGCCAGCTGATTCAAGAATTTCCCAACCTGCTGGTGGTACAGACATTTTCCAAATCGCGCAGCCTCGCAGGATTGAGGCTCGGTTATGCGCTCGGCCACGAAGACCTGATCGAGGCTCTGCAACGTGTAAAGAATTCTTTCAATTCCTATCCGATAAACCGTCTCACCGGTGCAATCGCCCTGGCGGCAATTGCTGACGAGGACTATTTTCAGAAATGTCGCAAGCAGGTGATCGCAAGCCGCGAACACTTGAGCACTGAACTAAAACGACTGGGCTTCGAAGTATTTCCATCCAGCAGTAACTTCGTGTTGGTGCGTCATCCCGGGCATGCGGCCGAAACGCTTTATCTTGAATTGAAAGCGGGCGGTATCCTGGTGCGCTACTTCAACAAGGCGCGCATCGATAACTGTCTTCGCATTTCGATCGGTACCGACGACGAATGCTATGCCTTGATCGCCGCCCTTAAGGAGATAATGGGTTAAAAAGCAAGCGCGGAATGTTAGCAGTACATTCTGTTCGGGGCTTCATCTGCTGCTATTTTACTCTGCAGATTCTGACTGCATTTGTCTTACTTGCTGTTCCCTCTGCTCTCTAACTCTTTGAATGCTTTTAACACGTTTTACGCCCCAAAGTATCACGATCAAAATACTTGCCACCAACGACCCATAGGTAATGTAGGGCGAAGTCGCCGTTGCCCAGACTATGATCAAACCCAAAAAAGCCAATGCAAATATGGCCGTAAGAATACGGTCATCTAAATACAGGACACTCCTTTTTTGATAGTTTTGCAGCCCATCTTTTTGCGCCATCTGTATACGCGCAATTCCTTCCTCGGCGTTCTCACCACCCATGTTGAACCCTCCAGTAAGATAAACAATGGAACCTACTAATACTATCTAAACCTAAACCAGTACCTTTTAGCAAACCAATCAATAAAACATATGCGGCTGATCAGCTGATAGATTTATCGCACTGCTCGGAAATTACCGGTTTATGGAGTTTGTCTTGAGCGAGTTTCGAATGATCTAACACGGCATAGAATTCAGCCATTTAAAATGCGAGGACTTTATCAGCCTGCTCTGTTTCCTGTGCCAGTGCATCCATCGTACTGCGTTCTGTGCCACCCAGAATTTCATTATCGGCAAGACCCCTGGCATCCATAAAACAGCGACGGCTATCGACCCGAATTCGTCACGAAAAATCCGGGATAAACCGATATGTAACCAGTACAATCAGTAAGATTCAGACTGAATTGACGTCTTCAGGCACCGGTTGGTAACAGTACAGAAGAAACCATAAGCAGGAGAATCACAACATGAACGCACCCGTCTATCTCGACTACAACGCCACCACACCAGTTGACCCCATGGTCGCGGATGCTATCGAACCCTATCTACGTCAACACTTTGGCAATCCTTCATCCACCCACGTTTACGGTCGTAATGCACATCAGGCAGTGGAGCGGGCACGCGAACAAGTGGCCATTTTGATTGGCGCTAAAGCTGACGAAATCGTCTTTACGGGGTGCGCCACCGAGGCCAATAACCTGGCTATACGTGGCGCGGCCCGGGCGCTACGTGACAAGGGACGGCACATTATAACCAGCGCGGTTGAACACCCCGCTGTAGAGCAACCTTGTCGACGCCTGGGTGAAGATGGTTGGGAAATATCAGTAATTCCAGTGGATAAATATGGCCAGGTCGATCCTGCTCAGCTGTCTGATGCTCTGCGCGATGATACGGTTCTGGTTTCCATCATGCACGCCAACAACGAGGTAGGCACAATCCAGCCAGTCGAGAAGATTGCGGCCATAACTCGGCCACGAGGTATCCTGTTACATACCGATGCCGCACAATCTGTGGCGAAAATTCCGGTTTCAGTTGATGATCTCGGAGTCGATCTTCTCACATTGGCCGGGCATAAATTCTATGCGACAAAAGGCGTGGGCGCACTTTATGTGCGCCGTGGCACACCCCTGCAACCGGTGTTGGTGGGTGCCGGTCATGAAGCGGGGTTACGACCGGGTACGGAGAACGTGCCAGCCATTGCAGGCCTGGGTGAGGCAGCTCGACTCGCATATGAACGCAATTCCGGGCATACACAGCAGCTGTGCCTGTTGCGTGACCAGTTACACGCCCTGCTCACCGAGGCTATTCCCGGAATTCTCTTGAATGGTCACCCCGAACAGCGCCTGCCCAACACCCTCAATCTCTCCTTTCCGGGCATGGATGGTCGAGACTTGCTGGCTCATGCGGCAGCCGAGGTAGCTGCCTCAGTTGGTTCAGCCTGTCACGAGGATGACGAAACGGTGAGCGGTGTTTTGGGAGCGATGGGGATTAATACCGACCGTGCCCGCGGCGCGGTGCGTTTATCCCTGGGCACGCCTTCCACCGGCGCAGAGATCGAGCGGGCAGCTAAGGCCTTAATAGCTGCCTGGCATGCATAAAGAATCAGTTGGAGATTCGGAGTTGGCTCTTTTTTTCTGATCCAGAAAACCTTTCCTGCCAGGCGATCTTTTACTAATGAGAGTCTGCAATTGGCCGAACTATGAAGCCCAGCAGGCGCGTCTGAGCGTCTCCTTTGGTGAAAACAGACCTTGAAATCCTCTATAGCAGGAGTCGAGGCCGAAGCATTTCTGCCGTCCAACCCAATCGAATTTCAACCGACATTCCTATAAAAATTTACAGCTAATTAATAACAACATTTTTATGACATATTGATCTTGCGAGTTATTTCGAAAGCTATAACCTAGCCCTCGCAACGATTAGAGATCGATTAATTCACATACTCGCTAACCTGATGCTGAACAGACACTGGCTAAAACTCACAAATATCGTTTTGGCGTTAACGCTTTTATGTGTCATCCCGACATTGTCCGCTAATGAACTGGAATCCGTTGATTTCACCGAGATTCATACGCAAGCCATATTCTCCAATGCTGCGTATCAGTCTGAAGGCAAAGTTCGTGCCCTGGTCGAATCAGGTAATTATACGCTCACGCTCTATCACACCATTCCAGATATTCAAATATCGTTTTTCCTCGCAACCAACGAATTAACCAAAACCCAGATTATTTCGGTACGCGGTACATCCAACATCGAAAATGCAATGGTCGATATTTCACTTAAATTAATGGTTGATAAGAACACAGGGGTACGTCTACACGAAGGATTTTCTTTCGCTGCAAAACAGGTTTACGCAGAGTTGAAACCCCTACTTAATTCTGATTATAAAATTAACGTCACTGGCCACAGCATGGGTGGTGCGGTTGCTTTAATATTAGCCATATATCTGGATGCCTATCAGTTCGATATCGAGCAGGTAATCACATTTGGTCAGCCCAAGGTCACCAACATATCCGGCGCCAATAAAATTCAACACATCAATGTTATCCGCGTAGTCACTCCCTTTGACCTTGTGCCGCTGGTACCACTGTTTGATCCCCTGGATATTAGCAACCTCGACGTTTACTGGCATGCAGGTAAAGAAGTTATTTTACTAGCCGATACTCAATACGCGATTCTGGAAGGTACTGATAGTATGTTACGTGCCACCAGATTCACCCAAGAACCCCTGACCGAAGATAATCTGAAAAATCATCAAATGCCGCTCTATCTCGAAATGATCAAGGCAAAAACGAAATCTTCTAAACTGGTTCCATACCAAACCGATCTTAACTTGTTCAACCTGTTTGGCAGTGATTAGAGCATCGGAAATATAAACACCCAATTTTCCCTATATCTTTAGTTTAAAGCCTTCGTGAGTTGCCTCGAATCCGAGTGACTCATAAAATCGCAAAGCGTCCGGGCGTTGTTTATCGGATGTCAGTTGTACAATGCTACAATTCTTTTCCCTGGCCCGGTTAATGGCCCAATTAATAAATTTGGCGCCCAGACCTTTTCCCCGGTGAGTTTTCGCAATTCTTACGCCTTCAATCAAACAACGCCAGGAACCGGTATGTGTTAAATAGGGAATAAACGTCAATTGCAACATCCCAACCAATTCACCATCGGATTCAACAACCGTCAGCTCATTGTTTGAATCCCTGTCAATACTCTGAAACGCATCCATGTAGCGATGATTCGATGGAACCGAGAGATCTTCCCTATTGGCTCCTAACTCGTCATCAGCCAGCAATACCACGAGCGCCGTAATATCACTCTCCATTGCTTCGCGAAACTTTAAATTCATACCAACCCCAAAAGCTTGTTAATGACTGGCCAAAAGCCAGTTACTGAGCACACAGGTAATCAGTGAGCTGATTGTTCGCAGGTGATTCCAGCTTGTCCATTTTCGCAGCTCTTTTACAGCTTCCAGGGCCGCGCTGGTCGAAGACCATTAAAGATCCAGCGGAAACAGGTCCAGGCGCGGAGCATCTTCAGCCATCCGCTGCCACAGTAGCGCATAGCTTTCCCCGATTTCAGGATGCAATCGATCACCGGCAAGGTCTTGCAACGGTTTTAAAACGAAAGCGCTGTGCAGGATTTCAGGGCGTGGTATCCGGATTCCTGGAATATCGAGGACCATGTCATCGTAAGTCAGGATATCGAGATCGATCGGGCGACTGGCAAACTTGGGCAGCGTGCGATCGCGTCCCAATTGATCTTCGATATCATGAAAAACTGTTGCGACTGCCGCGACCTCGAGGTCGGTATCAATACCCGCCACCAGGTTTAAAAAATCACTGCCATCGAAACCCACCGCAGCGGAATTGTATACCGGCGACAATTCGATCTTGCCGAAATGCTCCCGCAGCATTGCAACCGCCTGCCGAATCTTGGACTCGCGATCGAGATTACTGCCGAGGCCCACATAGACGCGGGCCATCACGCTAGCCTGGTACCACGTTCAATAATCACGCCGACCGATTTGGAGCCGCGAACCGCGCCGGGCTTGTGCAGGGTCAGCTTCACCCATGGCACCGAAAACTCTTCCATTACAATGCTGCAAATTCTCTCCGCGAGCGCTTCAACCAGTTCGAACTCGCTCTGCTCGATAAACTCAATCAGGCGCTTGGCCACGGTTTTGTAGCTTAAGGCATCTTCGATATCATCGCTTTTTGCAGCCTTGCTGATATCGGTCGCCATTTCAATATCGAGACTGATGGTCTGCCTGATTTTACGCTCCCAGTCGTAAATCCCGATCACGGTTTCAATTTGCAGGTCATGAATAAAAACGATGTCCATTTGTGCTACTAGCCTGGTAAGAATGCCTGCCTGCAATCTTAGCCGTTGGGGGTTTCAAAAGGAAACGCCAAATCACTGAAAACCAGCAGGATTCCAACCTGAAGCGGCTTGAAACCTGAATATGCTTCTGGTAGAGTTCGCGCCCTCAAACTAATCTCGCTATTCAACGGAGTTCCACCATGTCTCGGGTCTGTCAAGTAACCGGTAAGAAACCGGTTAGCGGAAACAATGTGTCGCATGCAAATAACAGGACGCGTCGTCGCTTTCTGCCGAACCTGCATAGCCACAAGTTCTGGGTCGAATCCGAGAATCGCTGGGTTAAGTTGCGCCTGTCTACCAAGGGCATGCGAATTATCGATAAAAACGGCATCGACGCGGTAATCTCCGACATGCGTAAACGCGGCATCAAGTGCTAGGAGTAAAATTATGAGAGATTTGATAAAACTGGTTTCAACCGCGGGCACCGGCCATTACTACACCACGGATAAGAATAAAAAGAATACCCCCGACAAATTGGTGTTCAAGAAATACGATCCGGTAGTACGCAAGCACGTCGAATACAAAGAGGCCAAAATCAAGTAAGCAGGCCGCTACAGCAAGTCAAAAAAAACCGGTGCCAACCGGTTTTTTTATGCCCATGGGAATCCAGCCTATCAGGCTTTCATATCGCCTCCAGTAGAGTATGATTAGCGCGATACAAAGTTCCAGGGAACCCATGTCAGACCTACTCGTTCAGGTTGAAAACCTGTCTCGCTATTACCAGAATAACTGCGCGATCAGCCATCTGAGCTTTAGCTTGAAAGCCGGTGAAGTGCTGGGTTTCCTGGGCCCAAACGGTGCCGGGAAGTCGACCGCGATGCAGGTGATCAGCGGTAACCTGGCGCCGAGCGAGGGCGAGGTCAGCATCGCTGGCCACGATATCCTCGAAGCGCCGAGGGCTGCCAAACAACAACTCGGCTATCTACCCGAACACCCCCCGGTATACAGCGATGCGAGCGTTGATGAATATCTTAAATACTGCGCGCGCCTGCATCGCATTCCCCGCAACCAGGTAACGGCCGCGGTTGACAGGGTCAAACAACAGTGTGGCCTGGAAGATGTGGGCATGCGCCTCATCGGTAACCTGTCAAAGGGTTACCAACAGCGAGTGGGAATTGCTCAGGCGATTATTCATGATCCCCCGGTGATTATCCTGGACGAGCCCACGGTCGGTCTTGACCCGATCCAGAACCGCGAGATTCGCAGCTTGATACGTTCACTGGGCGACCAGCACAGCGTAATTTTATCTACCCATATACTCTCCGAGGTCCAGGCGACCTGTGACCGCGTGCAAATTATTCGTGCGGGCGAAATAATTTACAGCGCATCAACCAAAGCGTTAAATCAGGGACACGAAAGTTCGTTCAAGGTCGCGCTGCGAAAACCCGTCAATCTCGAAGAATTACTCTCGCTGGCAGGTGTAGACCATGCTGAAGCACTCGATGCCGGTCGCTTCCGGGTATTTTTTGCCCCCGACGCAAATCCTGATGCCTTGGTCGAGGCGGCCGCACAACAGGAATGGGGCCTGTGCGAGCTGATTCCCGAACAGCAATCACTCGAAGACCTGTTCATCGAACTTACCCATAGCGAGGAGTCTGCTGCCAAATGATCTGGGTCATTGCCAGGCGTGAATTCGGCGCGATGTTCCTGTCGCCACTGGCCTGGGTCATTCTGGCCGTAATCCAGACCATTCTTGGTTACATGTTTCTGACCAACCTGGATAATTTTTTCGTGCTGCAACCCCAGCTTATTCAACTCGACAATTCACCCGGGGTGACCGACGTGGTAATAACCCCGTTAATGCAGGTCGCGGCCATCATTCTGCTAATGGTGATGCCGTTGTTGACGATGCGCTCGATAGCTGAAGAAAAGCGAAATCGCAGCTTGAGTTTACTGATGTCGTCACCGATCAGTATGACGGAAATCGTGCTGGGAAAATTCCTGGGAATGATGCTATTCGTCATTGTTCTGGTTAGCATGCTGATGTTGATGCCGCTCTCTCTATACCTCGGCACCAGTCCGGACAGTGGCAAATTGCTGTCAATCTATATTGGCATGCTGTTATTACTGGGGTCATTTACGGCGATCGGGCTTTACCTGTCCAGCCTGACGGAAAACCAGACTATCGCTGCGATTAGCACCTTCGGAGTGCTGTTAATGCTGTGGATTATCGACTGGATCAGCGCCTCGCTCAGTAACGGGCATTCCGTGCTTTCCTACCTCTCTATTTTGCAGCACCACCAGTCAATGCTGGAAGGCGTATTCGATACCAGCGATATCGCCTACTACCTGCTGCTAATTTTTGGTTTCCTGGTGCTGACGATTCGCCAGCTCGACCGAGAGCGCCTGCTGTGAAGGTCAATTCTCGCGTACGCCTGCAGTTTCGTATCCAGTCCGGGGTCTTCCTGCTGTTATTTATAGGGCTACTGGTTGCATTAGCTTGGCTGAGCAATCGCTATCCGTTAACCATCGATATGAGCGCGAATCAGCGCAACAGCCTGTCGCATGAATCGCAGCGTCTCAT
>Ga0255052_10001812_pt1 | contig 15810 bp, 18 predicted proteins | sample JV7_2_21_MG_FD_188632 | JGI IMG/M metagenome (GOLD analysis project Ga0255052, IMG submission 188632) | Seawater microbial communities from Jervis Inlet, British Columbia, Canada - JV7_2_21 | ecosystem: Environmental > Aquatic > Marine > Inlet | place: Canada: British Columbia | collected...
CGATGCGTTTGCAAGGCGCAGAACCGTTCGTTCCCGTTCACGATGTCTTTGGCGGACAAACATCCCTGAATGCCGCCAATAATCCAAATCTGTTCAAAGAGGCCTACAACAACAGCGTCAATTTCCCGAACCGGGTCGCGAAATTCAGCGAAGTTTGTCGCGATAGCGACGGCAACAATATTGGAACCTGGCGCAAAGACTGGGGCAAGCTAATACCCGAGACCGCGCCGGGCGAACATCGCGTAGCGGACACCGCGACGTGGCTCTGGCAGCGTTTCGTTGGCGACAACGGAAGAAACTTCGGCCTTCTCGAGCGGGCCCACATCGCGGCACTGCTTGCGACCGGCTACGACCTCGGGTATCTCGCTGATCCGGCAAATCCGGACGGCATTTATTCGGCAGAGGATTTGCTGTCTGAACCACTGGCGTCATTACATGCCGCGAACGAGGCGACAATTCTCGACCTCACGAGCTCGGTGACCTCCGTGCGGCGCGACGCGAACCTCAGGGTCGGATTGGCGATCAACTTCATCAGCATGACGCCTTTCATGTTCGGTACGGGCGATCTCAACGAGGCGGCCATTCCAAAGGACAATATTTTGTGGCGCCATCGAACAAGCGGCATCATCTGGATGTACCTGATGAACGGTTCGAGTATCTCCAGCAGCGCTGGCGTCAATACCGTGCCCGGGTTGGCTGCAAATTGTGTGAGCAGGTCGAACTCATTGGCGGTGAGTTCCACATTCGTGCCGGACAGCTGCACTTTGCGTTTCTCCAGATCAATCTCCAGCTCGCCACAGGTCAGGCGTTCGCCATGACGCCGTTGATTCGACGACAAGACTTCGATGCGGCGAAAGATGGCTTTCACGCGGGCCAGCAATTCGTGAATACTGAAAGGCTTGGTCAGGTAGTCGTCGGCGCCGGTCTCCAAACCGACAATTCTGTCCACTTCCGAAGACTTTGCGGTCAACATGAGTATTGGCACGTAGGGAAGGTCGGCACGCAATTGCCTGCAAATATCCAGGCCATTAACTCCAGGCAACATAAGGTCCAGGATGATGAGCTGAAACTCCCCGGACATGGCTCGCAGCAAGCCCTTCTCGCCGTCCAATTGCAACTCTACGGCGTAACCCAGATCGCGGAGATGCAGAGAAACGAGATCGCATATGTCCGGGTTATCTTCGATGACCAGAATATTTCGAAGCATGGCGCCTTCACTGTTCATTGCTGACGAAAATCATAATAGAGAAACTTCACGAAATGATAACGAAGTGCGGATCCTCGAGGATAGCCTGGAACCAGTCTAATGAAAGTAGCCGTTCGGCGAGGATATCCTATACTTATCGAAGCGGCACACAGGTCGTGAGCACCGACTCAAGACGAATAACGGAAAGGGAACCGCGATATGAATAATAAATCTTGCCTGTTGATCAGTGTCTTTCTCATGTCCACGTCAAACGTCGCATCGAGCGACGACGGCGACCACGGTCCCAACGGACTCAATGCAAATGCGAAAAAAGCGTTGATGCAGTCAGGTGTCAACAAGTATCTGGGTCGGTTCACACCGACCGCGTCGCAGGATGTTGGCGATGGTTGGACCAAACACACCTATGCCAATACTCCGGACGTATTTTTCGGCGATGGCCCGCTGTGCATCGCAGGCACTCCGTATTCGCTTTTCACGAAGGCCAGGAACCCGAAGAACCTGCTGATCTTCATGCAGGGGGGCGGTGCCTGCTGGCAGGACTTCTATTTCTGCAATATCCTTTCCGAGGCTCAGGAGCCTCCGCCGAATCCGCCATTTGGTATTTGGGATGACTCGATCCCGCCCGGCGCGAAAGAATCACCGAATCCTTTGGCCGACTACTCGATCGTCTACATGCCGTACTGCGACGGCTCGGTTTTTACGGGTGACAACGACGTGCCGGATGCCAATTTCCCGTTCGGCCCGGTGCGCTTTCATCGAGGCCTGGAAAATGCATCCGCCGGCATTGACATGGCCAAAGCGATGTTTCCCAAAGCGCGCAGGATTCTCGTCGCAGGGTCGAGCGCTGGTGGTGTCGGAGCGGCTTCATTTGCGCCATTTCTTACGCGCATGGCCTTTGGCAATCAGGTCCGGTTGTCGGTCTTCAACGATGCGGGTCCGGTGGCCGTGGATCTCAACGATTTTCGGGGTGGAATTCCATTGCGTGCCGCGGACTGGAACTTTGGCCAGCTCTACCCGGCAAGCTGTACAGAGTGCAGCGATCTGGGGCAGCCGACCGCGATCATCAAATGGCGTCTCGACAATGACAGCACGATCCGTGAGTCCTTCTACTCAACCGATGGCGATGCGACCGACCGCTTTTTCCTGGGCGTACCGACTCAGGAGATGTATCGCAACCTGATCGTCACCGAACACGGCAAGCTGAACGCCGCGCACCCGGATCGTTACAAGCGCTTTATCCGCAGCGGCGATGACTTCCACACAGCACTGCAAACTCCGCTGTTCTATTTCGGCACGGCCAACGGTGTGCCACTGAACGAGTGGGTGGAGGACTTTCTGCGGCCTGGCGAGCGCGCCTATCGTGAGAGAGATGACGACGATGATGACAAGCGCGGGCCGAAGCGGAGTTCGTGGGTCGACATCGTTGAGGACTTCGTGCCTCTTCCAGCACCATAGTGACATACAGTTTGCCGGTCTCTAATAATGAGTTGTCAATCCAGGTCAGCGGCGGCGGAACTCAACAGCTTGTAGACTTGTCGGACGTTGATAGGGTGTCCGGCTGCCGCAGGTCAGAGTTCACATGAATATCGGCAAATCAATGTTCGTCAGCGCATACCTGACGGTCGCCATCGTGATTACCGTGTTTGCGGCACGATCGCTCTGGATTTCCCAGGACATCATCACCTGGGGTGGCGTCATTCAGGGCGGCAGTCCTTACGCGCCGGTCCTGGCGCTTGCTGCCTGGCTGGATTTTCTGACCGACGAAGACAATCGTGTGGCCCGTATTCTGGGAATTCACAGTCCTCACGGGCTGCCGATGGGTATGCAGGTACTGGGCTATGACAGCGAAACCGTGTTGCCAACTGTGATCATTACAGACACCGGCGGACGTATTCTATGGGCGCACGAAACAGACAATTACAGGGTTCGTCCCGAGCCCGAGGTCTACCTGTCCGTGCTGCGCGAGAATAGGGTCGTTTGACCAGCGATTGATTCGGCTGCGGAGCGTCGCTTGAGCGAAGCAAGGAAAATCGCCGTCATCGGTGGGACCGGCCATTTCGGCGCCAGAATATGCCACCGCCTGGCCGGCGAGGCGAATACTGAGCTCATCGTTACCAGTCGCGATGTGGCCCGCGCCGAGGTGCTCGTGAGTGAGCTTCGGCGGAACGAGCCGCATGCATCGTTCAGTGCGGCGGCACTTGATCAATCGTCACCGGACTTCGAACGCGACCTCCGCAAGCTCGGCCCTGATATCGTGATTCACACGGCGGGCCCGTATCAGGGGCAGAGCTATCGCGTTGCCAGGGCGTGTATGGAATGTGGCAGCCACTATGTCGATCTGGCGGACGGACGTGAGTTCGTCCAGGGATTCGATAGCCTGCACGAGGAGGCAATTCGTCGCGATGTATTGCTGGTCTCGGGTGCCAGCACCTTGCCCGGCCTGTCCAGCGCCGTCATCGATCATCTGCAGGGTCGTTTTGAAGCGATACACGAGATACAGATCTCCATTGCACCGGCTCACCGGACCCCCCGTGGTACTGGCACCGTCAAAGCGGTGCTGAGCTATTGCGGGAAGCCGTTTCGGGTTCTGGAAAACGGTAGCTGGGTAACCCGCCATGGCTGGCAGGACATGAGAATGCAGCGCTACCCAGGGCTTGGATTCAGACTCTCCGGCGCTTGTGACGTGCCGGATCTCGGCTTATTGCCTGGCACTATTCCTGGCGTCAGGACCGTGACGTTTCATGCGGCACTGGAAGCCAAATGGGAACAAATTGCGCTGTGGAAGATGGCGTGGGCAACGCGTCTGCGCATCGTTCGAAACTGGGACCGCTTTGTGCCTGCGTTCCAATGGCTAAGCAGCCGGCTGATTCGTCTCGGTTCCGAAACCGGCGGCATGCGCATGCGTTTGTCCGGCGTTGCGAAAGACCAAACTGCCAGGACGGTAACCTGGGACCTGACGGCCCGGCAAAATCATGGGCCCGAAATTCCCTGTACACCTGCATTGATTCTGGCCAGGAAGCTGGCCGCGGGTCAGATCGCAAGACGCGGGGCCTTCGCGTGCCTTGGCATGATCACCTTGTCTGAGTTTGACGCCGAAGTCAGTGATCTGGATATTGATTGGCAGGTTGGCGAAGCATCTGACGCATGACTCCTTACCTGTGGATAAAACTGCTACACATTCTGAGCGCCACCGTGCTGTTCGGCACCGGCATGGGCACGGCGTTTTTCATGCTCAGGGCCTATCTCAGCAATAACGATGACGCGATGACGGTTACAACGCGTAACGTTGTGCTGGCCGACTGGCTGTTTACGACGCCGGCAGTCGGCACGCAACTGGCCACCGGTCTCTGGCTCACCAGCAAGCTCGGCATTGCATTCGATTCCGTGTGGTTTGCCAGCGTGATCGGCCTTTTCGTCTTTGTCGGTGCGTGCTGGATCCCGGTCGTCTGGATTCAGATTCGCATCCGCGATCTGATAGCAGCCGGTGCCGGCCGGGGACGCTATCGCAAACTGATGCGGGTGTGGTTCGCGCTGGGCGTGCTCGCCTTTGGCAGCGTCATAGTGCTGTTCTACCTGATGGTTTCCAAAACGGGCGCATACGGCTAGAGAACAGCCCCGGCATGCCATCTCGGTGTGTGCAGGTTGCCGAAGCTGCAGCGCATCGGAATCTACGTAGTTCGGTCCCGCAATTACCCGCCTATACTGACAAGACTTGTTATGTCTTGCGAAACCTGGTGAGGAGACGATCCATGGATATCACATTGACACAGTTTCTGGCAGCCCTGGTGATGGTGAGTGTGGGCGCCGTCCTGGTCGTCGCGTACCGGCGTTACCTCGCTGCGAATTCCGAGCGGCGCATGCAATCCATGCTCGAAGCGGTCGGGCTCGACCCGGAGCTCGCATCGATCGGTGGCGTCGAATCCATCATGGCGGAGGTTCGACAACGTTGTAGCACATGCAATTCGGAGAGCGTGTGCGAGCGCTGGCTGGCCGGTGCCGAGGAGGGCGACAATGACTTCTGCCCGAACTCGAGGGCATTCGAAATATTCAGAAAATACCGTGGAGATGCCCGCTAGGCAGGCAACCAGCCCCGCATTTCGCGACCAGGGCGCTATACTCTCAGAGTGACTGTTTTTTATTCTGGTGAGCGAAATGAATAGCAAATACGTGATCGCGCTTCTGGCGGCAGCCGTGCCGTGCCTGGCGCTGGGCCAGGACGCCGGCTCCTACCAATGTTCCTTTGGCGACTTGCAGCGACGGGTACAGATCCTGACTGAGCCCGGCGTGACCGTGCCCTGCGAGGTGCATTACTACAAAGACACCGAGGCGCCCGGCGAGAAACAGGTGCTTTGGAGTGCCGGGAGCCAGGAAGGCTACTGCGAGAGCAAGACCGAAGAATTCATTGCCAAGCTCGAAGGCTGGGGCTGGGATTGTGGCCGAGGGGCGGCACCGGTGTCTGAGCCCGAAGCCGAACCCGTAGCAGCGCCGGAAGCCGATGACGCAACAGAGGAAGAAGCGCCAGTCTATGACGACACGGATGTACTGAGTCCCGGTAGCCCGTCCGAGTAGGGCGTTTCGGCATTGACGTCGAGCAGTTGGTAAGAATCGCGAGGTCTATTGCCGTCAAATTTGTTGAGAAATCGGCAGCTTGGCGTTATGTTATACCAGCGGTTCTCGCAACAATAATTAGAAGTGGCTAATCCGTGAGAGGTAAAAGCCATGCTGGGGTATCGATCGCGTCGACACCGTTACCTGATGGACGAATCCGAGCAGGCTCTCTCGGATGCGGCTGATGGCGATCGCAAGCGCGATGCACGTATTGCTACGCAAATTCTCGGCGACTCGCGTATCTACAGGCTTTGGGAATCGCGCCACGCCGACCTCGTCAAGCCTGTTGCGGAGCACAGCAGGCGCAATAGCCAGATTTTCCGGCTACGCAATATCGAGCTAAAACTCGTGCACCGGCGGGCGCTTATTCGTTGTATTCGCGAGCAGCGCATCGCGGGCGAACAACGCGATAAGCTTTTTGCCGTTTTCTACGGCCCCAAAGACACGCGTAATGCCATCCTGACGGAACACCGCCAGTACACACTTGCGGTTTCGAGCCGCGTATCCGCCGACCACCTGATTGACGTGATGCAGGACCCGGTCAGCGTACGACTGCTGCACGAGTACGAGGCCGTCTATTCGAGATACTTCGATCTGTTTTGCTCCAACGTGATCTGCGAAGACACCGCCATGGCCGACGCGACCAGGCTGGAATTGATGACCTTGCGACGGTGCGCGATGCAAATGATCAAGCGCATTCACTCCGAGCGGCCCGAGAGCGGTCACTCGAGTTTCGAGCGCCAGGCCCTGCTGGCGCGCAGCGGCCGATACCCTGTCCAGGACTACATGGTGGTTTAAAGCGCTTCAGTAGCGCCCGTGTTGCTTGAAAATGTAGTTAGTGAGTTCGATGCACTCAGTGTTCATCCGATGCACGATCCGATGTGCTGAGCGCGCGACGGCACGCATGACTTTGTAGACAAGCTGCGGATGCTTGTCGATGATCATTTCGAAATCTTCGCGTCTCAGGCTAAGCACCAGGCTGTCGCACAGGGCACGCAGCCCAACCGTGTGTACCTCGCCATCGACAAAGCTGAGCTCGCCTGCGAGGTTCCCCTCTCTAAGAATGGCGAGGCTTGCCGTGCCGTCTGAGGCAGTCCGTTTCATCACTTCAAGTTTGCCGGCCAACAAAACATGCAGCGAATCGTCTGTCGTACCCTCTTCGATGAGGTATTCGTCGTCCTTGAGTTCCCGCAGGTTCATCAGGCCGCTGAGCTCGGCAGCTTCGTCTGTTGAAAGCTCGCCACCCAGAGACGAATTGAGTATCAGGTTTACCGCATCATTCATGCTGCCTCTCCATCCTGCCACGTTCTCTCTCGAATCTAGTTCTGGACGGAGGCGCCGTCTATCGTGTCTTCCGCGTATGCGCGGCCCGGGTTGGCGGACGGACTATTGTGCCTGTGACTGCACCGCTGGGTTGATGTGTGGCAGATGCAATTCGCTTTCTTCGGTCAGATGCTCTGCTTGTCTGATCCAACTGCAGGTCTCACAGGTACACGTCGTTTCATCGTGATGCAACTCACTCTGCAGAGATTCGACCAGCTTGATGCCCTCCCGCAGAGATGCACTGAGGGTCTCCGTCGTTTTGGTATCGAATTCGCGAAAGTCCTGCAGGCAGGTCAACCAACCACAATCGCCGCCGGGTTCGCAGTGACTGCATCGCTCACCGGTAGCCTCGAGGAGGCTTGCGTGCGTGAAGTTTCCTTCTTCGATGAGCCTCATGACCAGTAACCTGGGATAGATGAGCGCTTCTATTAGTTCGCGTCGCATAACCACCTCCTATTGACTGTGTCTTCATAATAGGCCGACCGATTGCCAACCTCAAATGGCGAGGCGGGTTTCGCGGCGAAGCCTTGTAGGTTAAATTTCAACAATGGACAAGTTTCTACGCGCCGCAATCGACGAAGCCCGCACAGGGCAGGGGGCTGGTGGCATCCCGATCGGTTCTGTCCTGGTCATCGATGGCCAGATTGCCGGGCGGGGCCACAACCAGCGAATTCAAAAGGGCAGCCCGGTACTGCATGCCGAGATGGACTGCCTCGAAAACGCCGGCCGCCTGCCCGCGCCGGATTATCAACGTGCCGTGCTGTATTCGACATTGTCACCGTGTGACATGTGCAGCGGCGCCATCTTGCTGTACGGCATTCCCAGGATAATTGTCGGTGAAAACCGGACGTTCCAGGGCCCCGAGGACTACCTGCGTTCCCGGGGCGTTGAGCTCGATATTCTGGACAATGAGGAATGCCGGCGAATGATGAACGAATTCATCGCCAACAACCCTGATCTGTGGAACGAAGACGTCGGTAAGCCCTGAGCTTACCTGCCAAAGTAGTACCGGCCGCTCACCGTGTATGACGTCGTGTCTTCGCCCCAACTGCCACTGAAACCGACAGAGAAGGCGTTAGTGAAGTTGTACAGAATGCCAACGCCAAAGGCCGTTTCGTCGCCACCGTCGCCGAGGTCAATGTATGTGACGCCGGCATTCCACTCGATGTTTTCGCCAGCAGCGACACGCGCGCCGAAGCCGAGTCCGATGCCGTTGTCGTCGACGCCGCCACCGAGTCCCGGCGCGTCGAGTTCAATCACCTCATAGGACAGCATCGCAACCAGGTCGATCGTGTTCGAGATCGACGTGTTGTAACCAATGCCAACGTTCCACGCGGTCGCATCCCTGCTGAGATTCAGGTCCTCGGTCCGGTAGGCCCCGAAGACATGATAGGTGTCGCTAACCGCAAATGAAGCCGCCAATACCGGACCGTCGCCATCGGCGTTGAAATTATCGAAATCGACTGTACCGTAGCCAGCCGAGACGAAGTTGTAATTGAATACCTGTGCGCTTGCGGAGGCCGAAAGAACCAGCAGCAAGACGATAAGTGTTGAACGCAACATGACGCTCCCCTGTGCCCAAGATGCCCGCATGCCTGCGGATGGATAGTGTAAATCAATTGGTCAGAAGATCGCTCGAATCAGAAGCAGAAAACCGATCGATGTGAGCGGAATGCCCAGCGGCGCGCCGATGATGCTGAGAGTAATCGCCACTCCCGCGATCATCAGGGTAATTCCCAGCAAGGCGCACAACAAGCGGCCCACGAGTTCGAGGACAAAGGTCAATAAGCGCCAGATGGCATAAAACGGCCACAGGACAATGGGTACTTGATTGTCGGATGAGTCGTTCATTTGCCCGATGTTGAGCTTATTGCCCGGCACAAACAAGTAGAATACCGGGTGCGCGATCCGCATTGGGAGAGTCCAGTGGCCACAAACTACGTATTGATCGATTTCGAGAACGTCCAGCCGAAGAACCTGGAGTTGCTCACCAAACACCCGTTCAAGGTGTTTGTCTTTGTCGGTGCAAGCCAGGTGAAAGTACCGTTCGATCTCGCCGACTCGATGCAGCTACTCGGCAATGACGCCAGGTACATCAAGATATCGGGCAATGGCCAAAACGCGCTGGATTTTCATATCGCCTTCTACGTCGGCGAGCTGGCCGGCAAGGACCCGGATGCCCACTTTCATATTATCAGCAAGGATAAGGGTTTCGATCCGCTGATCCAGCACCTCAGAGACCGCAAAATAAACATTTTGCGGGAAAAAGACCTCGGTGAGATTCCATTACTGCGTGTACCCACAACGACGAGCATGAACGAGAAAGTCGCCGCGATCGTGAAAAACCTCGGCGGGCGCGGCCAGTCCCGGCCGCGGAAAGTCAGGACGCTCGAGAACACGATCAATACCTTGTTCACGAAGAAGCTCGACAAGAATGAACTGACTGCGCTCGTCAAAGAACTGCAGAAACGCAAGTTGATTGTCGTGAATCAGAGTAACGTCAGCTACAAGCTACCGCACTAGCCACGGCAGGCTTTAGCCTCTACTCATCCGCATCCAGCACACCATCCAGATCGCGATCGATGCCAATGCGTGTCCCGGAACCCCACGGTGTACACATGAACGTGAGGTACTGATCCGGTCCTGTGATGAGGGCCTCGAGTGCCGGTCTGTCGATGGCCGGCTCGGCGGCCCGATCTGACTGAAACTGCCCGGTCCGGGTCATGGCCCAGCCGCGCGATGCGCCACTGACGACGCCTTTTACCACGAGGTCGCACTCAGGTATAGGCGCGTCGACCTGTCCTCGCTCAAACAAGAGATCGATGCGTGGCTTTGCTGCCGTTCGATTGTTGTCCGTCAACGTGACCTGTTGCCCGGTAACGGGTGGTGATTCAGTCGGAAATGAATACAGAAACGCGCGCAACGCACGTAGGTCGTCGAATGGCATGCCAAGGTCGGCAATGATGAAGTTGGAACTCGTCGCACCGTTGTGGTTGAACGAAAAACCACGAATCTGCGGGCCGGTTGCCGGCGCCGTGCGGAATCCCCAGCCAAACATGCCGACCTTCTGGTACTGGTCTCGAAAGTGTGGAATCTTGAAATTGCGCTCACCGGCTTGTGAGTTGTTGGAGCTCAAACCCCGGGTACCGAAAGTGCCGGCAGCCGGGTCGATCGGATGGCATTGTGCGCAGACTTCGAGGACCCCGGTTTGTACGCGAACTACGCCGCTGTTGTAGAGCCTCTCGCCGTCAAGCTGAATGCCGACCAGGGCATTGTCGAGCTGTCGAATCGGGTTCGGCGGGTAATTGATACGCATTGAAAAGTCGGTGAACGCCTGCATGTCCGCGTCCGATATTTCCGCGCCGAGTCCCGCTAACGCATCGAACGCCTCGTTGAATTCCTTGAAAGCCGCTTCCTCGAGAGTTTCGCTGCCCACGCGATTCGCACCCGTGCGATCGCCGCGCCAGTGCATCGGCCCGTGTCCGCGCAGGCCGCGCATCGACTGCGTGGTCATCGGGCCCTTCATCGAATGAAACTGAAACGGTGTCGCCGCCGGCGAGATCAGGATGAATGTGTTGGGAATGGGACTGACCGCACCGCCAGGATCGCCTAGATCCCAGGCCAGGCCATCCGTGTCACCAAAGATGTGGCAACTTGCACAGGAGTCGTTGCCATTGCCCGACGTGAGTCTCGCGTCGTACAGGAATTCTCTGCCAAGCGTAATCGCGGCGGGCTCCGGGTTGAAAAGGGTCTGGTGGGCGACTTCCCGCTTGCTCAACAGGTCGATCGTCGAAATACCGTTGTCGAAACGTGTCAGCACGAAAGCGCGGTTATTCGCCTCATCGAGCACTATGCCGCTGGGCCCGCCAGCGCTGAGCTCGATCTGTTTCGCTGCGTCTGCAACGAAGCTGTTGTCGCCGAGCTCCGTGGTATCGAACAGGCCGATCTTGCTGGAGCCGAAGGCACTGACATACAGCGTCTGGCCGTCTCCGCTAATCGCCATGCCGAGCAGGGTCGACAGGCTGAGGTCCCTTTCCGCCTGCGAGCCCGTCGCTACACTGAAGTCGATATGCGTGTTCACTGCTCGCGGTCGCACATCCTGGCCGGCGCCGATGACGGTGATCTGCTGATCCACGACATGGCCGCGTATTGACGTATTGCCGCGCGAGGTGCCGCCCGAGAATCGAATGTGGTTGTTGGAGTTGATATTGGACACGTACAGCGTGTCATCAACGGGGTTGACGACCATGTTGAAGAGTATTGTGCCGACCCCGGAGACACGTCGCGTTTCGGCCAGCGTCACGGCATCGATCTCGAACACGTCGTAGTCAGGCAGGGTGAACGGCACAAAGGCGTCACGGACATTGCCATCCGTGTCGACCCAGCCGGCCCCCGTGAAGCGCACGATCAAACCGCTGTCGGGTTGCGTTACGCCGTCGGCGCTGGTTGTCGGTGCGCTTTTCGAGAAATTGTTGGGTGCAATCGACGATGTCCGGTTGCCGGACAGGAATATTCCAGCAAACACGCGCAGCCCGTCGGCGGAAACCGCCAGCGGCCTCGGCCGGTCGCCGAACAGCGTAATGATGCTGTCCACAGTGCCGCCCGGCGTGTCGTCAACAGCGGTGCTGTCAAACACCCAGATATCGGCGCGTCCAATACCCGGCGTATTCAATGCGGGATCGACGGGGCTGTTTTGGCCGCGATGCGCGGTAGTTATGAACGCTCGCTCGCGGCTCGCACCGGCAAACACAATGTCCCGCGGTTCGTCCCCCACCCACAATGTCTGAATAACCCGCGGTATCGGCGCAGCGACGTCGACAATGCTGACGCTGTCAGAAAGATGATTGACGACCCACACGCGCCCGGCCGGGTCAATTGCGACAGCGACCGGCTCCAGGCCGACAGGTACCGACGCGATGGGCGCTAATCCACTCGTGGTTGCAAACACCTCAAGGCGGTTATCCGGCGTGTTAACGACAAATAGCCGTTGCCCGTCGGCGGATAATGCCAGTGGCCGGACTTGTCCGGACTCATAGGCGACAAATGACTGCGCTTCGGCCACGGGCCTTGGGCCGGGAATGAAATTGCCGGTCGGAGGGGCTGCCGGTGGCGCGGGGGAAGTGCCGCCACCATTCGTGTTGTTGCCGCCACCACCGCCGCAGGCAGCCAGCGAGGCACAGGCGAGACCCATAAGAAGTCTGGCCCTGGCGCGAACCATTAGAGCGTCAGTAGCAGTGCGCCTGCTCATATTCATGTATCCCCCACTGGATCTTCAATGGGACCGCCGCAGCGCCCGAGAATTCCCACTCTAATGCATTCCGGGCGCCAAATTCGTGTTGCAGCGCTGCAGTAGAACAGGAGTGGGCTACACTGGGTACCGTCATTTACTGGAGTGAGTGTCATGCAAGTACGGCTGCCTTTGATTATCGTCCTGTTGGTGGTGTCGGCGCCGCTGGCTGCGGGCGAACCGTCCCTCGGACCCGCCATTGAAGGCTACGGGCCGACTTATCCGATCGATTATCGCGATGTGCCGCTGCAGGAGGGTGCCGCCTATCGCGCCGTTTTCGACACCGCAAGCTACTCGGACGATTTGACATCACTGAACACTCGTCTTGTGAGCATCGCCCGGTTTATGAATATGCATGCGCGAAACGGCGTTCCTGTCGAAAACATGGACCTGGCGGTCGTTGTGCACGGCGCTGCGGTCAAGAGTGTTCTTGACGACGATGCGTACTTGAAGCGATTCGAGGTCGACAATCCCAACCTCGAACTCGTCATGAAGCTGCACGACGCTGGCGTCAAATTTTACATATGTGGGCAGTCGATGGCCTTCGGTGGGGTCGACAAGAGCGAACTGGCGAGCCCGGTAAAGGTCGGGTTGTCCGCGATGACGATGCTGACGGTGCTGCAGGCCGAAGGCTATGCCTTACTGAAATGAGGTAATCAGCGTATAATGGGCCGATTCCTAGCTATTTCCACATCTTGCGGGCGATTACTGCTCATTTCCATTGAGCATCGGACCCGCGAGCCGGACGAATTTTATGCCTGAAAACGCCCCAAGTATTGAAGAACATTTCGAAATCGTCTCTGTCAAGCCAACGGATGCCCCCGAGGGCATGGAGGGCGATGGCTGGTACTGCTATGAAATCGCCCAGGGCAGCAACACCATACGCGGTTACCGGCAAGGCAAGCTCCGCGCCGTTACGGAAGCGGCGGAAGAGATCGTCGATCAGTTGAACGAGCGTCGCCTGGGCAAAAACGCCCGTGCGAAACTCGCCAAGGCCAAGGCAGCGAGCGCAGCAGAAAAGAAGTAGGGGGGCCTCCAGGCCCGAACCCCATTCGGCCCTAAAGGGCCTCCTACTAAGATTGCACTATTTTTTTGTCCCAATTCCAGGATGGCCTTATGCCGCGAAGCCCATGGATGTGCAAGAGCGGCCAGGCCCGAATGTAGGAGCCCGCCCCAGCGGGCGATATCCAACCTGCGAGGTCTTCATCAATGATCTTGGAGTAACGTGGTTCAAAACTCCTATCTACTGAGCCTCAGTTTTGATCAAATGCTTGCTCAGAAATGTAATGGCAGCTTGCAGATATTCCACTTGATTGTCGTTATTGTAAAAACCATGGGCCTCACGACGTTTCTCAAACCACTCATAGTCCTTGTCATGCTCATCCATTGCATTCTTTAGTCGTTTTGCATGCTCAAAAGGTGCCCGCTGATCCTGTTTTCCATGTGCGATGAATATCGGTACCTGTAAGTCAGCGATTCGATTAACCGGTGAGAAGCTTTCCAGTTCATCCTTGTCTCGACCAATGACTTTTTCCAAATAAACATCGCCGCCATAACGGGATTCAATATCACCTTTTTTATACATGAGGGATAAGTCATAAATACCGGCGTTGGCTACGACACAGCTGAATAGCTCGGGGGCCAGAAGTGCACTGTGTACGGCTGAATACGCACCGAAACTACCGCCCATAATGCAGATGTTCCCGGCAGTCGCCCATTGTTGCTTGATAGCCCATTGAGTTCCAGCGATGATGTCTTTTTGAATTTCATTGCCCCACTGGCGATAACCTGCCTCTTCAAATTTTTTTCCGTAACCCCCGGAGCCACGATAATTTATTTGGAGTACCGAAAAGCCGTTGGTGGCAAGCGCTTGTACCTCCGCAGCGTATCCCCAGTAATCTCGGATTATCGGTCCACCGTGAACTAGCACAATCAGCGGTGCAATTTTCTTGGGAGAGTCTTTAGCTGGTGTAAAATAGCCAGCGATAGTTCGACCATCAAATGATTGAAATTCAATCGGTTCGATTGCAGCCAAATCATCGGAATTCACCTCAGGTCTTGAATCGAAGAGCTTTCTAATTGTGTTGGATTCACGATCGAACAGATGATAGCTACCCGGGTCCACATCAGTACTTGTTGAAGCTACCCAATATCTTCCATCGCGAGATCGGCTGCGAATTGAAATCGTACCGCCAGAAAAACTTTGCAGCAAAGCCTTGAAAGTGGTTGCTTCTTCTCCCCGGTTGGGAAAGATCAGGTAACTGGGGTAACCGTTGTCAATGCGAATTGCAATGACGCGCCGCCCGTCTGTACTCATCACCACGCGTGTAATATCGACGGTTTTGTGCGTGTAGATACTGCTGTAGTCGTCACCATCCAAAGATAATCTATGTAAGCCAATTTTATCATTATCGATATTGTCGAGGACATAAACTGACTTTTTCTCGTCTGTGATTGCTACCGGCGTAAAATAGTTCCCGTACTTCGATTCTGGGATATCCATCCACTCCTTTGCCTCATCAGGTAGCGCTTGTAAGTGCAGTGAGTCATCGGGCTTACGGCTCGTAACCAGGCGCAAGCGGCCGTTTATATCGGTGTAGAACCTGCCCCGTGGATAAGGAGAGGTTTTGATTCGTCTTTTCTCGATGCCACTGTAGCTGTCTAGTATTATGGCTACTGCTCGGCTGTCATCAGCACGTGACATGTTCGTCGTCGAGATCAATATTCGTTTTTTATCATTGGGCAATACGTCAATGATCTCTGCCCAGGCGTAGTCTGCGTCCTTCTTCTTGACACGTGAGCCAAGCTGACGTTCCCCGGAGCGATAGCCAAAGATCAGCTCACTTTTTGATCCATCGAAATTTGCTGCATAGAGTTCTCCAAAATACGTTGGAGCTTCCTGAGCGCCTGAAGACTTAAGGATCTTAACGACGACACGCTCATCGTTGACCCAGTAGAAATCTCCAACCTCGTTGTTTCCTGAGAATGATATTCCTCCCAATGGAGTAAACGATTCGCGCTGTAGGAACCGTATATGATGCTTGTCGTCCTTAAAGATTCTTACCGCCAGATATTCGCCTGTTGGCGAGATCTTAATATCTGCGATAAGCGGGGGAGCAGTCAACTGGCGCAATGTGACTGAGTACCCTGATGTTGTCCACAACAAGCAGACAAGAAAAAGTACAGCCTTTATTCGATTTGAACTCATATCATTATCGTCACATTAATCGCAACTAATGCCCGTCTTGCTAGATAGAAATAAACCGTTCCTCACCTGCCAGGTCAATGGATGGATACTATCAGCGTAAAGGAAAGGACAGGAGATTCTATCGCGTTGTCGAAGCCTGATGTGCCGAGCTAATACATCGGCCCGTGCGTGACAGGC
>Ga0255052_10001813_pt1 | contig 15785 bp, 16 predicted proteins | sample JV7_2_21_MG_FD_188632 | JGI IMG/M metagenome (GOLD analysis project Ga0255052, IMG submission 188632) | Seawater microbial communities from Jervis Inlet, British Columbia, Canada - JV7_2_21 | ecosystem: Environmental > Aquatic > Marine > Inlet | place: Canada: British Columbia | collected...
AACGCCACGCCGACCGGAGTAACTGTCCTGGCGGATTCCTGCGTGCCCATTGTGACACCAAGTTCATAATCGAATGCCGGTATCGCCTGTGCATAGACCAGGTAAGCCAGCAACATCCAGCCTGGAATCTGTATAAGCCAAAAACCAGCGCCTCGTGTTGTCATTAGTTGTTTTCCTGCTCTCCTGATTGATGATTCGTAACTCAGCAGCAACTGGTACTGCCACAACATATTTCACTCTTATCATCACTAGTTGCATCGCCATTGCCGAGGAATGTGGAATCGGACAAATAGAAGCCAGTAAACGCGCTCTCAAAATCATCGGCCACAGATTTTTCGGCAAGCCCTGTATCCATCAGATGGCGTTGCCATTTTTTCACCAGGGGATAGTCCGCAAGAAAGTCATACCCGGTATGGCGTTCGATGAGAGCAGCCCGATGAAGAAGAGGCAGCCATGCGATGTCGACCATGCTGATCTCGGTACCGCTAAAGTACGGCCCTTTTCCCAGTGCGCCTTCAATAGTGGCGAACGCCTTCCCCAGCTTCTTGCTGCGTTCAACCAGGGTTTCCTCATCCTCGCTCCGCTGAGCGCTGCACTGGACCACGTAATTTTTGGTAGCAAGGTAGCTCCAGGCGCGATCCATGGCTCGCACCTCAGCATCTACGGATGGCCGTAAAGCAGGATAAGCCTCCTCGAGGTACTCAACGATAGCGTCCGATTCAAACAGGGCCGCTCCCGACTCCGTAATCAGGATCGGAACCTGCGCATTCGGAGACATGCGCAAGAACCAATCGGGCTTGTCGTGCAAGCTGATATATTCGATATCGTAAGGAATCCCCTTTTGTTCAAGGAGCGCTGTCACACGCTGTACAAAAGGGCAGATTGTGGAACTGATTACTCTGATCACCGTTACTACCTCAAAATTCAATGTCTTCAGGCAGTAAGACGTAGTAACGATCAAAAAGACGCAAAAATAGCTAACAGCTGTCGCAACCTCCGGATTTTGTAGTGAATTCTGCTACGTTGCCGTGTTTGTCGAGAGTCAGGCTACAGCAGTCGTCAAATAGCGTGCGTAACTTGGCTCTGCTTCGTTGAACCTGCGACTTGAGAGTCGAATAACTGATGCCGGCCTTTTCGGCATAGTCCTTCTGCGACTGCCCCTCGATATCAATAGCGAGCAGCAAATCAGCTGATTCCTTTGGCAAGGCCTGGATAAAGGGCTCTACGCACTGAGCCAGTGCCTGTTCAACAACAACATCGTCTTCTGCGTACGACAGATCCGCAGCAGAAACGTCCCTGGTTCTTCCCTTTTTCCGATAATAGTCAATTATCGTGTTGTTGGTGAGTTGAAAAAGCCAGGGTTTGATCTTTTCCGAGGACACTACTGTGTCCAGGTTTTGATGTGTCTTGATCAGAACTTCCTGGAGAAGGTCCTCGACGTCTGCCTCATTCGATACCCTGGAGTACAAGAAACTCCTGAGGCTCGTGCTGTATTCCTGCCAGATGCTTTCCAAATTCACTTGCGCATTTCCGCCATTGGATACATTGCTTATCTTGTTGCTTCAGTCATTGCTTTGTCCTGGTAAGGAGCCCGGGCTAGGTCACCATATGCAGACCGTGATCGCAGCCAAACAAGTAATGACAAATCGGGATAACGTCGTGGAACGTACATGCCGCCGCAAAGAAAACAACGACAAAAGCAAGTGAGAAAATTATTCCGCGATGATGTATTTCCATCCAATAATTAAATTCGGCCATTTTGAACTCCCTGCAAACCGGTCAGGCTGCCTTGGTAGCGGCGTAGTTATACGTCGCGGTTTCGGAATGTATGCTCCCGATTTCCAGCGAGCGCAATTCGGAATTACACCTAGCCGATCACACAAGGCGTCCCCGGAAACGCTTCCTTTTTCAGGGCGTTGTCAAGATCAGGCTGCAGCAGGTAGCGGCGCCTTCGGCCTTTTGAAGTTCGGACATGTCGACAGGCATCGTTTCGATACCGTGCGCGACCAGTTTTTTCATCGTTCGCGGAAACGATGAGGGATAAATTACGCGTTGGCCCACAAGAAGCGCGTTGGCGGCGTGCGCTTCTTTTTTGTGGACTTCGATCAATTCCATGCCCCCAAATGCAGACCTGTCGATCCAATCGGAATTGATCAGGAGCGTACCAGCTGCAACTTGAGATACGGCAGATTTCAGATGCAGGCAGTTTGTTACTTCTATTGTCTTAACGAAATATGCGTAGTCCGCGACGATGTTACGCAGTTGTTCAATGCCGTTCTGATTCGATCGTGTGGAGAGCCCGGCATAGATGACTTTGCCGATGCGAAGCAAATCACCACCATCCAGCGTGCCGGGAGGCTGGATTGACGCTGTCGTACGGTATTTCTTCAGAACGTCTTCGACACCTTTTACCTCCGGTCGTCTTGATTCAATCCCGGGTCGACAAAGAACTGCGATCTCATCAAGAACAATCGCGGTGTCTTCGATAAACACGGAATCTGCCAACCCTGGTTCGGTCGGCACGGTGACAAGCTCGCAGCCGAGGGAAGCTAGTGCAGCCTGATACTCCTGATGCTGTTGCAACACGAGGTCAGTGTCGATCTTGACTCTCGGCAAGTAGGTCAATGCGCAATTGCCAATAGTGGCACTTGCTTCACGTGTAATAGCAGTTAGCAAAGTACAGTCTCCCTTCCGTCAGCGACAGGTCATTATTCCTTTCTAATCGTCATTTTCTTCAAGCCGCTCTGCGTGTTCAATTTCATAGGGCGGTGGTTCGCCACCCGGTCCTTTCAGGTAGTGATCCATCCAGCGCTTGAAACGCAGGGCAAAGTCATATCTGGCGGCTGCGTTGCGATTGCCGTGCTGCTCGCCCGGATAAATAACAAGGCGAACCGGTGTATCGGTGCGTAGTTTGATGTGACGGTACATCTCCAGTGACTGACCCGGGTGTACACGGGGATCCTTATCGCCACCCATGATCAACAGAGGTGTCTTCGCTTTGTCAGCGTGATACACAGGGCTGCGCCGCAACATCCACATCCAGTCTTCCCATGGCCACACGCGAGAATGAACGTAATACATCTCATAAGGGATGTCTCCGGTGCCGAATTTGGATATTTGATTCGAGATGCCGACGAAAGCCACGGCTGCCGCATATTCCTCGCTTAATGCAGTAGCGCTCCACATTGTTGCATAGCCGCCATATGAACCGCCGGAAATACCAACCCGCTCAGCGTCCACCAGGCCCTCGTTAACGAGATGAGTTTTGACGTCGACGACATCGTTGAATTCTTCGTCCGCATAATCGTTTTGGTCGAGCTTGGAAAAATCGATGCCACGGCCGGTGCTGCCACGATAATTCGGGTAGACAACGGCGTATCCTTCTGCCGCCATGAGCTGTCCCGGTCGGCTGTAGTTCGTCATCCAGCCATTGGAGTGATGTGCTTCAGGGCCGCCATGCACAAAGATAATCAATGGATTGCCACCTCGTTCCTCCTTAAACGGATGGATCAGAATGGCCTCGAGTTGCAAGCCGTCGCGCGCGGCATAGGTAATCGCCTCCTGTTTTGCCAGCTTGCGCTGACTGAGAATCGCATTCGAGTTCGTCAGGCGTTTGGGCTCGGCGCCGTCACGCAATAAATACACTTCCGGTGGATGTTCTGGCGTATCCGCTATCGCCGCAGCGATAGATTGGTCGGGACGCATGTCGACAGAACGCAATATCGGTCCCGATGATGGTGCAGGCCCGGCCGATTCTGCTGCCATGATCGAAGCAGTGGACCATTCAGTCCAGACGCCGCGCTGGCCCAGCCAGCGAATGCTGACATCATCCTGCCAGGCAAAATCGCTAATGTGGCCCAGGTACTCGGGCACCATATCGCGCCGCTCACCGCCGGATTGTGATGCAACATACAATCGGCCCTCACTCGGGTCGTTGATGTCGATGCTACCGATGTAAGCGATTCGCTCGCCGTCCGGGGAGAATTCGAAACGCCCCAGCTTGCCAACTGAACCCATTTTGTTCAAAACCTCGCCATCGGCTGCATCGACCACGTAAATGTCGCGTGATGTGTAGGCGTCATCAACCAGCGGCGTCGGCGCGAGGCTGACTGCGTAACGGCTGCCGTCAGATAGCCAGGTGAAGCCGGATGCCGAGCCAGGCAGGTCCTGCGCAACCGCTTCATTGGTCTCGAGATCGAGTATCCAGACTTTTTTCAAAGGAACGGACTCTTCGTAGACAACCGCTTTAAAGCCCTTTAATTCCAGTTCCTCTTTCTTTTCGGGCGGGGCCTCGTCCGCCAGGAAAGCAATTCGGGTCCCATCTGGTGAGGGATGGATACTGCCGATAGAGTTTATGTGCGTGAATTTCTCAATGGCTTCGCCGCCGGCCAGAGCAATTTCGAATAACGAATTGAACTCCTGGTCCGGTTCACGACTCGCGACAAAATAAATGGATTTTCCGTCTGCGGACCAGGCGACGTCAGAGATGTCAATCTTGCCGCTAACGTAGGGGCGAGATATGCGGTCAAAATCCACGACGTGCAATTCGCGATATGGTTTGCCATCGTCGTCTTTGTAAATTTCCCTGGGCACGGAAAGCAGGTATGCGATCTGGTCACCTTCAGGACTCATGTAAATTCCCGTGACTTGCTTCAGAGACACGATTTCCTCCAGGCTCAATGCGCCGGATTGCGCGTGCGCTAGCGGAAGAAATGCAAATATTGCAAGTAGAAGAACATACAGGAGGTGTGATTGTCGCCGGCTGATGCTGTTCATGGATATAGTGCTCCCGGATTTTGGATGATCACGTCCATTCAGTGTGGAGAATCAGGATTGCTGTTGTTGATTCTAGGCCGGTTTTATGCGCTGACAGGGAAACTGCGTCAATTAGCAGAAACACGTAGCATGGACCTTGGTGAGAGCTCTACGGGTAGGAGTTGAAAGATGCCAATGACGTCGAAGGAACGTGTGCTGACTGCGATCAATCATGAACAAGCGGATCGCATTCCATTGGTCATCGGTGTCAGCAATGCCACCGGGATCAAAATGAAGCCGTATAAGGGGATTAAGGACATCATTGGGGTGCAAGCGCCGGACAAGTACCTCTACGAATGGCCTGAACTGGGCACGGCGGAGATCGACGAAGCAACGATGCGCCGGCTGCACATCGATGTTCGTGGAGTGCTGGATCTGGAACCTGAAAAGATCCGACAGCGGAATAGAGAGCGGGACCCCCACGGCGACTGTATTGATTCGTGGGGCAGCGGACAGTCCGAAGTCAAGCCCGGGGAGTGGTATCCCGGTGTCCATCCGCTTCCCGACGCTCAGACTATCGAAGATCTGGACTCGTATCAGGGTTGGCCCGATATGAGCGATCCGACCCGCATTGCCCATGTACGGGAATCTGCCAGGCGTCTGGCCAAAGAGAATCAATTTGCGATCATGGCAACGCCCTGGCTTTTGTTTCCGTTTGAGCGTGCGCACGCGATGCAGGGATTGGAGGCCTTTCTGCTCAACATGGCCATATATCCGGAATTCGCGCGTGCTTTGTTGGAGAGAATTGCCGCTCATTGCAAACAGTTGATGGGGCACTTTCTGGAAGAACTGGGAAACAACGTCGATATCATCAAGATTGGTGATGATCTCGGAACCGAGAAGAGCCTCATGATTTCTCCGCAGATGTATCGTGAGATTCTCAAACCCATTCATGCCGATTTCATCGCGTTCATCAAGGCCCGGACGAAAGCCAAGGTGTTCTTTCACTCCGACGGTGATGTGACGCCCTTGATTGAGGATTTCATTGAAATGGGTGTCGACATACTAAACCCGATTCAGACTTCCGCCGGTTCAATGTCCGATCTGTTTTCACTCAAGAAACGATTCGGGGACAACATCGTCTTTTGTGGTGGCATAGACACACAGCGTATATTGCCCCATGGCAGTGTTGAGGAAGTCCGTCAGGAAGTGCGGCGCGTGATGCAAATACTCGGTCCGGGAGGCGGCTGCATGATTGGCGCGGTACACACAATCATGAACGACGTTCCCGCTGAGAATGTCCTGGCCATGGTCGACGCCGTGGAAGAATTCGGCCACTACCCTCTGGGATGAGGGATTATCAGGATTATCAGCGGTATCCGGAAACGGGTATGCCGGTAAGTACCCATTGGCCAGTGCGTGTCATGTTGATATAAAAATTAACACATGGACAAGAAATACAGACAACCATCTGAGCTCACTGCGTTTCAGGCCAAGTCTGAAGCACAGAAGATCGCGTTTTCAGCGATCGCGTTTGAAGCGACCGTGTGCCTGCTGCGATTGGGGATCCTGAAGTCTGTCTCACAAGCCGGTAGCGAAGGAGCTCGCGCAAGCGAGCTGGCAAGGGAACTTGACCTTAGCGAGTATGGGGTCAAGGTTCTGCTCGACATGGGACTAACGTCCAGGCTGGTTTGGATGAATGAGGACCGATACGTACTGGATAAGGTCGGCCACTTTCTGCTGGAAGACCGCATGTCGCAGATCAATGTCAATTTTGCACAGGACGTGTGCTATGAGGCGATGGGCCAACTCATGGAGTCGATCAGGAATAGTGCTCCAGAGGGCCTGAAGGTATTCGGGGATTGGCCTACTATCTACCCGCGACTTTCTCAACTCCCCGAGCCGGCGAAAACAAGCTGGTTTGAATTCAATAACTATTATTCCAGAAGCGCCTTTCGACACGCTCTGCCTATCGTGTTCGAGACCCAGCCTGCCCACATTCTGGATGTCGGTGGAAATTTGGGTGCATGGGCGTTTCAGTGCATTGATTACGATCCGGACGTTCGCGTAACTATTGTTGATCTACCGGAACAGACTGCACTGGCTTCAGGTTACCTGCAGCAGAAAAATGCCCGGAATCGTATCGACACGTATGACATGGACGTTCTCGACCCGCAACAGCACCTGCCCGTCGGAGCGGATGCGATTTGGATGAGCCAGTTTCTGGATTGTTTCTCGGAGGACCAGATCCTTGCGATCTTGAAAAAGGTTGTGAGCGATATGGACGAAGATCATTCGCTCTTTGTTCTTGAGCCATTCTGGGACTGTCAGAAATTTGATGCAGCGTCATACAGCATCAACGCCACGTCACTTTATTTCACATGTCTTGCTAACGGCGTGAGTCGCATGTACGCCTCGACAGACATCATCGCCATCGCGCAAAGGGCTGGTTTCAGCCTTAATGCGCAGCACGATGGTCTGGGCGTTGGACACACACTCCTGCACCTGCAAAAAACGCCTTAGCTCACGGCATCCGGTCGTTTTGTACTACGGCATCAAGAATCTTCTCCTTGTTCGGGATATCACGTATTCTGTCGAGCTGCCGGAGACGCTATATAATATAGTTTGTAAGAATCTGTGCGAGACTCCTGGAGGCTAAAATGGGCCTGGACTCTCAGCGATGCAAGGTCGAGTCCATTCTGGCGGCGGCGGATATCCAAATCGATGGTACCCGGCCGTGGGACCTGCAGGTCTACGACAAACGCTTTTACGGTCGGATGCTTGGCGAAGGAACATTGGGCGTCGGCGAAGCCTATATGGATGGTTGGTGGGATTGCCCGGCTCTCGATCAGCTCATCTGTCGGGCAGCCCGGGCAAGGCTCGATCACCGCCTGAAGACCTGGAGTATTGTCGGCGACGTCATCAGCGCAAAACTAAAGAATTTTCAGACCCCATCACGCGCATTCGAAGTGGGCCGACGTCACTACGATTTAGGCAACGATCTGTTTCGCGCCATGCTCGATACACGCATGATCTACTCCTGCGGATACTGGGCGGAGGCCGATAATCTGGACGATGCTCAGGTCCACAAGCTGGACTTGATCGCACGAAAATTAATGCTCGAGCCCGGCATGCGGGTGCTCGACATCGGCTGCGGGTGGGGCGGTGCGCCGCGATACTTCGTGGAGCATTATGGGGTCGAAGTCGTCGGCATCACAGTTTCAGTGCAACAACTGTCTCTGGGTCGAGAGATTTGCGCGGGACTTCCGGTTGAACTGCGCCTGCAAGACTATCGTGAGTTAAATGAACCATTCGATCGCATTTATTCGATTGGCATGTTTGAACATGTGGGGCCCAAGAATTACCGCAGCTACATGAACGTTGTGCGCCGTTGCCTGCAAGACGATGGCTTGTTCCTGCTGCACACGATCGGTGCCGACATAACAAGATCGAATACCGACCCGTGGATCACCAAGTACATTTTTCCAAATAGTCGCCTGCCATCGGCCAGCCAGATTACGCGCGCCGCAGAAGGGATAATGATTCTCGAAGACTGGCATGGCTTCGGACCCGATTATGAGCTAACACTGATGTCCTGGTATGAGAACTTCGAAGCGGCGTGGCTGGAATTGAGCAAGAATTATGATGAGCGCTTCCACCGTGCCTGGCGCTACTATCTGCTGTCCAGTGCAGGCGCATTTCGAAGCCGTGGCAACGAGCTCTGGCAAATCGTGTGGTCGATCGGTAGCGACGGTGGCTGTTACCGGCCAGCGGGCATTCGCTGAAACATGAGTGCCGCATCGGCCATATCGACGCGTCGCCCGCATTTCAGTCTGCTTCAATGGCGCGTATTCGAAAGCGCTGGTCCGTTCTAACCGGTAAAATCGTATACGTGAAGCTGCGCATATGCGCGATCAACCCTGACCAGCCGCATTTGCGCTGGAGAACCGATGACCACAAGCACTACAAATGCCGCCCTGACAAGGCCGGGACGGCCAAATTCATTCAGCTATGCAGAGCTCATCGACTGTGCCCACGGCAACATGTTCGGGCCCAGTAATGGTCGACTGCCGTTGCCAGATATGCTGATGATGGACCGCATCACGCACATCTCGAGTGAGGGCGGTAAATACGGTAAGGGCGAGATCAAGGCCGAGCTCGATATTCGCCCGGACCTGTGGTTTTTCGACTGCCACTTTGAGGGCGATCCAGTAATGCCCGGTTGTCTCGGACTTGACGCGTTGTGGCAACTCGTCGGCTTCTTTCTTGTTTGGAACGACCTTCCAGGACGAGGCAGGGCGCTGGGTGCCGGCAAAGTGAAATTTACGGGGCAGGTTCTTCCCAAGGCCAAACTTGTTACCTACCAGCTCGACGTGAAGCGCCTCATTACGCGTAAGCTGAATATGGCTATCGCAGATGGCTCAATGTCGGTCGATGGTCGCGAGATTTACACAGCAGAAGATCTTCGAGTCGGCCTTTTCTCGTCTACAGATGATTTCTAGGATGATGTAATGCGGCGCGTTGTTGTCACCGGTATTGGCGCAGTCTCTTGCCTGGGCAATACTCAGGCAGAAATAACGGACTCGTTAAAGAGCGGCCGCTCGGGCATCGTCGCCAACGAGTCTTATCAAGAGATGGGACTGCGCAGTCAGGTCTCGGGTTCGGTCAACATCGACCTCGCCGAACACATTGACCGCAAAGTGCGTCGATTCATGGGTGACGCGGCCGCATACGCATTTATCTCGATGCAGCGGGCGATCAAGGATTCCGGGCTTGAGGAAAGCGACGTCTCCAATGTTCGATCCGGCCTTATCACGGGGTCGGGTGGCGCGTCGAGCGCAAATATCGTTGCGAGTGCCGACAAATTGCGTGAAAAGGGCGTACGCAAGATCGGACCCTATATGGTCACGCGAACAATGGGCAGCACAGTATCGGCTTGCCTCGCGACGCCATTCCGGATTAAAGGCATCAACTATTCGATCACGTCGGCGTGTGCGACCAGTGCGCACTGCATCGGTGTTGGTGCCGAGCAGATTCAGATGGGCAAGCAGGACATAATTTTTGCCGGTGGTGGTGAGGAAGAAGACTGGTCGCTCGCGTGCCTTTTTGACGCAATGGGTGCGTTGTCTTCGAAGTATAACGATGCACCGGCGACGGCATCACGGCCGTATGACGCTACACGTGACGGTTTCGTTATCGCGGCGGGCGGTGGCACGATGGTTCTCGAAGAACTTGAGCACGCGAAAGCGCGCGGCGCAAAGATCTATGCGGAGCTGGTAGGCTACGGTGCGACGTCTGATGGCCACGACATGGTTTCTCCATCGGGTGAAGGTGCGCAACGATGCATGGAACTTGCGAACTCTACGGTCGAAGGTCCAATTGACTACGTCAATACACACGGCACCAGCACACCGGCAGGCGACATCTCCGAAGTTGCTGCGATGCAAACAGTATTTGGCGACGCCATGCCGAGATACGGCTCATCGAAATCATTATGCGGGCATTCACTCGGTGCGACGGGCGTGCAGGAAGCCATTCATTGTCTACTGATGCTTGAACACGATTTCATTGCACCATCGATCAATGTCAACGATCCTGATCCTGCAGTTGCGGGAACGCCGTTGGTAACGGAGCGTGTTGACAGCGCAGGCATCAGGACCGCCATGTCGAATAGCTTCGGCTTTGGTGGCACGAACGCCACGCTCGTATTCCAGAAACGCTGATCCCCGCGCATAATCACTGCCCATGACTCTCGAAACCCTTAGCGAGACAAGTTGCTTCGGCGGCAAGATCGGTTTCTATCGGCATGCCTCGAACGCGAACAGATGCGATATGCAGTTTTCCGTGTTCGTTCCGCCGCAAGCCGAAGACGGTAAAGTCCCGGTTGTTACTTTCCTGTCGGGGCTGACCTGCACCGAAGAGAACTTCATGATGAAAAGCGGCGCGCAGCGTTTTGCGGCGGAGCTCGGCATCATGCTTGTGTCGCCGGATACGAGCCCACGCGGTGAGGGCGTGCCGGACGATCCGGACGGCGACTATGACTCTGGCCTTGCCGCTGGTTTTTACCTGAATGCGACCGAAGAACCGTGGTCTCGCCACTATCAAATGTACGACTATGTGATGCAGGAATTGCAGCCTGCAGTGTTCGACAATTTTCCTGGTGATGCCAGTCGTCATGGGCTGACCGGCCATTCAATGGGCGGTCATGGCGCATTGACGATCGGGCTCAAACACCCTGATGTGTTCAAGTCATTGTCGGCATTAGCACCAATTTGTACGACATTGCACAGCCCTTGGGGACAAAAAGCACTCAAGTACTATCTCGGAAGTGATACGACGACCTGGCACGAATATGACTCGTGCGAGGTTGCCCGCAATGTCAGCGATGGGCCATCGCGCAGCAAAATCCTCGTTGACCAGGGTGGAGCAGACGCATTTCTCGACGAGCAACTCCAACCTGCACTGTTCGAAGCGGCTTGTGCCGAAAGCGGCTTGCCGCTCGAATTGCGCATGCACGAGGGCTATGATCACGGTTACTATTTCATTTCGACCTTCATCGCAGATCATCTGCGGCACCACGCGAAATTGCTCGGCGCCTGACAACGGGCGGCTATTGCCAACACTCCTAAGTACTTATCCGCATTGTCTTTTTGCCGTTATTTTGAGGAAAATAAAACCGTTCTCTACTACACTTAAGAGTATGGGTGATGCAAGGAGGTCGCCGTCATGCGTAGTTTTATCCGATCCAGTTCTCTCGTCGTGTTCCTTATCGCTTCGGCCATCGCCATGTCGGCCGACCTGCAAAAAGGACTCAACGCTTTTAACGAGGGAAACTACGAAACCGCACTTGCTGAGTGTCAGCCACTCGCCGATGAAGGCAACATCGAAGCACAATTCTGCGTCGGTCGACTGTATGCGAACGGATTTGGGGTCGCTATGGACGATGCGTTGGCCCTCAAATGGTACGGGCTCGCAGCCGCCGCAGGTCATTCTGAGGCGCAGTACAATCTCGGAGTGATGCATGCGAATGGCTGGGGCGTGCAGATGAACGACGTGACGGCGGCCGGTTTTTATCGGCTTGCGGCCGAGCAGGGCTTTGCTCCCGCGCAGACCGCTCTCGGATTCTCGTACAAACACGGCGCTGGCGTCGAGAAAAGCCTGGTAAAGGCCTTTACATGGTTCGATATCGCGGCGCAGCGGGGCGATTACAGTGCGGCGTCGGAACGAGACGATCTGTCAGAGAGCATGTCTCAGGACGAAATTATTAGTGCGCGGCAGTCGGCATTGCAGTGGCTGGAAGGTTACAAAAGTAGCGCCATGCACGCAGGTCATATCGAATAGCCGCTACAACTAGTTCAAGCGACCACTGCAGTTTGTCTACGCTTAATGATGAGAGTCGGGTGACAACCAGCCAGTCAGCGGCATCGCGATCGTCAAAAGGCCAAGCACCACAATCAGCAGTCCAAGGCCGACTCGTGTGCCGCGCCGGCGCATAAGCTGAGATAGTGTCGCCGTGCTGAGCCCTGTCATTATCATCGCCGGCATCGTGCCGACCCCGAACACGATCATAATTGCGGCGCCATCAACTGGCCGCGCGCTGGTTGCCGCGATCAGCAAGACGCTGTAAACAAGCCCGCACGGTAACCAGCCCCAAACGAGACCCAGCCCCAACGCACGTGGAATGCTGGTGACGGGTACTAATCGTTGCGCAGCTGGCGCGATGCGGGCCCAGAGCGTACCGCCCATACGTTCGATTGGATTCAGCAGGCGCAGGTCGAAGGCGACTTTCAGGCCGACGAGAATGATGACCACACCGCTTAGCAGCCGGATGCCACCAGCGATGCCCGGAGTCGCCTTGACGATGAGGCTGCCGAACATACCGACAATGATCCCGAGCACTGCATAGCTTGCCACGCGACCTGCGTTGTAAATAATTGCCATTGGAATCTGGCTACGCAGTGTCGTGATATTCGAATTGACAGCGAAGAGCCCCGATATGCCGGCGCACATGCCAAGGCAATGCGCGCTTCCGAGCAGCCCAGCGAGCAATGCAGCTGTTAATACGGGAACGAGCTCGATCATGGTTCCGGTCTGTCGGGTGGTTTCTCGTCGTCATCCATGACGATACGAACGGCGGGTGTGTCGAGGTCGTCAAACTGGCCCGAGCCGACCGCCCAGAAAAATACCCATACGGCGCCACCCAGCAATAGCAGGGCCAGCGGAATCAAGACATACAGAACGTTCATGCTTCTCCGAATCGGCTCAGGCGCAAAGCGTTGAGAACTACAATGAGCGAACTCGCGCTCATTCCTATCGCCGCAGCCCAGGGTGGTACATGACCCATCGCGGCAAGGGGTAACGCGGTAGCATTGTAAACGATCGCCCAACCCAGGTTTTGCCGTACAACCCGCATTGTCTGCCTGGCCAGGCGAATACCATGCGTCAGCGTCGCAAGTGAATGGCCCAGCATGACGATGTCGGCATTCGTCTGGGCAAGCAGGGCGCCGTGAACCGGGGCGACCGATGCATCCGCTCCTGCCAGCACCGGTGCATCGTTAATTCCATCGCCAACCATGACGACAGTCTGTCCAGCGTCCTGTGCGGAGTGGATGATATTCAGCTTGTCATCGGGAGAGCAGTTGGAATGGTGGTCTTCTATATTCAGGGCGCGGGCAACGCTCTGCACTGCTTCTTTGTTATCACCGCTGACCAGTCCGATTGACAGTCCCATAGACAACAGCTGTTGCACAGTGCTTGCAGCGTCGGCACGAATTTCGTCATCGATATCGAATCGCGCGACCACCTTGCCGTCGACGTCCAGATATACGCTGGTCGCGGCGCTGATTGCTTGTGTCGAATCCTCCGTGGCGGCGAAGGCAGGTTTCCCCAAACGCCAACGACGATCGTCTATCGTCCCGGCGACGCCCTCGCCGATAACGATGCGTCGGTCTGTTGCGGTGATCGGGTTGTTCGGCACGTCAAACGCGTCAGCGATTGGATGACTCGATACTGTTTCGAGCGCTGCCGCGATTCTCAAGCATTGCGCTTCGTCATACACATCGCCAAATACCTGCGTCGCTACGATGACCGGCTTGCCTCGAGTTAAGGTGCCCGTCTTGTCGAACAGGATGCGCGTGGCTATGGACAGCACTTCAATGGCGTTGCCATTCGTGACGAGCAAGTGAAGCTCGGCCAGCCTTGTACCTGCCGCCGCAAAAGCTGCCGGCGTCGCGAGCGCCAATGCACACGGGCAAGTTACAACCAACACTGAAAGTGTGATGACGAATGCGTGCTCAGGGGCGTAGAAATACCAATAGGTCGCAACACCAACAGCAATGACGAGTATTGCAACGACGATATAACTCGCAAGGCGATCGGCCAGCCGCACAAATGCTGGCCGTGCATAACGGGCTCGTTCGCTCATTCGACTGATCGTACCGAGGGTTGTATCAGATCCGGTCTTCTCGACACGCATCTGGATCATGCCGTCGAGGTTGATGCTACCGGCGATGAGTGCATCACCTGACGATCTTCGTCGCGGCTCTGCCTCACCAGTAAGTAATGCCTCATCGACCGTGGTTTCGCCGTCAACGAGGACGCCGTCTGCGGGAATTGAATCACCCGGACGAACGATCAACAGGTCGCCAACGGCAAGCTGACTGGCAGGCAGGATATTCTGAATACCGCCCTCGATCCGGGTAACCGTATTCGGCAACAGGGTCGACAATGCAATACTGCGATCAATCGAACGATGTCGCGCCCGCATCTCAAGAAATCGACCGAGAGTCAGGAAGAACACAAACATAACGACTGAATCGAACCAGGTCGCTGGTCCGTGGGTTATCGTCGCATAGGTGGATCCCAGATATGCGGCGGTAACAGCTATCGACACCGGCAAGTCCATGCCGGGTCGCCGCGACACAATGCCGCGCCAGGCACCCGCAAAAAACGGCCGCGCGGAGTAGAAGACGACGGGCGTTGTTACAACAAAGCTTACCAGGCGCAGGAAATACTGCATGTCGTCATCCATGCCCTGGTAGTCGCCGGCGTACAGGCCAACCGCAAACATCATCACCTGCATCATGCCGAGCGAGGCCACGAGCAGTCGTTTAAGTGCTGCTCTCTGCTCCGTTACTTCCGGCCGGGTAGTGGATTCCGGCACAAGCGGTTGTGGTTCGTAGCCGAGAGCGGCAAGTGTGGCCAGAATTTCGCCGAAGCCAATATTTCCAGGTCGCCAGTGCACACGAACCCGATGCGTTACCGGATTCACGTCTGCACTGATGATGCCTGCACGGTTGCCAAGCGTTGATTCGATTAACCAGCTGCACGCCGCACAGTACATGCCACCAACGTAGATTGTTGCCTCTGCCGAATCATCGCCGAGATCGGCAAATGCGCTGATCATGTCCTCGCGGTCGAAAAGCTGCCACTCGGTTGCATCATCCGCCGGCCGACCAACGCCCGGCTGCGGTGCTTCGCGCAATGCGTAGTAGCTCGACATGCCCGTGTCGCGAATGAGCTCGGCGACGGCTTTGCAACCGGGGCAGCACACTGGCTTCAGGTCACCGTCGATCTCGACCTGGAATTCGTCGTCTCGAGCAACGGGCAGCGCACAGTGAAAACAGGCGCTGTCATTCATCGACTTTGTCGTACGACTCCGTCAACACGGGCTCCGCGGTACTCATCGCCAGATATACCGTGTACAGACTCGAGCAAACCGCAGACCCCAGCAGCAAAATGACGAACCACGGCCAGAAGTGCTGGTACCAGGGCTTAGAATCCATTTCACCAGTCCTCATGGCGTGGGGCCGAGAAAACGGCCTTCTTCGGTCATGGCAATGCTCTCATCATCGATTGCAGTGACGGTGAACGTGATATTCATGATGCCATAGGCGTTATCGCGGTGGGTACGTACACGGACCGGCAGCGACAAGATGCTACCGCCATCAACAAGAATATCGTCGGACACGCCGTCGAGTGACAGCCCGGGTATGCCGGTAACAGACAGTCGGAAGCTGCGTGCTTCGTTG
>Ga0255052_10001814_pt1 | contig 15782 bp, 14 predicted proteins | sample JV7_2_21_MG_FD_188632 | JGI IMG/M metagenome (GOLD analysis project Ga0255052, IMG submission 188632) | Seawater microbial communities from Jervis Inlet, British Columbia, Canada - JV7_2_21 | ecosystem: Environmental > Aquatic > Marine > Inlet | place: Canada: British Columbia | collected...
AATTCCATCGTTTCGAGAAGTGTGAGATCCAATTTCCCAACCCTATTGTGAATCTCTCTCAGTGTAGCTTTAATACGTTTTGCCTTCAGATTGTACATCCCTGATGATTTGATGATAATAGCTAATTCATCCTGAGGTGCTTCTAGTACTTCTTCCCATGTGGTATATCGCTCTTTTAGAGACTCGAAAGAACGGAACATGTTTACATCAGATGTATGTTGACTAAGAATTGTCATAACAAGTTCATCCAGAGGAGGGAGTTTTCTCGAACTCACTGCCTTACCATAATAGCGGATGAGAATGTCGCAGACTTTCTTAGCCTTCAAACGAATCTGTTTGGGAATTTCTGGGTCACTCATACCTGTATCAAGGCAAGCTCACAACCTTATCTACAAAGTGGTTAATACATCCTATTTCGAAAATCTTTTTTTGAACACATTTACCGGCATCAGGAGTCACAATGAAAGTCATGATTGTTTGGGAAAGTACAAGGGGGCGGACAAAGGCAATGGCCGAAGCGATTAATGAGGGGGTTACCTCAGCTGGTGCTGAAGGGGTTCTTATTGAAGCCAAGGAATTCTCTGAACTTGATGACGCATGCGCGCTTGTACTTGGAAGCTCAACACGTATGAAGAGAGTTCTCCCAATGATCAAGAGGATCATATCTGAACTTCCAGCACTTAACGGACTTCCAGTAGGGGCATTTGGTTCATATGGATGGAGCGGAGAAGCACCTGACGAGATTGCAGCTAAATTAACAGAACTTGGCGCAATTCTAGTTGACCAGAAGCCTATCAAGGCAAAGGATTATCCGAGTGATTCTATTCTTGAGGAGTGCAGGGGCCTTGGGGTTAGGTTGGTAGAGAAGTGCAGCAAATAGATGACTTTGGTCATACAAAATATGTGCATGCTACACAAGTCTTATCATCTAAGTATATTTCGACCTTGAACGGAGTTGAATAAATGGGCCATATCAGTAGGTTGCTGGGATATTCGCTTAGACACAAAGGAATCCTATTTGGTTTCCTTCTCTCAGCTGGTATTGGCATTATATTCACCCTCATTGCACCACTAGTCCTGATACATATCATTGACAATGTGATTCTTGCGGATAATTTAGACCAGCTTTTACCATTCACGCTACTATATGTTTCACTCGGAGGTATTTATGCCCTGTTCGATACTTTTGGAAGATATGGGGCTGCGATTTCTTCCCAGAGAGTGATCTATGACCTAAGAAAGGACATCTATGAGAGTCTCATGGGTAAAGATCTTGCATTCTACGACGAGAATGAAACAGGTCAATTGTTGGCACGTGCAACCAGCGATGTCACTACAATGAGAGAGTTTCTCTTTTGGGGGCTCCGAGTTGAATTCATCGGTCTTTCAATGCTCATCGGCACTTTCTTTGTTATGTATACCATCAGTCCAGAACTCACAGTCTACATGCTCATGGTAATTCCAATCATGATCGGATTCATCTACGTCTTTGTCAAAAAGGTGCGACCAGTCTTCTATGCAGCTCGAAAGCAGTATGGTGCTCTAAGCTCAGTATTAGCAGAGAATGTTGTTGGACACAAGGTTGTAAGGTCATACGCACAGGAAGAAAAAGAGAGAAAAAGAGTAGAAACAGAGAACCATGGATTCTTGGAGCTAAGAGTTGAAGCTAGTAGACTCCTTTCATTCTACCATCCTATGCTCCCCGCATTGTTTGGTGCACTCATTGGATTCCTAATCTATATCGGTGGAGACCTGATCAACCAAGGGTCATCCTTATTGACGATGGGAGAGTTTGTTGGTTTCGTTTCTCTCGTGGGAATGTTGATGATGCCTGCGAGGTTCCTCAGTTGGGGAGTCGGAATGTATCAAAGGGCATCAGCGTCTGGTGAGCGGACATTCTACATCTTAGATGCTGCTGAAGCAGTCACTAATCCGGAAAACCCTGTTGACGTGTCCGACTTCGCAGGTGCTGTTGATTTTGACAATGTCTACTTTAGCTATACCGGGGACAACTTCATACTACGAAATATCTCAATGAGTGTTAAACCGGGGCAAATTGTTGCATTACTGGGAGGTACAGGTTCTGGTAAGACGAGTTTAATCAATCTCATTCCAAGATTTTACGATGTTGACTCGAACAGTACAATCACTTACCAAGGAAAAACATACAGTCTGACTGACAAAGGTTCAGTGAAAATTGGGGAGAACAAATATACGATTGATGGAAACTTTATTGAGATAGAGGGCGAGCAAGTCAAGGTCGAAGCTCCAGGTACGGTATGTGTCAATCGAATTGATGTACGACTTTATTCAATAGAGGACCTAAGAAGGCGTATTGGAATTGTACACCAGGATCCCTTCTTGTTCTCAGCCACCATTCGCAAGAACATTTCTTTCGGTAGACCTGAGGCTACTCTAGAAGAAATTCAAGATGCCGCAAAAGCAGCAATGATCCATGATTTCATTATGACTCTTGAAGAAGGGTACGATGCGGAGATTGGTGAACGAGGGGTCACTGTGAGCGGCGGTCAAAAACAGCGAATAGCCATTGCACGGGCACTCCTAGCAGACCCAAGTATTCTGATACTTGATGATTCTACAAGCTCGGTTGACGCAACTACTGAGATGCTAATTCAAAAAGCATTGGAGAATTTGATGAAAGATAGAACCACATTCATCATAACACACCGCTTGAGTACCGTCAGGAATGCTGACCTGATTGTGATGCTGGAACGCGGGCAGATTGTGGAGATGGGGTCTTATCAGGAATTAGTAACAGCAGGAGGCCTCTACTCAGGAATACACCAAACTCTTACCGAGATGGAGCTGGCAGCCGTAATCTCAGATGATTCTGGCGCAAGGGTAAGCATACGAGGAGGTGACAGTCCTTGAGCTTGGATAGAGATGATGACCCAGATGCAAGGACTTACGAATATACAGACCGCACCCTCCTCTGGCGAATGGTTCAGTATCTTCTTGTTTATCGGAGATTATTTGCATCAGTGGTCGTATTGACTGTGTTCGGCATTATAATTAATGTGTGGACTCCATTTGTTCTGATGCATGCAATTGATGTAGACTTTCCAAGCGGCAACTTACAAGCAATCCTATTTACCTCATTATTCTATATTTCATTACAGTTCTTTGCATGGCTCTCTGCCTATGGTCAAGAGTATATCATGGCATTGATGGGACAGAGAGCGGTTTACGATATCAGACAAGAACTCTATTCGCATGTTCAGGATATGTCAGAGGAGTTCCATGATCATTCATCAAGTGGTAGAATCATTTCAAGATTGACGAACGATGTCGATCGAATGAGCGAGCTTTTGAGTGGAGGTCTCATCAGTGCATTTGCTCAGATTTTCGTCGTGTTTGCTATTGGAGTAATAATCTTCACTGTGGATATTAGAATTGCTATTGCTTCTCTATCTGTTGTACCGGTGCTTTTGATTACAACACTCTACTTCAGAAAGAAACTGAGAGAGGCTTATCGAAGAACACGAAAGACAATTTCTAGTGTCACTGCCAACTATGCAGAGAGTATCTCAGGTGCAAAAGTCACAAAGAGCTTTGCACGAGAGCGAATCAGTGCAGAGATATTTGATGAGGTCAACAAGAAAGACTATCAGGCTAATGTTGATGCTGGAAAGGCACAGGCAACCTTCTTCCCAATCATACGGTTCATCAGTGGGTTGGGTATTGCCATTATTCTTCTTGTTGGGGGTTTGCTGTACATTCAAGATCCACTTTCAATCACACTAGGAACCATCGTTCTCTTCCTCCAGTTCAACGACCGCTTCTTTAGACCCATTCTTATCATCGCTAACTTCTACACTTCAGTCCAGAGTGCTTTTGCCGGTGGCGAGCGTGTGTTCGCGGTTGTTGACACAAGACCTGCCGTAGTGGACTGCCTTGACGCAACACCCATGCCAGAAGTAGAAGGACACATTCAATTCGAGATTGATGAATATAGATACGGTGATGGACCGATTGTTTTGGAAGATTTTCAACTTGAGATTCAACCAGGTGAAACGATTGCCCTTGTCGGAAACACAGGAGCTGGTAAGACAACTGTTGTGAGTCTTCTGAATCGGTTTTATGAAGTGATTAACGGTTCTATCAAGATAGATGGCATCGATATTCGGTCAGTCACTCAAAAATCGCTACATTCCAGAATCGGATTGGTTCTCCAAGATGCGTTTCTGTTCATGGGCACAATCAGAGAAAACATCAGATATGGTAGACCTGAGGCGACAGATGAGGAGATTATTGCAGCTACGAAGGCAATTGGCGCTCTGAGAATTTTTGAGGGCATAGAAAATGGCTTTGATACTGAGGTTGGTGAAAGAGGAAGTAGACTATCAGAGGGAGAACGTCAACTGGTTAGCTTCGCTAGAGCATTGCTTGCAAATCCTAAGATTCTCGTACTTGATGAGGCCACAAGCTCCGTGGATATCTACACTGAGCATGCAATACAAAAAGGAATGAAGGCACTACTTGCTGGTAGGACTTCAATAGTGATTGCTCATCGACTTTCCACCATCGTCAACGCAGACCGAATCATCGTCATTGAGAACGGCAAGATTGTGGAAGTCGGAAAGCATGCTGATCTTATGCAACGAAAGGGCAAATACTACTCACTCTATGAACTTCAGATTAGACCCAGAGCAATCAGAGCATCATAATAGAAGAAAAAGAGGGGGACCCGAAAAAGAGCGGGACCCCGAAACATGCTTACTGCTAGATTTGTGCTTTAGTCTTCAAGACTAATGTCACTATAATTGTGGCGTGGTGTATCAAACGAAACCTGGAATATGTATTGAACAGCATTTGTTTCAGGTCTTGGAATCACTCTATGTTCACTCATCTTGTTCAATCCTTCCAGTCAAAATCGTCGACATTATCCCACGGAGGAAAACCACTCATCGTGTGCTTCATGGATTTCAATGACTTGAGACCCTTCATGGCACCAGCTACGGATCGTGTGACTATCTGACCTATGTCTACATAGCTATCCAGACCGACAATTCCGTCCTTGTTGACAATGAGCTGTTTACCATCTGATTTTGACACGACGACGCCAGACTTGCTCACTGACACAAGATTATCATCGCCTACCACATGGACCAACTTTCCGTAGATGAAAACAAGACCTTTCTTGTCGCTTAGAACCAGAAGGACCTTCTTCTCTGAGCTATCCTTGCCAATGAATATCCAGGTCTCCTTCTTTCTGTCGAGCGCTGTATTGGTGTGTTTACCTTTTGTAAGGTCCTCGATGGTATTTTCGACAGCCTTAGTGAAAGCGGCTCCATCGCTGTAATCCTGATTCTGCAGATCAGAATTATCAACACCCTTGGATATATTCTCCAGCGATGTGGCACCAATGAACAACTGCACTCCAACGAGAGTTCCTGTCACTGATTCTCCCATCGCACCCATCTTGGTCTCTGCAATCGCATCAACTGCAAATCGTGAAGGTCCAGAGAATGCAATTCCGACTCGTGCTCCGTCCTCAATCAGATATGTCCAGACACATCCGGCTTCCATTCTGACGTAGGCTTTCTCATGTGAGATGATCTCAATCTCTTGTGTAGTCACCATTACATTGCTATCAGGTGTAAATCTCTTCATTTTATTGTCCTCCTTAGTCCTTCCAGTCTAGGTCATCTAGATCCTCTGTGTCATCATCTTTGTCTTCTTTTTCTTCTCTGACCTCTTCGAGTTCCTCTCGTTGTTCCTCAAGATTTTCTTTGACCTCTTCGATTGCTTCTCGATGATCCTCAATATCGTCTCTTCTTTCTTCCAGCTCATCTGCCAGTTTCTCAAGATGTTCTTCAGCCGCCTCCATAGCTGATTCATCATCAGCAAATTCTACAGCAACCTCGGTATCACCGTTGTTTCCAGTCTGTTTCCTCTGCCTCTCAACTCTGTGAGTCAACCACTGTGCTAATCGATAAGCTAACCGTCCTTCTACTGTGACATAGTAAGTTCCACGGACTTCGCCTTTGACAACATAACCTGCTTCAACCAATGGATTGAGGTGATGGGTCAGAGAACTACCAGCCTTACCAGTGTGGTTCTCAATATCCTTGAAGCTCTTGCCACCAGTCTTGAGATAATCTAGAAGCCTCAATCTTTCTTCGCTTCCGAGAGGTGCGACTATCTTAGCCACTCTCTCAGGAGCTATTGACTCGATCATAGCTTGCTGTTTCTTTCGCTTCTTGGTCCTACGACGACCCTTGTGTATCCGAATGCCTGGGACCTTCAGACCTTCAACACTTTTCAGGCTCTTCTCAATCTGAGATCCAAGTCCGTCCATCATAGTCTCCAGAGAGTCAGTGAGTCCTTCAAAATCTAAGTCGAGTCTCGCTAATCGTGGTACGCGAGGTACACGAGGTGGTCTAGGTGGTCTAGGTCGTGTAGTTGTCCTTCTCTCTCTCGTTTCTTCTTTATGACGACGTGCTTCATCTCTACCTCGTTGGGTTTCGTCCTTATCACGCCTAACTGCATCAACTTCTCGTCGCAGCTCTTCTTTGAGCTTACGGACCTCTTCTAGTTCTTCACGAATTTTTTCTATATCGTCACTCATTATGTTGTTCGCCAACTGTAAGTTATTACAACTGTATATTTATACAGTTTCCATATAAAGTTTTTCTACAGTGCAAGATTAAATGCCATTATGAACCAGAGTCTATATTCAGGTTAGTGTGAATGGAATAGCCAAAATCATGGTGTAGAGTTTCCGGTAATGAATGAACTATAGAAAGAGATAGTGGACTAAAATACAGAAACAAATGACCTTGCCCTTTCACAGTTGTTTATCTACAATCATATCGCTGGAATCGAAAAGATCCTATTTCTTCATCAAGTCCAGGTATTTACCATCACGAATCCGAGCCAGATACTGCTGCTCTTTCATCACCCACATTATCTGATGCCCCGACTGTGCCTCCCTTGCCCACCTTGAGGATGTGAATGGATTCTGCTCGATGAAAGTAAGGTCACCATATTTTACCAACCGGACCTTGCTCTTTGATGTCTTCTGAATCTGATATTCCTCTCCATCAATCTCCACTGATGATTCATCCTGAAAGATAGCATCATAGATGGTTTGTGCAATCTTCTCAATCTCCGCTTCTTCAGACATCACTCATCGACCTCGTGTAATAATTGCAAAGTAGTTCTTGAGTCTCTTTTCATGTATATGCGGAATCGATTTCCCTCTATCTCTTCGCTTGTAGTTCTTCGACAGCTTCGATGACTTCGGGCAAGACAGTGAAAATATCACCAACAATACCAAAATCTGCAACACTGAAGATGGGAGCATCAGGATCTTTGTTAATTGCCACTATGATATCGCTGGATTGCATTCCAAAAAGATGTTGAATAGCTCCAGAGATTCCTAACGCAATGTAGAGTTTGGGACAGACTGTCCTTCCAGATTGCCCGACCTGCTGTGATGGTGGAAGCCATCCAAGGTCAATAATGGGACGTGAGCCACCAACAGCACCATCAAGCAGTTCAGCAAGCTTTTTTGGCATTTCTAGATTTGATGGGTCTTTGATACCACGACCACTGCAGACGATAACATCTGCTTCCTCAACTGATCTCATTCCCTCTACAGTTTCATTAACTGACTCTAAAACCCTTGTCCTTACTTGAACAGGACTGATGGTCATCTCGACCTTCTCGATGTCACCAGTACGGGATGTATCTGGTTCATCAGGCTTGAAGACATTTGGTCGTACTGTCGCCATCTGAGGACGAGTGTATGGTGAAATGATCTCTGCCATGATGTTGCCACCGAACGCAGGTCGAGTCTGAATGAGCTGGCGCTCATCATCGATAGCAAGTCCTGTGCAGTCAGCAGTAAGTCCGAGAGCCATCCTTGCAGCGACACGAGGTGCAAGATCACGACCGTTACTTGTAGCACCATACAGAACTATAGATGGTTTGTGAGGTGCAATCAAAGTGTTCAATGCAATTGTGTAGGCATCTGTTGTATAATGCTCGAAGATCTTCTCATCTACAACGTAGACCTTGTCAGCACCATGATGAATAAGGGTCTCAGCGTGAGCCTCTATCTCATGACCGATGAGCACAGCAACAAGATTTTCACTGAGTTTGTCAGCCAGTTCGCGACCTTTTGTGACAAGCTCAAGCCCAACTCCTCTGAGGCGGCCTTCGCTTGTTTCACACCAAACCCAGACATCCTTGTAATCGGCTAGGGCTTCTTTATCGATTATCTTTCTCTCAATCTTGATGGCGTTATCCCGACACACCTCTTCGCAAGAACCGCAGAGCACGCATAAGTCCAAGTCGAACTTTACCTTGTCCCCATCCTTCTCGATAGCTCCGAAGTTGCAGACCTTTGTGCACAACATGCAACCAGTGCAGGCATCAATATCAAAATTCAAGGTCATGTTAGATGGCCCCCTTCTTTGCTAGGAATTCAACAAGCTCCCTAGCTGCTGCCTTCGGATCTTCTGCGTCTATTTTGATTCCACCCTTCTTCTTCTCAGGTGGGAAGACCTTCCTCACTTGAGTTGGGGAGCCCTTGAGACCAAGTTTGTCTACATCGTATCCGAGGGTTTCAGCATTTACTTCCTCCATCGGCTTCTTCTTCGCTTGCATAATGCCCATAATGTTGGGGAGTCGAGGTTCGTTCAGACCTTTTGTGGCAGTTAGTAGAACGGGTATCTTTGCTCTAACAACATCATATCCCTCATCTGTTTCTCTATGTGCGATGACGAATTTTTCATCCTCACTCAATTCGAGATGACGAACATAGCATATCTGTGGGACACTCAACAGTTCAGCAATCTCTGGACCTACCTGGGCAGTATCACCGTCAATAGCCTGTTTGCCGCAGATCACGATATCGAACTCCATCTTTTTGATTTGTTCAGCTAAAGTGAGTGCTGTGACCCACGTATCTGCTCCTGCAAAAGCTCGATCAGTCATATGGATGGCCTTGTCACCACCCATGGCCAGCGCCTTGAGCAGTGCCTCTTTCGCCTGTGGTGGCCCCATTGTGATGATGGTCACTTCTCCACCATACTTTTCCTTTAGTTGAATGGCAGCCTCAACAGCATATTCGCAAAATGGATTAAGAATACTCGGCACACCATCTCGAATGAGGGTACCAGTCTTTTCATCCACTTGTACATCAGCTACTTCAGGGACCTGTTTCACAGGAACGATAATCTTCAATGTCAGCGTGTATCACTTCCAATAGTTTTGTGAACAATTGCGATTCAAAAGGGGCCTCAATATAAGGAATACGAAATGAGGAATTGATTCTACAATGACTGGATATATCCAATTTATTGTTAATTCCGAAGTCAAACGAAGGCTAGTATGGTACGTAATCCTTTTATTAGGGCACAGACGTTATCCGTCTTAGTTCCTATAACTAATTGAGGAGAGTAATCACGATCGGAAAAGAAAAGGCAATTGGTGCCCTTATCTTCATCTTCGCACTTCTTGTGCTTCTATACTACACATGGGTGATAGTAATATTGCAGTGGTTCCCTGATGTGGGGACATGGGTTGATGCTACCTTCGGGTTATTCGCAGGGCTCTTCAATCCCGACCCTCTAGTCCTTGTATACCTGCCAATTTGGCTAGGTGTGGTACTGATCATGGTCATTGCAATGTGGATAGGTTGGACTATGCTCACTACTCCCGCTCCAGAGCCACTTGAAGACTTCGACTTCGATGAAGAAGAAGTGGCAGAAAAGACTGAAGAGTAGAATCTACTTAACTGGAAAATAACGTAGGGCCGCAAGGCCCTATCATCTCATTTTGTAATTAGCTGAGAATCTCAGTCTTCTAGGTTTCCTGAACGAAATCATTGTGTTTTCTTGATTGCCTTGTTGATAAAATCAACTCCAATCTTACAGAGTTTATCAGCAGTTTCTTGAGTTTTCCCTTCCGCAAAACAACGATAGAGTGGTTCTGTACCTGAGGGACGAATGAGTAGCCAACCCTCATCATATAGGATTTTGACTCCATCCCTGGTGATTCGGTCCATTTTCTCAGTGAGTTCAAGAATTAATTGGAGGATGACCTCTTTTTTGTCAGACGGGACTGGAACTTTCACTTTTGTGTTGAAGTATACAGGTAATTCTTCAACTAACTGTGAGAGAGCCTTCCCTTCAATAGCCACAATCTCAATGATTTGAGCAGCAGTCATCGCACCATCTCGGACTGGTTGATGAGGAGGATAGAAAACACCTCCATTCTCTTCACCACCCAAATCACCATTTATTTCTGCCAACCTGTGTGACACCACGATGCTACCTACAACTGTCCAGTCAATCGTTGCTCCAGCTTGCTTTACAACATCCTCAATGAGCCTACCACTACTAACAGGTGTAACTAATGTTGATCCAGACTTCTTGGAGAGGACACGGGAAGCTATCAGAGCAAAGGTCTGATCACCCCAAAGCACTCTTCCGGTTTCATCAACAAATGTGGCTCTGTCAGCATCTCCATCATGAGCTATACCAATATCAGCACCTGTTGACTTCACAGCACGACTGAGTTCAAATATGTTCTCAGGCGTGGGCTCTGGATTTCTTCCTGGAAATGATCCATCCAATTGTGAATTGATTGATATTACTTTACATCCTAGCTCTCTGAGAAGTTGTGGAGTGGCCTGGGCCCCTACACTGTTTGCACCGTCGATTATCACTGTGAGGTTACGATTTCTGATTGATTCAATATCCACGTGGGATTTAATCCCTATCAGATATTGATGTAGAGCGCTATCGTTATGATTTACTTGACCAATGTTCTTCCAGTCAGTAACAGTGAAGTCGCCTGTGTGGTATTTTGTCTCTATCTGGGTTTCAATATCTCGAGATACCTCAATTCCATTGCGACCAATCACCTTGATTCCATTGAACTCAGGAGGGTTATGTGATGCGGTGACCATGACACCAGCAACGCAGTCCAATCGAGGAACCATGAACTGCAATGTTGGGGTGGGAACAAGCCCTAGGTCAGTAACCGAACATCCAGTGGAACAAATCCCTGCACTAACGACTCTACAGAACATCTCTCCGCCCATTCTTGAATCACGAGCAAGAGCTATTTGGCCAGGTCCTAACACAGTACCTATTGCTCGTGCAAGTTTGAGCATCAAATCTACGGTGAGCTCCTCATTGGTGAGACCGCGGATGCCGTTTGTCCCAAACATCTTGTTCATTGTGAGTCCGCTCGGAGTGTAGTGCAAGTAGGTGATAACTTAAGAGTTGTTACGGATTTATTGGAGCAGTGTTTCAGATGCCTCTGTTTAGACGTTCAAAAGACAAGGAATATACGGCTGCGGCAAGATTACTTGCCAGTGGAGATACTGAAGAGGCCATGAAGGCCCTTGAACGAATCATCGAGTTGAACCCAGACCATTTGAATGCGCATGTAACTCTTGCAATTGCTCTTATGGAGGTTCAAGAGAATCCTGACATAGATAGCCCACGAACAATTGAGGCATTTGCACACCTTGATACAGCTGCGATTCTGAACCCTGAGGACCCTGTGGCGGTCTTTAATATGGGAGTCTGCCTGAGAAATTTGGGGATGCTTGAGGAGTCTCTCACGAGTTTTGAAAAAGCGATAGAGATTGAAGAGAGGCAACCACTGGCAATCCTTCACATGGCCGAGGTCAACTATGAACTTGAGAGATGGGAAGAAGCAATTCGACTCGCCAAGCTCGCATTGATCAGAGACCCTGGTCTAGAGTCATCCATGGGCTGGGTTCGGGTGGCAATGAGAAAGGCCGGGATGCTAGACGATGATGGGAATGTGATTCATCGTCCAGAATGATGGCCAGTACGCAATCTTTAAATCCACACCTCTCGGCTTGAGCACAGTTGTGCGTGGTCACAACCAACTCCGTATATCACATCTGGTGGTAACATGGCACAGAAAGGCGAACCAATGTACCGCGGGCATCCCCTGTCAGAGCTTGCAAAGATGAATATGGATTCCCTCATCGAGCTGCTCCCCACACGCAGAAGAAGGACCCTCAAACGCGGCCTACCCCCACGTCAGAAGAAACTACTCCTGAAGCTCAGAGCAGCCAGAAAGGAGCAGAGAAAGGGTAAGGACGTCGTTGTTCGCACACACTGTCGTGATATGGTCGTTCTTCCGGAGATGGTGGACCTCACCGTTGCTATTCACAATGGCAAGGACTTCACTCGCGTCAAGATCATCCCGCAGATGATTGGGCATTTATTAGGCGAGTTCTCAATCACCAATAGAGCCGTAAAGCACGGAAATCCAGGTATCGGCGCTACAAAGTCTTCAGCATATGTCCCTCTGAAGTAAGCTACAGAACCCACTAGCTCTCTCATAAAAGCAAACTAGACTAATAGTTGATATGATTTTGATTCGTAGAATACATAGGTAGAAGCAAATTGGGAGTCTTTATCCTAACGTATGGTGAAGGCGAGTCGTATTTTAGACGACTGATCTATGTCAACATCCTACTCTATGTTGTAATGGCAATCGTCATCGTGTCAGCCTTCATCCTGTTCATGACGGACATCATTATCCTGATTCTGATAGCTCTTATTGCTGTAGTTGCTTCTCTCGCGTGCTCTCTTCTCTTTTTATTGAGGAACCCTCCGGCTGAGTATGAAGAAGAAACCCTCGACCATCTTCTAGAATAGACCAATGAACCACAAATGTAACTGCGCGATTACCGGCAAGAACAGTGTTGCAGTTAGTGAAACAACGACAAGCAACGTATTGATAGAGGGGCCCGCAGTGTCCTTGAAGGGATCACCTACCATGTCTCCAGTTACAGAAATGTCATGAACTCGATGCCAATCCTCGGTTCCTTCTTCGTATGTTGTATATTCGGGTGACTCGATGATTTTCTTGGTGTTGTCCCAAGCACCACCCGCATTACCCATCAATAAGGCCATTATCAGACCAGATAAGACCGCACCACCCAGGTAGCCAGCAAGAGCTTCAAGACCAAGAATTACTCCAGTGGCTATAGTCACACTGATTGCAATTAACGTACCCGGCATAAGCTCTCGAATGGCCCCAGATGTCGCAATCTCTATGCATCTATCATAGTCAGGTGTTGATGTACCCTCAAGTATACCAGGATCCTCTCTGAACTGTCTGCGAATCTCCTCGATCATTCGCTCAGAATTACGTTCAACACCAAGAATCAAGATTGCTGAGAATACCACTGGAACAAGAGCACCCATGAGGGCACCAGCCAAGACCGAGGGATGAGCTATATTCACAACTAAGAGCCCACTAATACCGGGTATATTGAGTGTATCAGTCGCTTCGATAAATGCCGCAAAGAGTGCTAGGACTGAGAGAGATGAAGCACCAATAGCAAACCCCTTTGTGATGGCTTTTGCTGTGTTTCCACTAGCATCCAGTTTATCACAAGCCACGATAGCTTCCTTGGGTGCTTGAGCCTGTTCAATGACCCCCCTTGCATTGTCTACTATCGGACCGTATGCATCAGAGCTCATGATCATGCCATTTGTGGAAAGAAGACCAACTGCCGCAATTGCTACACAATAGATGCCACCTTCCCACTCACCAAATCCTAATCCAGCACCAAGTGTATAGGAAATCACCATGGCTACTGCAATTCCAAGCACAGAAGGTAAGACACTCAGAAGGCCATACGCATAGCCAGAGAGGATTAAATTGGCTGCACTTTTGTCCGCTGACTCGACCATCTTGGATACAGGTTTGAAACCAGCAAAGCCACGGTCGCTTGTAAAGACATCACTTGTGAAACCGATAAAGACTCCCGCACTGAGTCCAACAATGGCTGCGATGGCAATCACATAGTTAAGCCCTAGTAGGAGAATGATTGTAACCGCAAAAATCGCGAATAATACGGTTGTAATATATGTCCCACGATTAAGCATGGGTCCGGGGTCTTGTCCCTCTTTTGGTCTAACCATGAAGACTCCCAACACTGAGGCAAGAGTACCTAGAGCTGCAATCATGAGGGGTAGTAACGCAAAGGGAACAGGGGGAGAGAAATGTAAATCAATACCAGCACCAAGAATTGCTGCAGCGAGGATAGCAGCTACATTGCTGTCGTATATGTCAGCGCCAGTTCCGGCAACATCTCCAACATTATCTCCAACTGCATCAGCGATTGCAGCTGGGTTTCGAGGGTCGTCTTCAGGAATGCGGTATTCAATCTTCCCAACAAGATCAGCAGAGAGGTCAGCTGTTTTCGTAAAGATGCCTCCACCCGCCTTGGCAAACAAAGCTACAGTGCTTGCTCCAAAGGAGAACCCAGTTAGGATTTCCCAGAGACCGGCTTCGCGAGGAATGACTATGAAGGTCGAATCAGGAAGTATGATGTTCCATAACCAGTATAATGATGTGAGGCCAACAAGTGCGATTCCTGCAATCATCAGACCCATGACTGAACCTGCTCGAAAAGCCACCTTGAAAGCAGGATTCAATCCGCCTGAAACTGCTGCAGCTGCGGTGCGACGGTTTGCCTTAGTTGCAACTACAAGACCAATGTATCCAGCCGCCATACTAGCAAGAGAACCTAAAATGTATGAGATGGCGATGGGAAGGCCTAAGTCCCGGAACACGAGGGCAATCAGAATGGCAAGAATGATTGTGAAAATCCCAAGAATTCGATACTGAACTTTAATGAAAGAATTCGCACCCTTCTCGATCAGAGAGCTGACCTCTTTCATTCGATCACTGCCCTCATCGGCCTTCATAACAATTCGATAGATGTATAGAGCTACGAAAACAGAGAGAAGACCCGATAATAGTCCAGTTGATAGAAACAGTATTTCAGACATAGTTACGTCAGTTTTGCGATTGATAACGGTATTAAAGAAGTTGCTATTTGCTCAACTTATTATTAAAAGTTTCCAGCGGTATGGTATGAATGAGGCCGGGGTTATTAGAGATATCATGATTCTGGGTTCTTCAATTTAGTTTCAATGCCATTCAATCCGGCTTAGATATGGTTTCAACGCAATGGGAATCTTTGCGTGTTCCTTCAATTTAGCCTCGGCTGAGATCTTCACTACTGAGTCAAGGCCCAATTTCACCAAATTTGGACAGAGAAAGAGTGGTGAAACGTCTACTGTTTTAATTTGATTCTTCTCCAGTGTGAGATTTCGTAGCTTCTTACACTTACTTAGGATTGAGAGGTCAATGCTTTCGAGTTTATTCTCATAGAGATGGAGCGCTTTCAGGTCCTTGCATTTACCCAATAGAGCCAGATCAATAGATTTGAGCTTATTAAAAGACAAATCTAGGTGCATGAGACCTGTACACCCCTCTATTTGTGACAGATCAATAGATTCCATGATGTTTCCATTAAGGGAGAGTTCCAACAATTCGGTACGATTTCGAAGCATGGATAAATCGATACTAAGTATCTCATTTCCGGAGAGAGTCAATCCCTCTAGGTTTGGGAATTTGTTCAATATGGAGAGATCAGTAGTAGCAATTCTCCGGCCATTCAGGTCAATATTTGTTGTGCTGGTGTCGAACCGCTCGACTACTTTTCCGCCTTTCTTTGTCTCGCTCCAGATTGTAACCTCTACCATTTATGAAACATCCAAGAGTTCTACATCTAGCCCCTACTTATAGTCTGGTGTGGTTAGACACTACAAAAACTACGCAGTTTTCAGTTTTCTAATAGCAATGAGATTCTCAATGAACAGAATTCCAAAAATAAGATCAACAGTTACAACCAGCACAACCCAGAGCGAAGCTTGTCCCAAGAAGAACCATGAAAC
>Ga0255052_10001815_pt1 | contig 15779 bp, 12 predicted proteins | sample JV7_2_21_MG_FD_188632 | JGI IMG/M metagenome (GOLD analysis project Ga0255052, IMG submission 188632) | Seawater microbial communities from Jervis Inlet, British Columbia, Canada - JV7_2_21 | ecosystem: Environmental > Aquatic > Marine > Inlet | place: Canada: British Columbia | collected...
AAGGTCAATCTGCTGCGTTCCCAACTCGGTGAGGCATTGGACAGGCTGCCCAGGGTCGAGGGAGCCGGAGGCGAGGTTCATATTGGAAATGATCTCGGCAAACTCCTCAATCTGACAGACAAGCTCGCGCAGGAAAAAGACGACCAGTACATCTCCAGTGAGTTGTTCGTGTTGGCCGCGATGGATGACAAGTCGCCGTTGCTCAAATTGCTCGAGCAGGCAGGCGCAGTACGTGGTGCCGTCGCAAAAGCCATAGACGAGCTTCGCGGTGGACTACAGGTCAATGACCCGAACGCTGAAGATACCCGGCAGGCCCTCGAGAAATACACGATCGACCTGACCGAACGCGCAGAGCAGGGAAAGCTCGATCCCATCATCGGTCGCGACGACGAGATCCGGCGCACCATCCAGATCCTGCAGCGCCGGACCAAGAACAATCCTGTGCTGATCGGCGAGCCGGGCGTCGGCAAGACCGCCATCATTGAGGGCCTTGCGCAGCGCATCGTCAACAACGAAATTCCAGAGGGCCTGCGAGGAAAGCGCATCCTGTCGCTGGATATGGGTGCGTTAATCGCCGGCGCGAAGTATCGCGGTGAATTCGAGGAAAGACTCAAGGCAGTACTGAGTGACCTCGCAAAGCAGGAAGGGCAGATCATCCTCTTCATCGATGAACTACATACAGTGGTAGGCGCTGGCAAAGCCGAGGGATCCATGGATGCGGGCAACATGCTGAAGCCGGCCCTGGCGCGCGGTGAACTGCATTGCGTCGGCGCGACGACACTCGATGAATATCGCAAGTACCTGGAAAAAGATGCAGCTCTCGAGCGGCGCTTTCAGAAAGTGCTGGTGGAGGAGCCAACAGTCGAGGACACAATTGCCATTCTCCGCGGATTGAAAGAGCGTTACGAGGTTCACCACGGGGTGGAAATAACGGATCCTGCAATCGTCGCGGCGGCGACCCTGTCTCATCGCTACATCAGTGACCGCCAGCTTCCAGACAAGGCGATTGATCTGGTCGATGAAGCCGCGTCGCGTATCCGCATCGAAATAGACTCGAAGCCTGAAGCGATGGACAAGCTTGAACGGCGAATCATTCAGCTGAAGATCGAGCGCGAAGCACTCAAGAAAGAATCCGACGAAGCGTCGATAAAGCGCCTGAAAGATCTCGACCTGCAACTGGACGAGCTCGAAAAGGAGTTTGCGGATCTCGAAGAAATCTGGAAGTCGGAGAAGGCCGCGATGCAGGGTACGACGCATATTAAGGAAGCACTCGAGCGCGCGCGGCTCGAGCTGGAGACAGCGCATCGTGCAAACGACCTGGCCAGAATGTCGGAGCTGCAGTACGGCAAGATTCCCGAGCTTGATAAGCAACTCGAGGACGCGCTCAAGGCGGAGAAAAAAGAGACAACATTGCTTCGCAACAATGTCACAGACGAAGAGGTCGCCGAGATCGTTTCCAAGTGGACCGGCATCCCCGTTTCCAAGATGCTTGAAGGCGAAAAGGAAAAGCTGTTGCAAATGGAGTCATTGATTCAGGAGCGCGTCGTCGGTCAGGACGAGGCGATTACGGCTGTCTCGAACGCGATTCGGCGATCGCGCGCCGGCTTGTCTGACCCGCACAGACCGGTTGGCTCGTTCCTGTTTCTCGGCCCGACCGGTGTTGGCAAAACCGAGTTGACCAAAGCGCTGGCTCACTTCATGTTCGATACGGACGATGCGATGGTCCGCCTGGATATGTCCGAGTTCATGGAGAAGCACTCGGTGGCGCGAATGATTGGCGCGCCACCAGGCTATGTGGGCTACGAGGAAGGAGGCTACCTGACGGAGGCCGTTCGTCGACGCCCGTACTCCGTCATCCTGCTCGACGAAATCGAGAAAGCACATCCGGATGTGTTCAATGTCCTGTTGCAGGTACTTGACGATGGCCGCCTGACCGATGGTCAGGGTCGGACAGTGGATTTTCGCAACGTCGTGATCATCATGACGTCGAATCTCGGTTCGCAGTTGATTCAGGAACTCGCCGGCGAGGAACACTACGATAAGATGAAGTCATCAGTCATGGAGATCGTGTCGCAGAATTTCCGGCCGGAGTTCATAAATCGCGTCGATGACGTTGTCGTCTTCCATCCCCTCAGTCGCGAACATATCCGCAGCATCGTGGATATTCAGCTCGCCTGCCTGCACGATCGTCTTGCTGATCGCGAGATGCAGATCCATCTCTCCGAAGCCGCCAGAGACAAGCTCGCCGACGCGGGATTCGATCCTGTGTATGGTGCACGGCCACTAAAACGTGCTATTCAGCAGCAGGTCGAAAATCCGTTGGCGCAGGAGATATTGCAGGGCAAGTTCAAGCCGGGTGATGTCATCGAAGTCGGCGTCAGGGACCACGAGCTGGAATTCGAAAACGCGGCCTGAGGAGGCAAATGCATGCCGATCTACGAGTATGCCTGCAAGAACTGCAATCACACGCTGGATGCACTTCAAAAGATGGATGAGGACCCGCTTGTGTATTGCCCGTCATGCGGTGAAGCCGAGCTCAAGAAACTCATCTCCGCGCCCAGGTTTCGTCTGAAAGGTGAGGGCTGGTACGAGACCGATTTCAAGAAGGACAATCAGCGCAATCTGTTGAAGAGCGATGCAGAACCTGCGAATAGCGAAAAAAAGGAAGCCAAATCCAGCAAAGGCGACAGCTCGAAAGGTGACAGCAAATCTAAAACCTCGACGGAATCGAAGAAATCATCCGACAAGAAGTCAGGCGGCAAGGTAGACTCGGCCTAGTTCAAGCTATCGGGCACTCTAAATGAATAAACTCCGCCGCTATTTCGTGGCAGGCCTCCTGGTTTGGATTCCTCTGGGCGTCACGATTTTTATCCTGAGAGTCCTGATCGGCCTCATGGACAGGAGTCTCCTCCTGGTCCCGGGAAAATATCGTCCGGAGGAGTTGCTCGGTTTTGCCATCCCGGGGCTCGGCATCATACTGACGCTGCTGGTCGTGCTAGTCACCGGTCTGCTCGCTGCAAATTTCGTCGGCCGCAGTATGGTTGGTTTCTGGGAGTCCTTGCTGCAGCGCATTCCGGTAGTACGATCCGTGTACTCGGCTTCGAAAAATTTCGCCGAGATTGTCTTCTCCGATTCGGACCAGTCATTCAAGAAAGTATTGCTGATCGAGTACCCGAGAAAAGGGATCTACAGCCTGGCGTTTCAGACCGCGACAAATCTGGGCGAGGTGCAGGGGCGAACCGGTGAACCGGTCGTCTGCACGTTCGTTCCGACGACGCCAAATCCAACATCGGGGTTTATTATCATCGTGCCGAAGCGGGACGTCATCGAACTCGACATGGAGATCGATGAAGCACTCAAGATGATCATCTCGCTGGGCGTGGTCATTCCGGCCTGGCGCAAGGATCAGATCGGCGAGCTGCCGCTGGAGCTTCCGGCGGAGAACAAGGACTAGGGGACAAAAAGGGCACTATCCCCTTTTGCCCACTATTGCAGACAGCGAGAACAGCCCTTACCATTCCGCCTCGTTTTCACACGGATTGCACCATGCGCAGCCACTACTGTGGACAAGTTGATGAGAGCCTGATCGGCGAAGAGATTTCCGTGACCGGCTGGGTTCACCGGCGCCGCGACCATGGCGGGGTGATCTTTGTAGACCTCCGTGACCGGGAAGGCCTGCTGCAGGTGGTGTTCGATCCGGATACGCCGGATATATTCGCCGAGGCCGAGCGGATCCGCGGCGAATATGTGCTTGCCGTCAAGGGCAAGGTCAGGCCGCGCCCGGAAGGAACGATCAACCCGAACATGGCGACCGGCCAGGTTGAGGTCCTCGCCCGGGAGTTGACGACGCTCAATGATTCCGAGACGCCGCCGTTTCACCACGACGAGAATGCCAATGAAGAGCTGCGGCTGAAGTATCGCTACCTGGATCTCCGCCGCGAGCCGATGCTCGAAAACTTGAGATTGCGACATCGAGTCACAAAAGCCATGCGCAATTTCCTGGATGAGAATGGCTTCGTCGATGTCGAAACACCGATGTTGACCCGGGCGACGCCGGAGGGCGCACGCGACTATATCGTTCCAAGCCGAACACATGAGGGAAAGTTTTTCGCCCTGCCGCAGTCGCCGCAGATATTCAAGCAGTTACTCATGATGTCGGGTCTCGACCGCTATTATCAGATAGTCCGTTGTTTTCGAGATGAAGATCTGCGCGCAGACCGTCAACCGGAATTCACGCAACTCGACGTCGAAATGAGTTTCGTCGCAGAAAATGACGTGACCGGCATGATGGAAGAGCTGGCTCGAACCCTGTTCAAACAGGTAATGGACGTCGATCTGCCGTCGCCATTTCCACGCATGACCCATGCCGAGGCGACGCAGCGATTCGGTTCGGACAAACCTGACCTCCGCAATCCGCTCGAGCTGGTCGAAGTCGCAGATTTGATGGCGTCCGTGGAGTTCAAGATATTCGCAGGCCCGGCCAAGGACGCGGAGGGTCGTGTTGCCGCTCTGCGTCTGCCCGGTGGTAGTGGACTCAGCCGAAAAGAGATCGACGATTACACAGACTTCGTCGGTCGCTACGGTGCCAAGGGTCTCGCTTATATCAAAGTCAACGACGCGGGCAAGGGTCGGGATGGTTTGCAGTCGCCGATACTGAAATTTCTTCCCGATGACGCCGTGGCCGGCATCATGGAGCGCACCGGCGCACAGGACGGCGACCTGGTTTTCTTCGGAGCCGACAAGACCCACATCGTCAATGACGCGCTGGGCGCACTGATCGCAAAGCTGGGCGAGGATCGGGGTCTTGTCGCCGATGGCTGGCAGCCGCTCTGGGTAGTCGATTTTCCGATGTTCGAAAAAGATCAGCAGAGCGGACGCTGGACGTCGCTGCATCATCCATTCACCTCGCCGGCTACCGAGGATCCGGAGGAATTGAAAGCGGACCCGGCAAATGTCCTGTCACGGGCCTACGATATGGTGCTCAATGGTTCCGAGATCGGTGGCGGCTCCATTCGAATACATGACAGAGCAATGCAGGCTGCAGTTTTCGATCTTCTCGATATCAGCAAGGAAGAAGCAGAGGAAAAGTTCGGCTTTCTCCTTACGGCATTGCAATACGGTTGTCCGCCCCATGGCGGGATTGCATTTGGTCTCGATCGAATTGTCATGCTGATGGCCGGCGCGGATAGCATTCGTGACGTCATCGCATTTCCCAAAACGCAAACCGCCAGTTGCCCGTTAACCAACGCACCAGGCCAGGTGTCCGAGGAGCAACTCAAAGAGACCGGTATTCGGCTGCGAACGCCCCGTAGCGAATGACGGAAACCCGAAGACCGGTATCCGTGCTTGTTGTTGTCTATGCGGAAGACGCCCAGGTTCTCTTGCTCCGGCGGCGTAAACCGTTTGAATTCTGGCAATCGGTGACCGGCAGCCTTAAGAAAGATGAAACGCACGCGCAGGCCGCTGTTCGGGAGTTACAGGAAGAGACTGGCTTCACCGACGAAGGGGAACTCAGTTGCAGCAACGTGAGCCGCCATTTCGAAATCGACCCTCGATGGCGTGATCGCTTCGAACCCGGTGTCGTCGATAACGAGGAGTTTGAGTGGCGCTACAGGCTACCGGCCGTGAGAGAAATCGAACTTGAACTGGAAGAGCATTCTGATTACCAGTGGCTCCCCATTGCAAAGGCGATCGACGCAGTCTGGTCCTGGACCAACCGGGATGCGCTAACGCAACTCAAGGCAGATCTCGCATGAGCGAAGCAAAAACAGTCGTCTGTCTTCACGGTTTGTGGATGCCGGGCGCCGTCATGACCCTGGTGAAACGCAGGCTCGAGAGCGAGTATCAGTATCAGGCGCATTTGTTCAGCTATCCGTCCATTAGCGGCACGCTGGACGAAAACGCCCGGTCCCTCTCCGACTTTATCGCCAAACAACAGTTCGACAGGGTGGACCTGGTCGGCCATAGCCTTGGTGGCGTCGTGTCACTGCGCATGCTTGCCCTGGAACCGGACGCGCCGGTGGATCGCGTCGTCTGTCTCGGCTCACCGCTTTGCGGCTCACGCGCTGCATCACACCTGAATCAGACAGACTGGGGCAACACCATACTCGGCAAGTCTCTGACGGAGGGCGTGGTCGACGAAGCTGCCAACCGGTGGGCTCGAGATGTATGCGCATCACGTGACATCGGCGTCATCGCGGGAACGGTGCCGGTCGGCGTCGGCCAGCTCGTGACATCATTCGAAGGTGATAACGACGGCACCGTTGCCGTATCCGAAACTCGATTGCCAGGTATCAAAGACCACATTTGCCTGGCCGTAAATCACAAAGGCCTCGTCATCTCGAGTGATGTCATCGACCAAACGGCAGCGTTTCTAAAACGCGGGGAATTTTTGAGGGAGACCTGACATCGCAACGTTATCTCGCGCCGGCTTGAGCAAGCCCACGCTTCACTCTACAGCCAGATACATGAAATCCTCATCGTCGACCAGATTTGCGCCTAATCTGGCATAGAAATCATAGGCCGGAGTATTCGACTTATAGACCGACCAACATATCTCTTTGCCGCCTGTCGATCTGCAGACCTCTTGCGCCATTTCCATCAACGCTTTTCCGATCCCTCGCTTGCGACATTGTTCAGAAACATAAAGGTCTTCAATATTGAGGGTCTTGCATGCTTGATCTGTATCGTATCCGAACGTGTACAGAAGGTATCCGGCGATTTCCGCATCGTTCTGCGCGACCAGGCCTCGAATCGCTGGTTCATCGCCAAATCCATCCCGCCTGAAGGTCTCGGCAGTAAAATGGCAGCTAGTCGTATCACCTAGCGCACGCAGGTAGACCTCAAAATCAGCGGACAGATTAGCTATTGCGTCTGCATCACTCTCAACTGCGTGGCGCACCCTCATACTCATACAAGACCCTACTTCTCAACGTCAGATATTTTTTTTAATTTGTAGAGCGCGTCCAGGGCATCACGTGGCGATAGCGAGTCCGGATCTATGCCGGCCAATTGTTCGCGCAATGGGTTAGCTTCGCTTGGCGCACTGAGCGGCAGCTGCGCCTGCGGACTTTCGCTGTGGTGAAATTGCGGGGACTCGAGTGTGGCCATATATCCCCTTGCACGTTTGATGACTTGCGGTGGCACGCCTGCCAAAGCTGCAACCTGCAGGCCATAGCTTTGATTCGCGGGTCCGGGTTTCACGGCGTGGAGAAAGACGAGCTGTCCTTCATGTTCACTCGCATCGAGATGCACGTTCGAACAATCCGGCAATTCTGATGCGAGCGCCGTCAACTCGAAATAGTGCGTCGCGAACATCGTGAACGCACGCACTTTCTCGCCCATGTAATGGGCGGCGGCCCAGGCGAGTGACAAGCCGTCGAAGGTGCTTGTGCCCCGCCCGATTTCATCCATCAACACCAGGCTGGATTCGCTCGCGTTGTGCAGGATCGTAGCCGTCTCGGTCATTTCGACCATGAAAGTCGAGCGTCCGCCGGCGAGATCGTCGGATGCGCCAATGCGCGTGAATATACGGTCGATCGGGCCGATCTTGAGGCGATCGGCCGGCACGAAGCTGCCGATGTGGGCGAGGATTGCGATCAATGCCGCCTGCCGCATGTAAGTCGACTTGCCGCCCATGTTCGGCCCGGTGATAACCAGTAGCCTGTTGTGATCGTTCAAGGACAGGTCGTTGGACACGAACGGCGTATCGATTACCTGCTCGACGACGAGGTGGCGACCCCCTTCGATTTCCAGACATGGCTGATCGACGATTTCGGGCTGGCAAAGATTCAAGGATTCGGCGCGCTCTGCAAAGCAGACGAGCACATCGAGTTCGGCAAGTCCGCGCGCGGTCGATTGCAGTTCGCCCAGCACGTCGATGAGTTTGTCGAGCAAACCGTCGTAAAGATGCTTCTCACGGCTTAGCGCACGTTCGCGCGCACTCAGGACCTTGTCTTCGAACTCCTTGAGCTCCGGCGTGATATAGCGTTCGGCGCCTTTCAATGTTTGCCGCCGCACGTAGTCGACCGGCGCTTTATCGGCCTGTCCCTTGCTGATCTCGATGTAATAACCGTGCACGCGGTTGTAACCGAGCTTCAATGTCGAAATGCCCGTACGTGTTTTCTCACGTAACTCGAGGTCGAGCAGATACTGATCGGCGTTTTCGGAGATCCCTCTCAAGTCATCAAGCTCATCGTCGTAGCCTGCAGCGATAACGCCACCGTCGCGGATCAGCATCGGCGGATTGTCGACCAACGACCTCTGCAAAAGCTCCCGCTCGCGCGGATGATTACCGACCTGCTCGCGCAGCGACTGCAGTAATGGCGAGTCCACCTCTTCGATCGATTTTCTTAACGAAGGAATACGCTGCAGTACCGCGGACAGTTGCCGAAGATCACGCGGTCGGGCCGAGCGCAATGCCACCCGGGACAGAATTCTCTCGATATCGCCGATGCCGTGAAGCTGATCCTGCAGGGAACCGGTGTGCCTTCCAAGCATGACTGTCTCGATTGCTTGATAACGTGCCTGGAGTACGTCCTTGTTACGAAGCGGTCGCTGTATCCAGCGTTTCAGCAGTCGGCTGCCCATCGGGCTTCTGCATTTGTCCATGACGCCGGCGAGCGTGTGCTCGTGGTGACCGCTCAGGCTGACTTCGAGTTCGAGATTGCGCCGGGTCGGGCCGTCCATGACGACGGCATCGTCGCTTCGTTGTACGCTGATCGATTGCAGATGCGGCAAAGCCGACTTCTGAGTATCGCTGACGTATTGAAGCAGTGCGCCTGCGGCGGCGACGCCGAGCGGAAAGTCGTCACAACCGAAGCCTGCAAGATCCCTGGTTCTGAACTGAGAGCAGAGAAGACGCGTCGCGCTGTCGACCTCGAAGTGCCAGGGTGGCCGGCCCGTTACCCGAACGTCGGCCCTGATCAAATCAGAAAATCCGTGGTTCTCGTCGACGACGATCTCGGCAGGCCGAACGCGCTCGAGTTCGCCGGCGAGCGCCTCGAGGCCGGTAATTTCGGTGAGACGGAATCGGCCGCCGGCAAGATCCAGCCAGGCGAGCCCGTAGGTTCCCTGATCCCCGAATATGGCGGCGACAGCATTGTCACGGCCCTCGGCAAGCAGCGCTTCATCGGTAAGCGTGCCCGGAGTGACGACCCGTGTGACTTTGCGCTCGACTGGTCCCTTAGCAGTAGCCGGGTCGCCAATTTGCTCGCAAATTGCGACCGACTCGCCCTTGCGCACGAGCTTGGCAAGGTAGCCCTCCACAGCATGGTATGGAACTCCCGCCATCGGTATTGGATCGCCGCCCGACTTACCACGCGAGGTTAGCGTTATATCCATGAGCTCGGCAGCGCGTTTCGCATCGTCGTAGAAAAGCTCATAGAAATCGCCCATGCGATAGAACAACAGCATGTCTGGATATTCAGCCTTGATGCTCATGTATTGGCGCATCATCGGCGTATGGACGGGCGTTACTGTGGCACTCATTCTTCTTATCTGAGCTATTCTGTTTATCTGAGCTATTCTGTGCCTGATGAAAATACTGCATGTCGAAACCGGACGCCATCTTTATGGGGGCGCGCAGCAGGTTATTTACCTGGCAAAGGGGCTTCAAGGGCGAGGAATCGACAATACGCTGGTCTGTATACCCGGGGGAGGAGCCGATCTGGCCGCGCGTCGCGCGGGAATTCAGGTCACCAACCTGAAATGCGCCGGCGATCACGATCTCTCGTTCGCGTTTCGCCTGCGCCAACGACTGCTGAGTGATAATCCGGACATCATGCATTGCCACAGCCGCCGCGGCGGCGATTTTCTCGGCGGGCTGGCAGCGACCGGAACGTCCGTACCTGCCGTAATCTCGAGGCGCGTGGACAACACGGAATCTCCGCTGATCGCCGGACTTCGCTACCGGCCTTTCTGCAAGGTAATTGCTATCTCGAACGCGATTGCCGGAGTATTGGAGAAGTCTGGTGTTGACGAGGATCGCCTGACCGTCATTCGAAGTGCAGTCGATACGGATACATTTCTTTCGGCTCCGGATTGCGATGCGTTTCGGCTCGAGTTCGGCCTGTCCGGCACCGATATCGTCATGGCTGCCGCCGCCCAGCTGATTCCGCGCAAAGGTCACCAATATTTGCTCGAAGCGGTGGCACAGATCAGAGCCCGGCACCCGAGCCTCAAATTGATCATATTCGGTCAGGGACCGCTGGAGAATGAGCTCAGGGAAAGGACTGCAAATCTCGGTCTCGGCGACAGCGTGCAGTTCGCAGGATTTCGACAGGACATGGACGATTACCTCGCCTGTCTGGATCTGTTGGCGCATCCGGCGGTTTCCGAAGGGCTGGGCGTGGCCGTCCTCAAAGCAGCGGCAGCCGGCGTTCCGGTGGTAGGATTTGCGACTGGGGGATTGTCTGAAGCAGTGGCCGACGGCGAGACCGGAATACTGGTCGCTCCGAGAGACGTCGATGCATTGGGGGAAGCTATTGCGAAACTTGTCGGGAATGCGGAACTGCGGCGCACGTTCGGCGACGCCGGTCGCGCCCGCATGCGACGCGAGTTCCCGGTCGAGTCGATGGTCGATGCTCATGTACAACTGTACGAGATGATTTTGAATGGCTGACCCCGAGTCGATAGGCGCGCTGTCGGAGGCCCTGGTCGGTGAGTTGCTTGCCGCGGGCAAGAGCATGACGACGGCCGAGTCCTGTACAGGCGGCTGGATCGCCAAGTCGCTCACCGACAATTCCGGCAGTTCGGGTTGCTTCGCTTACGGCATGGTTAGTTACAGCAACGGCGCCAAGGAGTCTTTGCTCGGCGTGAACCCTGCAACGCTTGTTGAGCATGGTGCCGTCAGTGAGGCAGCCGTCAGGGAAATGGCGGATGGCGCGCTGCACCTGAGCGGTGCCGATTTCGCGGCTGCTGTCAGCGGCGTCGCCGGTCCCGACGGAGGCTCCGAAGAAAAGCCGGTTGGCACCGTGTGGTTTGCCTGGGCAACACGGACGAAAGAAGAGCCCGATATCGACGCCGAAAAACGGCACCTGAAAGGCGATCGCGACCAGATTCGAGCTCAGACGGTCGTCATTGCGCTGCAGGGTGTCCGCGAACGACTTCGTGACGGTTAAACCCGGCCGCAAGCGAATATTCTTCGCCCTCTGGCCGTCGGGGAAACAACGGCGACAAATTGACACCGCCATAGAGCCGTATAAATCGGCTCTCGCCGGCAAGTGGACCGCACGCGACAACTGGCACGTTACGCTCGTATTCATCGGCGGATTTCCTGAAGAGGACATACCGGCATTGCAGGCTGCCGCCGGCACTATCCGATGTCCGGCCATAAAACTCGGATTCGAGCGCATCGATTTCTGGAAAAGGCCGAAGATCATGTCTCTGCGCGCCACTTCCGCGCCCACTGAGCTGATCGACCTGGTCAGGTCGCTGGAATCTGCGGCCGGGACATTTGGCTTGAAACCCGAGAAGCGCGCTTACAAGGCGCACATGACCATCGCTCGAAAAGCCAGGTTCTTCGAGCCGATTACTTTGGCGCAGCCTGTCGAACTTCACTGGTCGGGCTTCCAGCTGATCGAATCTATTTCGACGCCAACTGGCGTTCAGTACAAGCCATTGAAACAATAAGTTCGACACGTTTCTTAATAGAGAGCTCCGATTGGCAGCGAAGGCCCGACTGCCTGCGACCCGTGTTTTATGAAATAATGCTTACCCCTTTCCCCACCTCGATGGCGACAAAAAATGGATGAAAATCGCAAGAAAGCGCTGGCCGCGGCTCTTGGCCAGATAGAAAAACAGTTTGGAAAAGGCTCTGTAATGCGTTTGGGCGACAGCGCCAAGTCCATGGATATTGAAGCGGTATCGAGCGGCTCGATCGGCCTCGACGTCGCACTCGGCATCGGTGGCCTGCCGCGAGGCCGGGTCGTCGAGGTCTACGGACCGGAGGCCTCTGGAAAGACCACCCTGACACTGCAAGTCGTCGCCGAGGCTCAGAAGCTGGGTGGTACTGCAGCCTTCGTCGATGCCGAGCATGCACTCGATCCGACCTATGCCGAAAAACTGGGCGTCAATGTCGATGAACTACTGGTGTCCCAGCCCGACACGGGTGAACAGGCGCTCGAGATTACCGACATGCTGGTTCGGTCCGGCGCCGTCGATATCGTCGTCATCGATTCCGTGGCCGCGTTGACGCCAAAGGCCGAGATCGAAGGCGAGATGGGTGATTCGCACATGGGCCTGCAAGCACGACTGATGTCGCAGGCGCTTCGCAAGCTTACCAGCAACATTAATCGTTCAAACACGATGGTAGTTTTCATTAACCAGATTCGCATGAAGATCGGCGTCATGTTCGGCAGCCCGGAGACAACGACCGGCGGCAATGCACTCAAGTTCTACTCGTCGGTTCGACTCGACATTCGTCGCATCGGTGCAATCAAGAAAGGCGATGAAGTTATCGGCAACCAGACGCGCGTCAAGGTCGTCAAGAACAAGGTGTCGCCACCGTTCAAGATGGCCGAGTTCGAGATATTGTACGGAGAAGGCATTTCCCGCGAAGGCGAAATCATCGATCATGGCGTGGCCCAGGGCATCATCGACAAAGCCGGCTCCTGGTACAGCTACAAGACTGATCGGATCGGTCAGGGCAAGGAAAACGTCCGTGAATATCTGAAGACGCATCCGGAGGCTTCTGCCGAAATCGAAAAACAGATTCGTGCGAAGCTTCTGCCCGGCAAAACGGAGATCAGCGAAGCGGCAGACACGGAAGATCCGGAGATTGTCGCCAAGCAAGCCTGAGCGTTGCTGACCGATGCCTGAACCGGTCGACTCAATCAATGAACTGAACAAAGACCTCTTCAATCCGGAAGAGGTCGGTGCCATTTCCGATCCACTGAAGGCGCGCAAGAAGGCCATGGATTATCTTGCACGGCGCGAATACGGCCGCCTCGAACTCCAGGCCAAGCTCGAAAACGCAGGCTTCGGCAGTGAGGCCGCGCGAGTCGCCGTCGACCGCCTGGCAATCGAGAACCTGCAGTGCGATCGCCGTTTCATAGAGCACTTCATTCAGTCCCGCATCGACAAGGGCAAGGGCCCTGTTCGAGTCCGCCTTGAACTCGATGAGCGCAAGCTCGAAGCAGGCCTTGTCGACGAGATCCTGTCGGCCTGCGGCGAGGACTGGTTATCGATGGCACGGCAGGTTCGTGAGAAAAAATTCGGGCTCGAGTTGCCGGCCGACTTCAAGGAAAAAGCCCGCCAGATGCGGTTTTTGCAACAGCGTGGATTCGAGTCCGAGCAGATACAAGCGGCCATGCGGATTGTTGATACAGGCTCCACCTGATCCCGCTACACTACCGGCACATTGATGCTGATTCCAGATCGAAATCAAAAATGAAAAGCATGACCAGCAATGAACTGCGCCGGGCCTTTCTGAATTTCTTCCAGAAGCGTGGCCACGAGATCGTCCCGAGCTCGCCGCTCGTGCCGGGCAATGATCCCACTTTGCTGTTCACAAATGCCGGCATGGTTCAATTCAAGGATGTCTTCCTGGGCGAGGATAAGCGCAGTTATAAAAGAGCAGCAACGTCGCAGCGTTGTGTACGTGCCGGCGGCAAGCACAACGATCTCGAGAACGTCGGTTACACGACCAGGCACCACACTTTTTTCGAAATGCTCGGTAACTTCAGTTTCGGCGATTATTTCAAGAATGAAGCGATCAAGCTTGCCTGGGAATTCCTCACTGAGGATTTGAGCATACCGCCGGAGCGGCTCTGGGTTACCGTCTTCGAAGACGACGATGAGGCTGCAGACATCTGGCTCAAGGACATAAAAGTCGATCCGGAACGATTCGGCCGGCTTGGCGCCAAAGACAATTTCTGGGCAATGGGCGATACCGGGCCTTGCGGCCCCTGCAGCGAGATCTTCTACGACCACGGCCCCGACGTCGCCGGCGGCCCGCCGGGATCAGCGGAAGCAGAAGGCGATCGCTACGTCGAGATCTGGAATCTCGTATTCATGCAGTTCGATCGTGACGGGAGCGGAGAGATGACCGAACTGCCGAAGCCATCGGTCGACACCGGTATGGGCCTCGAACGCACGGCAGCCGTATTACAAGGAGTGCACAGCAACTATCGGATAGACATGTTCGCCAATCTGATTGCCGCGACGGCGAAGATTCTCGGCGTCAAGAACGACGGCTCGAGTTCTTTGAACGTCATCGCAGACCACATACGGGCCTGCGCCTTTCTGATCGTCGACGGTGTCCTGCCGGGAAATGAGGGCAGGGGTTATGTACTGCGCAGAATCATCAGGCGCGCGCTTCGTCACAGCAAGAAGCTCGGTATCGATGCCACGTTCTTTCACAAGCTTGTCGAACCCCTGTGCGCCGAAATGGGAGATGCTTATCCCGAGCTCGTAAAAGGACAAGCACACGTCGAGAAAGTACTTGCGAAAGAGGAGCGCCGATTTGCCGAGACTCTCGACCAGGGCATGGAGATGTTGGAGTCGGCGATCTCCAAGCTAAAAGGCACACAAATTCCGGGAGACGTCGTCTTCAAGCTTTACGACACCTACGGATTTCCCGTCGACCTGACAGCCGACATCGCACGTGAACGTGAGCTAACGATCGACCAGGAAGGTTTCGAAGAACAGATGTCCGCGCAGCGGGACCGTGGCCGTGCTGCCAGCAAGTTCGGCGCAAACAATGACGCTGGTGTAAAAACTGACGTCGAGAGCAGGTTTACGGGCTACGAGGGCATCGCGGAAGAGTCCGACGTCGTGGCCCTGTTCAAGGATGGCGAGCCAGCCAAACGTCTGTCGGCAGGTGACGATGGCGCTGTTGTGCTGGCATCGACGCCTTTTTATGCGGAAAGCGGAGGGCAGGTCGGTGATACCGGTGTTATCGAATCCGGCAATACATCGTTCCTAGTTGCCGACACCCAAAAAAGCGGAAAGGCCAACGTGCACTTCGGCAAGGTGCAGCGCGGCAAACTAAAGCTCGGCGATAAAGTCACTGCAAAAGTCGACGGTGATCGCAGGAAGGCGATCGTACTTCACCACTCAGCGACACACTTATTGCACGCCGCGCTCAGACAAGTTTTGGGTGATCACGTTTTGCAGAAAGGTTCTCTCGTCGCACCCGATCGCTTGAGATTCGACTTCTCGCACTACGAGCCGGTGACGCCGGAGCAGCTCCACGAAATCGAACAATTCGTCAACGACGAAGTTCGAAGGAACACCGCTGCTATCACAAAATTGATGAAGTACGACGACGCAGTTGAATCGGGTGCCATTGCACTATTTGGCGAGAAATATGATGACGAAGTTCGGGTATTGCGACTGGGAAATTTCTCGGTGGAGCTTTGTGGCGGTACTCACGTATTCAGCACAGGCGATATCGGTATTTTCAAGGTCACATCCGAAGGTGGCGTTGCTTCAGGCGTCCGTCGAATAGAGGCCGTCAGTGGAAAGCAGGCGATCGCCTGGATCGATGAGAATCAACAGGCGCTGGACAACGTCGCTTTGCTGTTACGTAGCCCCCGGGACCAGGTGCCCGCCAAAGTCGAGCAATTAATTCGCAGGATGAAGGACCTCGAAAAAGAACTTGCTGCTACCAGGCAAAAACTCCTTACCGGCAAGACAGGTGATATTGCGGAAAATGTTGTCGTTGTCGACGGCCTGAATGTGCTGGCTACGCGCATGGACGGCGCCGACGCCAAGACACTCCGCGATGCAGTCGATCGATTCAAGGACAGGTTCAAGAGTGCAGTCGTGGTACTCGG
>Ga0255052_10001816_pt1 | contig 15777 bp, 3 predicted proteins | sample JV7_2_21_MG_FD_188632 | JGI IMG/M metagenome (GOLD analysis project Ga0255052, IMG submission 188632) | Seawater microbial communities from Jervis Inlet, British Columbia, Canada - JV7_2_21 | ecosystem: Environmental > Aquatic > Marine > Inlet | place: Canada: British Columbia | collected...
ACCGTGAAGGATCACTGGTTCCGCGTCGACGCGACGACCCGCCTCCTGAATGATCCGGTGGACCAGAGCGCCGCGCCCAACCAGCACACCGCCCAGAGCACGAACCTGATGACCTCGACGTTCGACGCCGTGTTCCTCAACGCGCTGACAAACGAGGAGGAGATCTACACGCTCGGATCGTCGACGGTCGGATACCCGCCCGAGTTTCGTCGCCGGGTAGATCTGACGGTTACCGAACCGCAACTGATCGTCGACAAAGAAGTCTGTAACGAGACGATTTACGGCGCCGGTCCGGGATGCAGCAACTTCGTGCCGCTCGCGGACGATGGTGACGCGTTTGATACCTACATTTACCGGGTTACGGTCACGAACGAGGCGGCCGCCGGCGGAGTCACCCGGGCGCCGGCCTATGACGTGACAGTCACGAGTGATACCGATCCGACCGACCTGATCTACGTCGATGTGCTCGAGACCGATGGTCTCGACAACGACGGCAATGCCGAGATCGATGAAGCGCTCGGCGAAGGCCAGATCGTCCCCGACAATATCGTTCTGAACGGCAGCCCGGCCCAGATCATTACGGCCTATGATCACAGCGACGCACTGCTGCGAATCGACGCGGGTGACAGCGTTACTTTCTATTATCGCGTCGACCCGTTCGACGACGTTGCGCCGTTGCAGCAACTGACCAACACCGCGATTGCGAGGTACGACAGCCTCGAAGGCGCATCCGGTAACCAGACGGCGCCGCAGGGCGCAAATGGCGAGATCGGCGGCGCGAGGCAGTACGTATCCGAACCTGGCGAGGCAACGATTCAGATCATACCGGTGGAGGTGCAACCCAAGCAGATCGTCCAGCTTTCCAACACACCGCTTATTGCGCCCGCGACGCCGCAACCGGTCTCGATTGGCGAGGAGATCGAATTCGAACTCCGTACCTTGATACCGGTAGCGCAGCTGCGCAGTTTCGTCATTCGTGATGAGCTTCCTGCCGGCATGCGTTGCGCCGAGGCGCCAGTCGTCGATCTCGACGCACCGCCATACGACGCGGCCGGCTTCGTGCCGGGCGGCGCCTTTACGCCTACGTGTACCGAGACAGAAGTCGTTTGGGACTTCGGTAACCAGACTGTAACGCAATCGCCGCGCGTCGACCGGCGCTTCGACTTCGGCATCCAGTTCATTGCGCGCGTCGACAACGTCGTAGCAAACCAGGACGGCCTCGTAATCGGCAACGGCGGTGCGTACACGGTTACGAACGTCACCTACATTGACGAAGCAAACAACGCGGTCGTGATCGATTTCGAGGCAGCCGAGGTCGTCGTCGCGGAGCCGCTCATCGAACTCACGAAGGTCTTCGCCGTCGAAACGGCAGATGCCAGTGATCAGCTGACCGTCACGGTTACCGCGACCAACAATGGCACGGCAACCGCGTACAACCCCCGCATACTCGATGACCTCACAGGTACCGACTTGAGCTATGTCGGCAATGTAGGCGGCGTTTCGCCGCCGACCGTCGTCGACACGACGACCTACGGTCCCGACAGCCCGCTGTTCAGCTGGGATCCCGGGTTTGCGGTCGCCGTCGGCGAGCAAATCAGCTTCACGTTTGTCGTTGAGGTCGTTGATTCGGTAGAGCCGCTACAGGTGCTGGCCAATACGATTCAGGGTGACTGGACATCGCTCCCGGGTCAGGACACGGCGTTGAATTCGGGCGGCACGATTGGCGTGGACGGCGACGTCGACGGCATGCGCATTGGCGCACTGCCGAACGCCGGCGACGTAGTCAACGACTACGAGGCTGAAGCGAGCGATTCGGTATATGTTCCGCCGCTTGCAATCGTAAAAACCGATCTCGACACGGCGCTGCCACCAGAGATCGGTGCGCACAAGTCCTTCGAAGTCCAGGTCGATCTTCCGGAAGGCGTCAGCAACGGCGTATCGATGAACGATGATCTCGCTTTCGGCAGCGTCAGTTACGTGCTCGCAGATAACGCCGACTTCGATGTGACTTACGAATTCGTCGGCATCTCGAGCATCAACGGACAGGCACCCGCCGACACCGCGTTCAACGCGGTTCCGGTTGACGGCGCCAGCGGTACTGCCATATGGGATGTCGGTTCGGTCGTTACCGACACGGAAGACGATACCGCCACGCAAAACGTTAATCCCTACATCCGCATCAGCTACTTCGCCCGCATCAACAACGATCTGGTTACGAATGTCGGCAACACACTGCAGAACTCGGCAACGGCCTACTTCACTAATGGCGATACCGGTGGCCAGGAAGCCATCAACGACACGACCGCCGCGATCCTCGCGACTGAGCCGGACCTGACTGCGACCAAGGCGATCACCAATGTGTCGCCAGGCAAGGCGCCAGGTGATCCGATCGGTCTCGGCGACATCGTTCAATACGTCCTGACGATACCGAACATCGGTAACGCAATCGCACATGACGTCAACATCAGCGACACGCTCCCGGTCGAGATGACGCTCTACGGTTCGTATACACCGATTGCCCAGATCGATGGCGTAGACGTAGCCGGCTTCGTCGGCATACCGGCCGGTAGCCCTGACGGGCCGCTGGTCTGGGGCGCCGGTAATGGCGATCTGAGCCTCGACGTTGCGCCCGGCTCAACCCTCGAGGTCACCTACCAGGTGCTGCTGCAGGCGCCAGCCGATCAGAATATAGCGCTAACGAATATTGTCTGGGTCGACTGGACATCACTGAACGACATCAGTGTCTATGAACGTACTGGCGCAGGCTGTCCGACGACTACGCTGCCAAACGACTATTGTTACGGCCCGGCATCGGCCGATGGCACACCGCTGCCAATAGGCCCACCTGATGCGCTGTACAAGGAAAACACCCAGGCGACGGCGACGATCGGTGAAGCGTTTAGCTACCGGATAACGATTCCCGCCACGCCGTATCCGGAGCCGCTTTACGACGTCCGCATCCTGGATGATCTTGGCGCATCCGCCGCCGATCTGAGCTACGTCAGCGTCAGCAAGATCTCGGGCTCAGGGCCGTGGACACCGGTCAACAGCGGCACGCCGACGAACCTCATTATCGAAGACACGGCGACCGGCATCGACATACCCCTGGGTGAACAGATCGTCCTCGAGATAACCGTGCGCCTTGACGATACGCCGACGAACGTCCGTGGACTGACGTTTACGAATACCGCGCACTACACATACAACCGCCTCGACAACAGCCCGGCCACCGAGCTACCTGGTGGCGCCGGTACTACACAGCCGATGACGATCGTCGAGCCGGATGAGCTTATCTTCGAGAAAACCGGTCCAGCGCAAATGCAGCTTGGGTTACCGGAGACGTTCACGCTGAATGTCCACAACACCGGCGATTCACCTGCGTACAACGTGACGATCAACGACATCCTGCCGAATGACGCGACGGGCGGCATGTGTGATGCGGCGCCGACCCAGTTCACTGCGCAGGTATTCGAAGCGAACGGTGTGAATACAGTATCGCCGGTGCTCGTCGAGGGCACGGACTATACAGTCGATTTTCTCGGAGACCCCGACTGCACGCTCACAATCTCCATAGTAAACAGTGTCGGCGCGATCGGCGCCGATCAGCGCCTGATTGTCACGTATCAAACGAGCCTCGACCTCGACAGTCAGCAGGGGGCAAGTCTCACCAACGTTGCCGGCGCAACCGAGTGGTTCGGCCTCGATGTGTCCGATGCGGCCATGGCGCCCTACGCGCGCACCTACACGCGTTTGTTGACCGATGGCACCGTCAATGACCTCGATCACGAAGACGCCCACACGGTACTCGTGTTCGTACCGGTGCTCATATTCGAAAAAACCGTGGTCAACGTCACGACCGGTGACGACCCGGCCAGTGTCGCAACTCCCGGCGACAGGCTGCGCTACAGCCTGCGGATTGAAAATGCCAGCGATAGGCCGCTCAATGGCTTCAGCATTGCCGATGAGCTCGATGCGCTCAACGCGATTCCCGCGTTCCAGGCAGGAACGCTGAATCTCGTCACGGTGCCTGCAGGTGCCGACACGAGCGCCACGAACCCGGCAGGCGGAGCGGCCGGCACCGGCTTACTCGACATCAGCAACCTGACCCTCGGCGGCCTCGGTGAAACTGTGCTGGTCGAGTTCGAGGTTGACCTTGTACCGGCTATTGCCAACGGTACGTTTGTCTACAACCAGTCCGAGATACGCTTCGCGGACCTGCCAGTTGCCTTGAGTGACGATCCGTATGTCAACGGCTCGGCGGATCCAAATATCGCGGGCGACGAAGATCCGACGCAAATACAAATAGCGTCGGCACCCGCGTTCCGCGTTGAGAAGGTTTCCTCGTACATCACGGGCGATCCCAACGTGTTGCTCGCGGGGGAGACGCTGCGTTACACGATCACGGTGCAAAACGTCGGTACCGATAACGCGGATGGCGTCGAGCTCGTCGATCAGATCCCCGCGAACACAACGTATGTTCCGGGCAGCACAACCATGAACGGCATCGCGGTTCCGGATGCGAACGGGGGCGTCTCGCCGCTGACCGACGGCATCCTGGTCAATGCGCCCCAGGACACAACGCCTGGCGTTTTAAATGCCGCCGTTGCGAACAATGTCGCCACGATCGTGTTCGACGTCGTGGTGTATCCAGACGCACCCGACGGCACAATAATTTCGAACCAGGCCTTTGTCAGCGCTGTCGACTACGGCATTGCGGATCAACCGTCCGACGATCCACGCACGGCAATACCTGACGACCCGACGCGCGATATTGTTGGCAATTTCCCGCTGCTGTTCGCCCCAAAATCTGCGGCGCTGCAGGTTGACGGCGGTTCCCCCGGCATCGTCGATCCCGGTGACGTGCTTCGCTATACGATTACGATCTACAACAACGGTGCGATCCCGGCGACCACAGTCGAGCTGATTGACGTAGTGCCGACGGACACCACTTACGTCGCCGATACCGTCACCCTGAACGGGCAGCCGGTCGGGCGTCCCGACGCCGGCGTGTTCCCGCTCATCAACGGCATCCCGGTCAGCTCCGCCGACCTGACCCCGCCGGTGCCCGGTGATGGTGAAGGCGTCCTGAACCCGGGACAGTCGGCCGTCGTCCAGTTCGATCTGCAGGTGGACGCCGCCGTGCCGACGGGCACGCTGATCACAAACCAGGCCGTGATCTACACGACCGAGTTACCCAACTTGCTGACCGATGGCGATGGCAATCCGGCAACGGGGCCGGAACCGACTGTCGTCGTTGTCGGTGACGCCCAGCAGCTTTCGATCACCAAGGATGTGTCGGTAGTCGGCGGCGGCCCCGCGCTCGCCGGCGCCACGCTCGAGTACGTCGTGACGGTCAGAAATATTGCGGCAATACCAGCGCACAACGTTGTTATTTACGATGACCTCGACGTGCCGAACCCGGGTTATCTGACCTACGTCGACCCATCGGCGACGATGAACGGTCTGACCGATGGCATCAGCTTCGTCGGAACATTGATCACCGCCGACTATTTCGCGGAGTACGGGCCGCTCAATCCGGGTGAGATCGTCGTGCTGCGCTTCCAGGCGATCATCAATCCGAATCTTCTCGACGGCACGACCGTGACGAACACGGCACGGGTGACATGGAACGACCCGGCTCAGTCGGCGGAGGCGAGCGTCTCGATCGACGTTGGCGCAACGCCGGGACTGGGCATGGTGTCGGGCAACGTGTGGCACGACGCGGATCATGACAACACTCCGGATGTCGTCGAGCGCTCGCTCGAAGGCTGGACCGTTGAGCTGCTGCTGGACGATCAACCGGTGCGGTCGCTGCTGACCGATACAGACGGCTATTACCGGTTCATCGGTATCGTTCCGAACTACGCGTCGCCGCAAATGTATTCATTGAGGTTCGGTGCGCCGGGCGCCGGCAGCAGAACGGCGTTGCTCGGTGAGACCGATTCGGATTTCACCGACGGCCTGCAACGCATTGACGAGATTGACGTACAGGAAGGCAGCAATCTCCTTGCCCTGAATATGCCGGTCGACCCCAATGGCGTGATTTACGATTCAGTGGTGCGCACACCCATCTCGGGTGCGACCGTCAGTCTCGTCGACGTGCGCAATGGTTTGCCCGTACCGGGCGTCTGTTTCGATGACCCGAACCAGCAAGATCAGGTCACGGTCAACAGTGGTTACTACAAGTTCGATCTCAATTTCTCCGACCCGGAGTGCCCGAGCGCGGCAAATTATTCAATTCTCGTTGTGCCGCCGGACGCGAGCTACATTTTGGGCGTTTCCGAACTGATTCCACCCACATCCGATCAGACCACTTTGCCGTTCGATGTGCCCGCGTGCCCGGGTTCGGCGAACGATGCCGTGCTTGCGACGGCGCAGCACTGTGAGGCACAGGTATCCGAATTCGCGCCGCCCGCGTCGGTTCCGGCGCGCAGTGCCGCGACGAATTACCACTCCTTCCTGAGGCTCGATAACAGCCAGCCACCAGGATCAGCGCAGCTGTTTAACAATCACATTCCGCTGGATCCGCGCCTCGATGGCGCCGTCATGATCACCAAGACGACTCCGCTGTTGAATGTAAACCGCGGTCAGTTGGTGCCGTACGTAATCAGTATCAATAACTCCTTTGGTGCGGACCTGCAGGACGTGACCGTTCTCGATCGCTTCCCGGCGGGTTTTCGCTATGTCGAGGGTTCCGCCCGCTTTGACGACGTGAAAACCGAGCCCGCGGTTGTCGGTCGTGAACTGGTCTGGTCGAATCTGACGCTCGCGACCGATGGCCGACATACGATCAAACTGTTACTCGCCGTTGGCGCGGGTGTTACCGAGGGCGAATTCGTTAATCGTGCGCAAGCCGTCAACTCGGTAACAGGTGCCGTGATGTCCGAGGAAGCCGAGGCGACCGTGCGGCTCGTACCGGATCCAACTTTCGACTGTACCGACGTAACGGGCAAGGTATTCGACGACGCCAATCGTAACGGTTATCAGGACAACGATGAGGCCGGGTTACCCGGCGTGCGTCTGGTTACCGCGAGAGGCCTGGCTGCGACGACGGATGCGCACGGCCGCTATCACGTCACTTGTGCGATTACGCCGCACGAAAGTCGCGGCAGCAATTTCGTGCTGAAACTCGACGACCGTACACTGCCGAGCGGCTTCCGCGCTTCGACGCGACCCGTGCAGGTGCAGCGAGCTACGCGCGGCAAGGCATTGCGTATGAACTTCGGCGCTTCGATTCATCGCGTCGTTGGTCTGGATATTGCCGATGCCGTTTTCGTGCCCGATTCGGTCGAGATGCGCAATCAATGGTTGCCACGAGTTGGGCTGCTGATCGAGGAACTGCGCAAAGGGCCGGCGGTACTGCGGCTGTCCTATGTCGCCGATGTTGAAGCCGAGTCACTGGTTGAGCAGCGCCTGGACGCGATGAAAGATCGCATCCTGGCGGCCTGGGAGGAGCGAAACGGAGACTATGAGCTTGAGATCGAGCCGGAAATATTCTGGCGGCTCGGAACGCCCCCCTCGAAGCCCAAGGGGGCGAGCCGATGAACGCGATCTGCAAGCTCCGCCATCTGTTGCTGCTATTCGTGGCCTCGTTCTCGATGCCGTTGAACGCAGCGAATGTCGAGGAATTGCCGATCGGTGAAGCGGTTGAGCGGCACCTGTCGAGTGACGAACCGTTCCAGCAGTGGGTCCAGGATCCGGATCGTGTTGATGCCGAGCAAGGGGATACTCTCGAAACACGAGAAGCGCTTGTTGACGATCTCGAGACCGTCAAGCTGGCCGGGCTCGTGCGGCCAATTCGATTCGAATCAGGCGTTGCGAAAATTCCGCAGGCGACTGTCGAATCGCTTGGCGACATACTCGAACGCATGCAGGACAGGCTCAATGTGCGCTTGCATTTGATCGGGCATGCGGACAACAGGCCATTGTCGAACAGGCTCGCAGAAATCTATGGCGACAATGCCGGTCTCTCGCGGGAACGGGCCGGCCAGGTCGCAGAGCATTTCCAGACTGAGCTGACTTTGCCCGCCGAAGCCATCTCCTATAAATGGGCCGGCGACACTGATCCTGTCGCGACAAACCTCACCGAGGAAGGCCGGGCCCTGAACCGGCGTGTTGAAGTCGAAGTGTGGTACGACGAGGTCGTGGAGCGTGTGGCGCTCGAAGAATTCCTCGTGCCGCACGAGATCAAGCGCGTGAAAGTGTGCCGCATGGAAACGCTGTGCAAACTGCGCTACGTTGACGGGCATAACCGCCGCGCCCGTGTGCAGAACCTGATTGCACCGCTTCGCTATGGCGCCGAAAGCATCGATGTCGATGAAGACTTCATCGGGCGGGTCCAGCAGGCATTCGACAACCTCGCCGAAAAACAGAACGTCGTTGTCAAGTTTGTCGGTTTCTCGGATGACATGCCGCTGAGCGGCAGAACAGAACGCATTTACGGTGATCACGTCGGACTCTCGAAAGCACGTGCGCGTCGCGTCGCACTGGCGGTGCAGGACAGCCTGAATCTGCCGACGTTTGCTATCGAGAGTGATGGCCGCGGTTCGATCCGGCCGCTGGCCTCCAACGAGACTGCCCAGGGCAGGGTATTGAATCGTCGGGTCGAAGTCGAATTCTGGTACGACGACCCTTTGCAGGAACTTCCCGATGAACCGCAGCTTTGCCCCGAATCTGCCGGCGCGGTTACGGTTACCAAGATTTACGATCCGCCTTGGGGCAGCATCGCCGATATCGATTTCGCCAACGGCCGGCCCGTCGTAACAGCCGGCCATACGGCTGTACTCGCGCGCGCACTCGCCGACGTGGCCGACAAGGCCAATCCGCGGCTGCTCTTTGTTGGCTATACACGCAATGAGCGTCTGCCGCGCCGCACGGCCGCGGTCTATGGCGATGACATCGGCTTGTCGGCATCGCGGGCGCGACGCGCCATGGAGATGATCGCCGGGGATATGCAGCTTGAAGCGGCACAGACTGAATTTGAAGGCCGCGGCTATGTACATTCGTCGGACGTGGTCAACGCCGGTTTCATCCAGGGTGAAACATCACACGTGGCCGTGCAGGTTGTGTACGACGAGCTGGCCGTTCTCGATGACTACGAGGGCGTCGACATTACGCGTATCGCTCGCGAACTTAGCCCCGAGAACCCACTCGGCCTGAACTTGATGCGCATCACTGTTGATGGTGAGCCGATCGATGACCCGCAAAGAAGTTCGTCCGATATCCAGCGTTGCACGGACGTCGAGATGAAGAAGGCAGACATCAAATTCAGCTTCGACAACCTGAGTTCGGCGCCCAGGCTCAGTGTTGCGGCAAGTCCGGACAGGATCGAACTTTCGCAAGCACTAGGCTCCAGCCCGTTTAATTCTGCCGCCGGCTTTTGGTTATACACGCAAGCATCTCCGGTGCATTTCCGGATGTACACGAATTATTCTCACTTCATCGATCGCGCCGAAGTGCGGGTTTTTTATAACGGCCAGTCGGTCGAGTCGGAGCCACTCGACGTTATCGAAATTGGCATGGACAGTGCCAGTAAATGGGAGCCGCCGGTGGCCGCATTCAAAGGCCCTGTCGGTGAACTGGCCTACGTGCTTCGTGCCTACGGTACGGATGGCAACTTCGACGAAACACACCCACAGCCGCTATGGGTTGTTTACGAAGCGGCGAAACGAAGTGATGACAACGAGGACGCGGTTGCGGACGAGTCGGATCTGGATTTGCTCTCCGTCTATGGCGAAAACGACCTGAGAGTGCACAACATAGGACTTTCGAGCGGTACCGTGAATGTCCGCGGTAGCGGCATATCGGAGGAACAGGAAGTCTGGGTTGCGGGACGCCCGGTCCCTGTCGATAAGAGCGGCAGCTTTACGACCGAAGAGATATTGCCGGAAGGCTCACACACAGTTGAAGTGGCCGTCGTGGACAAAGAGGGCAGTGGTGAGCTGTATCTTCGCGACCTCGAGTTCAAGAAAAGTGATTGGTTCTACGTGGGCATGGCGGATCTGACGCTGTCCGAAGGTACAGCGAGCGGGCCAGTGGATCTGCTGCAAGGTGAAAATTCCGATTACGAATACGATTCGAACGTCGACGGACGCCTGGCGTTCTTCGTTAACGGAAAATTCGGCGAGCAGTGGAAGTTGACGGCAAGCGCGGACACCCGGGAAGGATCGATCGACAACATCTTCAGCAACTTCATGGACAAGTCGCCCGATGCACTGTTCCGGCGAATCGATCCCGACTACTACTATCCGACTTTCGGCGACGATGCGACCGTTGAAGAGATGGCGCCGAGCATGGGCAAGTTCTTCGTTCGCCTGGGCAAAGACGATGACTATGGCCAGTGGGGCAACTTCAAGATTGCGTACATGAACAACGAGCTGGCGCAGGTTGACCGCGGCTTGTACGGTGCAAACCTGCACTATCAGTCCGAAGCGACCACCGAGTTCGGTGACCGGCGTCTGGTCGTCGATGCATTTGCAGCCGAACCGGGCACTATTGGCAGCCGGGAAGAGTTCCGCGGCACAGGCGGGTCGCTGTATTTCCTGCAACGACAGGATATCCTCGCCGGCTCCGAGCGCGTGCGCATCGAGCTGCGCGACAAGGCCTCGGGCATTGTGACCGGCGTGCGCAATCTGACGCCGGCCATGGACTACGATATTGACTACCTGCAGGGCCGCGTGCTGCTTGCACAACCGCTCGCGTCGACAGCCGAAGACAATCTCCTGGTACGCAACGGCTCAATGTCCGGAGATGAGGCCTACCTTGTCGTGCGTTATGAGTACACTCCGGGCTTCGACGAAATCGACACGCTGGCGACAGGTGGGCAGGCTCATTACTGGTTCGGTAATCATGTCAAAGTCGGTGTAACTGCCAATGTGAACGAGCAGGACGACACCGACAGCAGCCTCAACGCTGTCGACCTGACGCTTCGCATGAGCGCAGGCTCCTGGCTGAAAGTGCAGCAGTCGAAGAGCGAGGGCCTGGTTTCAATACCGCAGTTCTCCAACGACGGCGGCTTCGAGTTCAATGGCTACGACCCGGCATCGTTCGTTGACGCCGAGGCAGAGGCGCAAAGAGCTGATATCAGTATCAGCTTCGACGACTTCGTCAGCTTCACCAACGCTGAATTGACCATGTACGTTCAGGAAGCCGAAGCTGGTTACGCGGCCCCTGGTCTTACGGCGCTTACCGACACGACGAATTACGGAGGCACGTTCAGCTTGCCGATCGGTGACCGCTTCTCACTCGGCACGAAGGTCGACAACCGGTCTCAGGAGCAGGGCATCGAAATCAGTGCCAGCGAATTCAGTCTTGGCTATAAGATCACCGAGCGTTGGGATGTGAGTGCCGGTTATCGCATGGACGAACGCATTGATAATTCGGTGATCGTGCCGCTTACGCAGGAGCAGGGGGAGCGGACCGATGCAGTCCTGCAAGTCGGCTACGATTCCAAGTCGACCTGGGATGTCTATGCGTTCATGCAGGATACACTGTCCACGACCGGCGATCGTCGTGAGAACGGTCGCTTTGGTGTCGGCGGGTCCTACCGCATTAACGACAAGCTTCGCCTTGAGGGCGAGTTGTCGGATGGCGATCTTGGTGCCGGCGGCAAGTTCGGGACGAACTACACGCATTCCGAGCACACTAGCCTGTACCTCAACTATGCGCTGGAGAACGAACGCAGTATCAACGGGCTGCCCAGCGGACAGGGCAGCGAAGGCAATCTTGTCGCGGGAGTTAAGTCGCGCATTGCGGACAGCACCAGTGTGTTCCTCGAGGAACGGTATCAGCACAACCAGTCGATGACCGGCCTGACGCATGGGACGGGTATTAATTTCGCGCCGTCGCAGAAATGGAACCTCGGCTTTACGACCGATATCGGTACGCTGCAGGATGTGCAGACCGGTGCGGAAACCGAGCGGCTGGCGACAGGCATCCAGCTCGGCCTGAATCTCGACAAGTTACAGTTCTCGAGTGGTATCGAATACCGCAGTGACGACGCCCAGCAACTGGATCTTACGCAATCAGAAAGAAAGACCTGGTTATTCCGCAGCAGCTTCAAATACCAGAGCAGCCCGTCGGCCCGGTTTGTCGGCAAACTGAATCACTCCGACAGCGAGAGCTCGCTAGGCACATTCTATGACGGCGGCTTCACCGAGGCGGTTGTCGGCTATGCCTATCGCCCAGTCGACAATGATCGACTCAATGCGCTGGTCAAGTACACCTACTTCCATAACGTACCGACGAGCGATCAGATTACGCTACAGAACATTGCCGCCGAGTTTATACAGAAGAGCCACATCGCGGCAGTCGATGTGACATACGACATTACGCCGAACATTACCATCGGCGGTAAATACGGCTATCGCCTGGGCCAGGTCAGCCTCGATCGCGAGAACCCGGAGTTTTTCGACAACAATGCAAGCTTGTATGTGATCCGTGGCGATTACCGTTTCCGGAAGAACTGGGAGCTACTCGTGGAAGGTCGTTTGCTTGATATGCCGGATTTGAACGAGAGCCGGAGCGGCGCTTTAGCCGCAGTATCGCGTTACCTAGGGGACCACCTGAAAATCGGCATCGGCTACAACTTTACCGATTTTTCGGACAAGCTGACAGACCTCAGCTTCGACCACCAGGGCGTTTTCCTCAACCTCAGCGGGACAATGTAGGCGGCCGGTTATCGAAAGCGATCTCGCCGTTAACAATCGTTAGTATCGTCGTGACACTATTTTATTTCATGAAGACCCTCATACAAACAGATCGCTGCACGTCTCTCGCAAAATAGTCTTCTGAACTTTCGCCATCGAATTTCGTGGCAGTTCATCGACGAATACCACGCGCTTGGGTACCTTGAAATTTGCGAGTGATTTTTTGGCCGAGCGCATGACGTCACTGGTGTCGATCGAGCTATCTGGTGCACGGACGACGATAGCGACCACTGCCTCGCCGAAATCAGCATGCGGCACACCGATAACAGCTGATTCCTTCACGCCATTCAGGTCATCGATGAATAGCTCAACTTCCTTGGGGTAGACGTTCAGCCCGCCCGTTATCACAACGTCTTTGGCCCGGCCAACGATAGAGACGTAGCCATCGACGTCGATTCGGCCCATATCGCCCGTGTTGAAGTAGCCATCAGCAGTAAAATCCTCTGATGTCTTATCCGGCATCTGCCAGTAACCGGCAAAGACATTCGGCCCGCGGACCTGCAAGTTGCCGACTTCATCAGTGGGAAGTTCACAGCCGGTATCATCCACAACGCGAATCTGAACACCGGGAAGTGGTGGACCGACCGTGCCAGGCTTGCGCTCTCCATGCAGCGGATTGGACGTATTCATATTGGTTTCGGTCATGCCGTAGCGTTCCAGAATGCGATGCCCGGTTCGTGATTCGAATTCCACGAAGGTCTCTTCGAGAAGTGGTGCGGATCCGGAAATGAAAACGCGCACGTCTTTCGCAACCTCAGCAGAAAAGCCTGGTTCGTTCAGCAGACGCGTGTAATACGTTGGCACGCCCATCATCACCGTGCATTCCGGCAGGCTACGAACTACCTCGGAAGTGTCAAACGCGTCAAGCCAACGCATACTTGCCCCGCTTAGCAGGACACAGCCGATAGCGACGAAAAGACCGTGCACGTGAAACACAGGAAGCGCGTGCAACAGACGATCCCGGTCCGTAAACGCCCAGGTCTCAAGCAGCGATTGAGCGTTGCTCAGCAAGTTGCCGTGCGTCAGCATGATGCCCTTTGGCACCCCGGTTGTGCCGGAGGAATACAGCAGCGCGGCAAGGTCATCCTCGGCGCGTACGACGCAGATAGGCCCGGCAAATGAGTCGCGAGACTCATCGATCAGGGAGCCGTGACCATCACCATCAAGCGTTAGCACGTACCTGATATCGGCGCGTTCGGCTAACGGTTGGATATCGTTTATTTTCCGGCTGTCGCATACAACGACCGAAGGCGCAGCGTCGCCAAGAAAGTATTCCAGTTCCGCCGACTTGTAGCCGGGATTCAAAGGGTGATAAACAAATCCGCCGCGAAGGCAGGCGAGATAAAGTGCCAGGGAGGCTGGCGACTTCTCGACTTGCACGGATACGCGATCCCCGGTCTCGATGCCGAGGTCGAGCAGAAATCGGGCCAGGCGCGCGGACTCTTGATCGATGTCGTAATAGGAGTATGACGCTCCTGCATCACTGAGCAGTAGCTCATCGCCGGAGTGCTTCGTGAATTGATATTCGAAGTGCTTAAAGAGATTGAAGTTAGTGTTCGTCAAGTGAAATTACTTCACTTCGTCTTGCACGGTGTTGATCAACTTGCCCAGGCCATCAACTTCGACCTCAACAGTGTCACCGGCTTTCATCCATATCGGCGGTTTTCGCGCGTAACCCACGCCCGCTGGTGTACCTGTCACGACCACGTCGCCGGGTTCGAGCGTCATGCACTCGCTCAGGATTGCGACAAGCGTGCGAACCGGAAAGACAAGATCGTCAATCCGACCGTCCTGCATCAGCTCTCCGTTCAGTTTGGTGGTCAGCGACAGACCGGCCATACCGTCAGGAAGTTCATCGCAAGTAACCAACTCGGGGCCAAACGCACCAGTATTGTCAAAGTTCTTGCCGATCGTCCACTGTGACGAGAACTTCTGATAATTGCGGATGGTTGCATCATTAAAGAGGGTGTAGCCGGCGATGTAATCGAATGCACTATCTTCCGTCGCATGTCGACAGGTTTTGCCGACGATAAACGCGAACTCGCCTTCGAAATCGAGCATCTCCGAGCATTGCGGACGGACGATCGTGTCCTGGTGAGCGACCAGGCAAGTCGAGCCCCTGAAAAAAACCTCGGGAAAAGTCGGTGTCGCGGCGCCACCTTCAGCCGCATGCGCCGCGTAGTTTCGGCCGATGCAAATGACCTTGCCGGGTTTTGGAATTACGGGCCGATACTCGATGTTGCTAATCGCGATACCAACGCCATCGAAGCTCGCAATCTTGTTTTGCAATTCAACGAGCTGCCCATCGGCCAGTAATTGCCGAATACTTTCAGACAGGTCCGGAGCAATGCTGCTAACAGGAATGACGTGGTCGTCCTTGCGGACCCCGATTTGCTCGCGGCCATCGTGGATAAATGTAATCAGTCTCATTCTTCATACCCGTTGCTGTTTGTAGCCTTAATCTTGAGCGAGCTTCGCAACCGCATCGACCAGGACAAAAGCAATGCGGCAAGTTACCTTGCCATCGTTTCTTCTCTTGGATAATCAATGGCGGCAAATAGTAACAAGGCAATCGAACCATTAACATCAGGTCCGTGCGGGTGCAATTCAAAATCCCCGGCTAGTACATTCCGTGGATTTCGAATGGCAACGGACCGCACGATGCTTGTAGAATCTTGTCCCTGATCAAAGCGCCCGTAGCTCAGCTGGGTGAACGACGGTCACCGCGACAAAACCGCGAGAGCGGTTTTGGACAACGCCGCAGGCGTTGGCCCGTAGGGCTGAGGGCCGGAGGCCCGAATCAACCGGTGAGGCGAAGCATTGCTTCGCCAGGAGTGAACGCCACGAGCCTGCCGGCGAGTGGCCGGGCTCGAGGAGCGTAGCGACGAGAGGAGTACTGCTGCCGTGCGCAGCACGGCTACTGTCTGACAAGATACAATCAAATAGTGCTACTAAACATGGCGCCCGTAGCTCAGCTGGATAGAGTACTGCCCTCCGAAGGCAGGGGTCACAGGTTCGAATCCTGTCGGGCGCGCCATTTCCCCTTTTTTATTCAGGCAGTTACGCGCGG
>Ga0255052_10001817_pt1 | contig 15763 bp, 20 predicted proteins | sample JV7_2_21_MG_FD_188632 | JGI IMG/M metagenome (GOLD analysis project Ga0255052, IMG submission 188632) | Seawater microbial communities from Jervis Inlet, British Columbia, Canada - JV7_2_21 | ecosystem: Environmental > Aquatic > Marine > Inlet | place: Canada: British Columbia | collected...
GCGCAGGCAAATAGCAATACCGACATCAACACGATGGCTGCATGGACCTGTCTCGTTCTCATCAGTGGCAACTCCAAATCGGATAGCACTTACGATGAAGATAAAATAGATGATTATCAGAAACCAGTACAAATCATCAAGTCAGACCGACTATTTCATAAAAACGTCGTCTGATGGAATCGGTAAAATCGGGTGTTTATACTTGATGCGAAATCAGTGATGCGCAGGATGACTATTTATCTCGTTGTTGTTGTCGGCCTGATCATATTGTTCATCTATATGGTCAGGATGCCGGGTGATTCCTACAAAGCAGCCTTACCGCCGCTGGATGAGGCCGACCAGGCGGTGGCGCGGCGGCTCGAGAGCCATGTCCGTACACTGTGCAGCCACCCCGCGGGTAGAAACTATATCGAGAAAAAAGGATTGGCCCTCGCCAGGGACTATATCGCCGGGCAATTCAGGTCTTCAGGCTATCAGGTCGAGTTTGATGTATATCAGATCGCCGGTGAGGACTATGCCAATATCGAGGTAATGCGCCTGGGCGAAGCTTATCCTGATGAAATCATTGTCGTCGGCGCACACTATGATGCCGTCGTCGGCGCGCCGGGCGCGAACGATAACGGATCCGGTGTTGCCGCGCTGCTGGAACTCGCGGATCGCTTCAAGGACGCCGTATCGCCACGCTCGATCCGATTCGTCGCTTTCGTCAATGAAGAGCCGCCGCATTTCATGACCGGGACGATGGGGAGTGACGTCTACGCCAGGCATGTTGCCAGACGGAAAGAGAATATAATCGCCATGTATTCGCTGGAGACCATCGGTTATTTCCGTGACGATGCCGGCAGCCAGCACTATCCGCCGCCATTCAGTTTCTTCTATCCGAACCAGGGTAATTTCATCGCCTTTGTCGGCAATCTACGCTCGCGTAGCCTGGTGACGCGCTCCCTTAGCGCCTTCAGGGCGCATGCAACGTTCCCGTCAGAGGGTATTGCCGCCCCGGCCTTCATCCCCGGGGTCAACTGGTCGGATCACAGATCCTTCTGGAAACAGGGCTATCCCGCAGTTATGATCACGGATACCGCATTGTATCGATATCCTTATTACCACATGCCGCAGGATACTCCGGACAAAGTCGATTATGACAGGATGGTCTATGTCGTTCAGGGGCTTGAAAAGATGCTTGAAGATTTGTTGCGGTTAAAGGAATAGCAGGTTTGATGAAAGATGCGCTGTACATCCTGGTGCTTAGCAAATTCAGGTTCTATAGCTTTGTCGGTACTGACAAGTTAACCGATTTCGCGCCTGCCAGTGGGGATTTGATGCATCGGAATATCGAATATAGGAGTCAATGTGAGGTTTCTGAGCCTCTATCCATGCTAAAACACCACTCATTGTGTTACCTCAGCCCATCCTCTTGAGTTAACTTGTCAATACCGTCACCAGTACTATCAATATGCCAATCAGTCGAATTCGAGCCAAGTCCCGTTACCTCCTGCAGGACAGTTTAGCAAGGTTGCCTGCCGACAAATATTCTGGGGGATGACCTTATACACCTGAATATTGGTAGCAGGTGATACAGGTCAACTAATGTGACAGAAACTGTTTGTACTCTTCTGTTAACAATGGACAAGGTGCTATCAGGAATGCGATGCGGTCTTTTCACCCCTTTATTCGCCTGATCGCGGGATTAATCATAATGGCACTGGTCGAACCAGCCTTCGCTAGCGGGGGTGACAAGGCCTACGTGGTCGAGGTCAATGGGGCGATCGGACCCGTAACCCAGGAACTCGTCGAACGCGGCATCGACAGTGCCGAGGGAGATGGTACGATGGTAATCCTGCAAATGGATACGCCCGGCGGCCTCGATCATTCCATGCGTGAAATCATCAAGGCTATTCTGGATGCTCATGTTCCGGTCATTACCTACGTTTCTCCGCAAGGTTCTCGCGCTGCCAGCGCAGGCACCTATATCCTGTATTCCAGCCACGTTGCGGCGATGGCGCCGGCGACGAATCTGGGTGCTGCGACCCCGGTACAGATTGGCGGCTTGCCAAAACTCCCGACAGATCCAACGCGACCCGCAACGGAAGATGATGCCGACGATGGCAAAACCAGCATGGAACGCAAGATCATCAATGATGCCAGCGCTTACATAACGGGCCTGGCTAAACTCAGGAATCGTAACGAGGAATGGGCCAGACTGTCGGTACGCAAGGCGGCAAGCCTGAGCGCACCGGAGGCACTCGAGCAAAACGTCATCGACCTGGTCGCGAGCGATCTCAACGATCTGTTCAGGCAGCTCGACGGCAGGGAAGTCAATCTCAAGGGGCGTATCGTCGTACTCGTCACGGACAACCTGGCCGTTGAACGCATTACGCCGGACTGGCGCTCCGAGCTGCTCGCAATCATTACCAATCCGAATATCGCCTATGTACTGATGCTGGTCGGTATCTACGGGTTGATCCTCGAGTTTTATAATCCGGGTAGCATCCTGCCAGGTGTTGTCGGCATCATCTGCATGCTGCTGGCCTTGTATGCGTTCCAGGCCCTGCCGATCAACTATGCCGGGTTGGCGCTGCTCGCGATCGGGCTCGCATTCATGATTTCGGAGATATTCGTCACCAGCGGGGGCATTCTCGGTCTCGGCGGCGTGATAGCGTTCACCGCTGGTTCCGTCATGCTGTTCGACGACGATTATCTCGCCGTGTCGATACCGATAATCGGTGGGACCGCATTGGTGGCCGGTGGTTTCATGCTATGGATTCTGCAAAAATTCGCCGCGTTGCGGCGCGCGCAGGTGGTTAGCGGCGGGGAGTATATGATTGGTCATATCGGCATCGTGCGCACGGCCTTCAACGAGCGCGGGCGTGTGGATCTGGATGGCGAATCCTGGCTGGCGGAAACTCCGGTGCCGTTAGTCGAAGGCCAAAAGGTTCGGGTTACCGCGATCGATAAATTAGTTTTACAAGTTGAGCCGGTCGATGAATCGCCCGGGGAGGAGTAGATATGTACTTATTGGAATACTTGACGCCGGTGATACTGGTACTGGCAATCCTGATATCCGCGATCCGCATCCTCAGGGAATACGAGCGCGGCGTGATTTTTTTCCTGGGTCGATTTCAGGCGGTCAAGGGACCGGGGCTGATCATCGTGATCCCGCTCATCCAGAAAATGGTGCGCGTCGACCTGCGTGTTGTCACTTACGATATTCCACCGCAGGACCTGATTTCCCGTGACAATGTTACCGTGCGGGTAAGTGCGGTGCTCTATTTTCGCGTGGTTGACCCGGAACGCGCAATTATCCAGGTCGAAGAGTTCTTCACCGCCACCAGCGAACTCGCGCAAACCACTCTGCGCTCGGTACTGGGTCAGCATGATCTCGACGAGATGCTATCGCAACGCGATAAGCTCAACACCGATATTCAGAATATTCTCGACGAACAAACCGCTTCGTGGGGGATCAAGGTCACCAATGTCGAACTCAAACATATTGACCTGAACGAGAGCATGATACGTGCTATCGCCAAGCAGGCCGAGGCCGAACGCGAGCGTCGAGCCAAGGTTATTCACGCCGAAGGTGAGCTACAGGCGTCGCACAAGCTGCTGGAGGCAGCGCAAGTAATGTCGAAGAATCCACAGACCCTGCAATTGCGTTACATGCAAACCCTGAGCGATATTTCCAGTGAAAATGCCACGACGATCGTATTTCCTCTTCCCCTGGAGATATTGAAATCGTTTACCAATTTGAAACCGGAAAAGGAAGGGTAGGGGAATTATCCTGATTGAAATAAAGTACGGTGTATAGGAAGTATAAACACCCTATTTTCACTATTCCATCAAGTAAAGAAAGGGACTTGCGGCGTCATCCGACCCTCAAGCATTCGAAATCTGACTGATTCCCGCCGACACACCCAATATTGCCTCTTCCCGTCGGTCAATCCAGTCACAATCAGCCACCAGGGTACTGTCAACTTAACAGACCGAATTATATTATTACTCCATGAAAACCTATAAACGATTTCGTTATCCAAGCGAAATCATCAGTCATGCAGTATGGCTGTACCATCGATTCTGTCTCAGATTTCGAGATGTTGAAGAACTATTAGCAGCAAGAGGCATTATTGTTTCCTATGAAACTATCAGACGGTGGTGCATGAAATTCGGTCAAACTTACGCGCACTTGCTCAAAAAATCACAGGGACAGTTAGGCGATCAATGGTTCTTGGACGAGGTATTTATCAAAATCAATGGTCGTCGTCACTACTTGTGGCGGGCAATCGATCAAGATAACAATGCACTGGAAATCTTGGTTCAGGCGAAACGTAACAAGAGAGCAGCATTGAAATTCTTACGAAAACTTCTCAAATCTAACCCAGCGCCAAACCGAATAACGACCGATAAGCTCCGTAGTTACTCTGCCGCAATTAACGTCATTGGACCATTAATTCCACATGATACAGATCAATACAAAAACAACATTGTTGAGATTTCACACCAGCCCACGAGGCAGCGAGAAAGACAAATGAGAAAGTTTAAATCACCTGGACAAGCCCAACGTTTTTTAGCCTGCCATGCGTTGATCAATAATCACTTTCGATTACAACGCCACCTACTGAAGGCAAAACATTACCGATTCTTTAGGGAACGCGCGTTTGATTCGTGGTCCCAGATTACATGCGCCCAAAATTTGGAAGCCGCTTAGTTTACCGGAATTAGTATCATTTTACTTTGGCTTAAAAGGTTAAGTTGACAGTGCCCTTCAGCAGGAAGGAAAAAGCGTTTATGAAGCAACTTAGAAAACTAGCAGCGTAAAGTGGATTTCATACACATACACGTGATGGCGAGATTAGTCTACCGATAGAGTTTTTTCGATGATCGTATTAGTCAATGCGCTATTTTCACTGAGTAATTGATCAGTCGCAATTACAGCTTTTCCCGCTACAGTAGAATCTATGCTTCATTCGAGTTACCTTGGAGAAAAAAGATGGCCAAAAGCACAGATCCCATCATCGCTCAGTGGTACCACTATCCACAAAAGTCAGAAAAATTTCAGGTCACGGCTATCGATGAACAATCAGACTCGGTAGAAATCCAGTATTTTGACGGCAATATAGATGAATTTGAGCTGACCACCTGGTATACCCTGGAAATCGAACCGATCGAAACGCCCGAAGACTGGACCGGCCCGCTAAATAATATTGAAAAGGATGATCTCACTCCGATCGGTACCGAAATGCAGGACGAAGACTGGGATGCCCCATATGATGAAGAATTGGAAAAAACTTCAGCGGGTCCACGCATTTCGGACCAGGAGGAACAAGAAGAAGTATAAGGTTTGAGCAGGAACGGCGACAGATGATATCTGACATTGAAGCCGGAATTGCCATTACACCAGAACAGATCGGACGCGATCAACTCGATGTTAGGGTCATGACTGCCATGCACCAGATTCGAAGAGAAGATTTAGTCACCCGATATGCGATCTGCAGTCTCCACAGACGACGCAAGCAGGTATTATCGGCTGCTGCATTATCTGCACACTAACCGACAGGATGGTGTTTACGCACAATATGTACAGTGCTCGCCTGGGAACCTTTTTCACCGGATTCTTCCGTATACCATACCTCGTCACCCACCTCGAGCGCATCAAAATCACCATCGACAACACTGTTGCGGTGAAAATAAATATCTTTGCCATCTGAACCCTGGATCCTGCCGAAGTCTTGCAAGGGTGTAATTTCACTAACTTTTCCATGGGGTGGTATTTCATGGCTTTTGACCTTGCCCCGCTGTTTTCTGGCATAGTCCTGTAATTGTCGTCGCGCTGCATCAAAGGCATCACGTACCGCGACATAGGGATCTTCATGGGCATGATGTTCCTTAGGCCCCCGCTTAACCACCAATTCACCCCCGGGCACGGTCAAATCGATCCTGATGTGATAGAGGTTGCCTTTATGGTGATGGCTATGGGGCGCCTCCACCATCACGCGACACGCCATGACCTTCTCATAAAATTGATCCAGTTTGGCGGCTTTCTCTCGGATATCCGCTTCAAGGGCATCGGAATGAGGAACATCACGAAAGGTAATTTGCAAGGATTGTTCCATAAATACCTCCTGTTTATCTTGATCTTAATCATTTGGTCTTCAGGCCGGTGTTAATCTATCTGTCAACGCCGTCTGAACTCCAGTACCTGATCATTAAAAATTTCTGAATTCATCAGAAACTCATTAAGAAATCTCTGCAAAATCAAAACCTGTACCGTAATTGATACGGGAATGACTTATTCAAAACTCCACTAGTTTAATATGAAAGTGTGGCTCCACTTCCTGACGTAAATCAACGGGCTGAAAATCTCTTTCGGTTAGGCTTATTGGCAATCGGTTTAATATATGAAGGAATTTCTGATAGCAATGTACACACATCAACCTGAAATTGGGTATGAGGATTGTTGGGCGCGCCGCTCAAATCGTTAAAATGCGTGAGGCTGATTAATGTCAGACCCTATCATTACTGCTTTATCGGCTCCATCCTCCGCCAGTCAGCCGTTGGAAATAGTTGAGCGCAAAGGGCTCGGGCACCCGGACACCATTTGCGATGCGCTGGCTGAAGCGCTGAGCCGAACCTTATGCCGATTTTACCTTGATAAGTTTGGCCTTATTCTTCATCACAACGTGGATAAGGCGCTGTTATGGGGTGGGACGTCACAAGCGGATTTCGGTGGAGGCCGAGTAACGGAGCCGATGGAGATTTTCCTGGCGGGCCGTGCTGCCTGTGAATACAAGGGCAAACGCGTGCCTGTTGATGATTTGGTCGAAGAAAGTTGTCGAAGCTGGTTGAAATCCAGTTTTCATGCCCTGGATCCGGACCGGCATGTCAGGATTCACTCATTGATCCGTCCCGGTTCGGTGGAGCTGGTAGATCTCTATTTACGCCAGGAGGTATCCGGGGTGGCGTTGGCCAATGACACCTCCTGCGGGGTAGGATACGCTCCTCTCGACGACCTGGAACGGGTTGTCCTCGAAGTTGAAAAACACTTGAACTCAGAACCGGTCAAGGCAATGCACCGGGCAATCGGGGAAGACATCAAGGTGATGGGTGTTCGACATATGGACGCCATCAGGCTTACAGTGGCCTGTGCTTTTATTGATCGTTTCATTTCTGATGTGGATGAATATGTGGCGAGTAAAGCGATCGTCGCCTCGCTTGCTCTGGAGTCCGCGAATAAAGTCACACAAAAAAAAGTGACGGTTGAGGTGAATACTGCGGATGATATATCCAGCGGCAGTCTCTATCTCACTGTTACCGGGACTTCAGCGGAATCCGGTGATGATGGTGAGGTGGGTCGTGGTAACCGAGTTAACGGTCTGATCACTCCCTATCGGCCGATGAACATGGAAGCGGCTGCGGGGAAAAACCCCGTTACACATGTTGGCAAACTCTACAACCTGGCCGCCCAGCGAATCACCAATGCCATGGTCCAGGAGCTAACGGAGGTAGAAGAGGCCTATTGTTACCTGGTCAGTACGATTGGCAGACCGGTGGTAGAGCCTCAGGTGGCGGATCTGCAGGTTCGTTTGGTACCGGGTGCTACGCTCGCCGCCGTGCAGACGCTCATCAGGGAAATCTTCAACGACCAGTTAAGTCAGATGATGGTCATACGACAAGAACTCGTGGATGGCATTATTAAAGTTTATTAGGCTTCGATGTCTGCATCTGTATCTGCTGCTGTTGCCTTTAGCCCATTCCTGTTACGACGCAGAGCAGCTGGCGAAGAGTGATTGGATATGAAGGTTGAATGTTATGCCGGTTATCGAGGCGAGGAAACTCCGAGGCGATTTTACCTCGGTAAACGCTGTGTCGAAGTCATGGAGGTACTGGATCGATGGGTCGATCCCGAGCATCGTTACTTCAAGCTTCGTGGGGATGATGGTGGTGTCTATATCCTTCGTTACTCGACCAGCGAGGATGTCTGGGAGATGACTTTGTTTAACAGCGGTACCAGGGACGAGTCCCGTCTTTCCTCGACCTGATCAATGAGTAGTAATAGTGGAAAAACTCATTTCGTTGATCGATAGTGAGACCAGAAGACTGTCAGTATTCCTGATATGTTATGGACCCATTTTAAATCGAAGCAGGAGGTTTTCATGAGCACGCCCCCACCGTCATCGCTCGCAACGGCCTTGCGGTATGCCCATTACCATTGGTGCGTGATTCCGATGCGTGCGCGCGACAAGCGCCCATTGATCAAATGGCTGGAATATCAGCACAGGTTGGCAACAGAAAACGAAATCAATAAATGGTATCAACAGTGGACAAGCGCAAATGTCGGCATAGTGACCGGTGCGATTTCTGGTCTGGTGGTACTAGATATCGATCCCAGGCATGGTGGTGAGCAAAGTCTTGTGCAGTTGGAGAAGGCATATGATTCTCTGCCGGTTACCCCTGAAGTCAGGACCGGCGGCGGTGGCCGGCATGTTTATTTTAAACATCCTGGTGGTGTTATACATAATCGTGTCGGCCTTGAACCAGGTATTGATCTGAGGGGTGATGGCGGATGCGTGGTCGCACCACCATCCATCCATAGCAGTGGTAAAGCATATACCTGGGTGAGTGGGCATGAGCCTGAAAAGGTCGCATTGGCCGAATTGCCGGGGTGGTTGTTAAGACTCGTAGGAAATGATCCCAAATCTTCCGAGTATAGCCTGGGGCATTGGCGTCAACTGGTCAGGAAAGGTGTCGCCGTGGGTGTAAGGAATAATACGATCGCCTCTCTGTCAGGGCATCTGTTAGCGCATGATGTCGATCCGGATGTAGTGATGGAGCTGCTTTTGTGCTGGAATCGGATACGCTGCTCGCCGCCATTGGACGACGACGAAGTCATTCAAACAGTACTGAATATTTCTCGTCTGCATCGACAGGATTCACCTGAAAAACCGCTGTCGACCCGGCCGGACGTCAAGCCGACTTAGTTCGTATTTGTTGGCATAGCCTGGCGCTTTCTGGGGCACTCACAAGTTAAGTGCTGCTAGACGATAATTATCGGATGTATAAATTAAATACTTTGTGCATACGATACCGATTTCCGATTGAATTCATTCATTAACAGGCCAAGACCGCCTGGTCAGGAATCCGTGGGGCGTAAGACTGGTAGCCAGCATCACTTCGTTGATATCGCCGTGCGCAGTCCAGCTGTTGGCGTGTCGATGATCGGGGTCACGCCAGAATGACTCGATCTGGTTACGCAATGGAGCATACTGATTTAGTGCTTTAAGTCGTGTGCGAAATCCAGAGCTTGTGGAGAAATTCTGAGCTTTTTTACCAGCCGCTTGCCACATGAGTTCCAAGGCGTGCAGCCCGATTGCCAGGCCGAGTTCCCGAAAGGCAAGCCGGTACTCGGCGGGCTGCTGCAAGTCGCTGTTATCGGCGTAATACTGCAAACCCACAAGGGATGCCGAGAGCAAGGTCTCGAGGAGATGCTCGTCAGACACCGCCCCGTGTCGCAACAACCAATCCACACGGTGGGCATCCATCAACAGACCGCCGATGCCCAGCGGGTCGGGGGTCGTCCACTCACCTTCTTCGATCATTGCCGCTAATTGGCTAATCTCGTCTGCGAGACTCGGTCCGCCATTCGTTTCGGATAGTTCGGCCGCAGTTGCATGGAGCTGGACGAAGGTGAGGTATCCATCCAGCGGATCGTGTTGCCCCATGGAGGGCACCAGAGCACGCCTCAGGTCGATACTCATCTTCCAATGCATGCGGCGTCGAGCGGCGGCAGAGGGGAATAGGGGAGAGGGGGACAGGAAAGTGAAGCTATCGTAGGTGGCCTTGGCCAACTCCCGTGCCCACAGGTTGAATCGAGGTTGTCCTGTTGCGCGCGTAACCTGGTCGAGGGCGTGCATCCACTTGGTCAGGTAGTGGAAATATTGGCCGTCACGATCCCATTCCAGTCGTTCATCGTAGGGCTCTTCCGGGTCGCGCTCGGGCAGATTTTTGCCGATCCGAAGCCCACCTCGAGTTGGATGGAGTTCACCCTCATGCTCGCTCAAACCGGAAATCCACCCGGATCGCGGATCGTCGATGCGATGTCGACCCAGCGTGTGATGAACCTGATCGACAAGCCGCAGCGCAAGTTCCGTGTAGCGTTCATTTCCAGTCGCCTGCGTCAGGCCAAGAAAATTGCACACCGCGAAGGCGTCTGTCCACAGGTAGCGCTGCGGGTGATATCCGGAGACAAGTCCCGTTCGCTCCGCGAAATCATTCATGAAAGCAATGGCCTCTTCAGTTCCTGGATCCGGCATGTTTTTGCTCTCCGTTTACAAGCTTGCTACCACTGAAGTAGCAAAAGAATCACGCTCATCAAGCATTCAAGATCTGGGTCAGGCCTCGGTTTCGGCCCAATCCAATACGCTAACTTGTCAATGCCGACAGCTTAGCTTCTGACTTTTTTTGATACAGGTCAATCGTGTTCACTCAGGAATATTTATGATTGATATAATTAGTAATAAAAAGGATTAATTCGAGATAGATTGGTACATCGCTCTTCGACCTCTCTCACTCTAATTCATCACGTAACGGATTCACCGAATGATTACTCCTCACTGGGAGCATTTTGAACACAAGGCCGATATGGGCGTTCGGGGGTTTGGCAATACCCTTGCCGAAGCCTTTGAACAGACAGCTCATGCCATGTTCGCGATCATCACTGAACTGTCACTTATCAATCCCAGAGAGGAGGTGCGTATCATTTGTGAAGATCCAGATCAGGAATTACTGCTGGTTGACTGGTTGAATGCTTTGATCTTCGAAATATCTGCGCGCAAGCTATTGTTTAGCCGGTTTGACGTTTTTATCGAATTCGGTCGTCTCGAGGCTACGGCATGGGGTGAACCGATAGATGTAAAACGGCATCAGCCAGTGGTTGAAATCAAAGGCGCTACTTATACCGAGCTGTCGGTACACCAGTCACAGGGACAATGGCTGGCACAATGTGTGGTTGACGTATAAGCCGACCAAACATCATGGATCTAAACAAACTGCATCGTATTTCAAATTACCAATGGCGCATTGAGCCGGTTAATGGCATGCGTGTTCCGGGAATTATCTTTGCCAGTAAGGAGTTGCTTCTGGATATGGATGAAAAAGTGTACGAACAGGTTTGTAATGTGGCCAAATTACCCGGCATAGTCAATGCGTCTTATGCAATGCCGGATGCACACTGGGGTTATGGCTTTCCAATCGGTGGCGTTGCTGCCTTTGACCCGCAACGGGACGGAATTATTTCGGCCGGTGGTGTCGGCTTTGATATCTCCTGCGGTGTACGTACATTGCACACCGGTTTGACAGTCCAACAAGTCATGGCAAAACAAAAACAGCTTGCCGATGTTCTATACAAATTTATTCCTGCCGGCCTCGGCAGTACAGGTACCATTCATCTCGATAAAAGAGAAATGAATGCGATGCTCCTAGGCGGTGCACACTGGGCAGTGGAACGCGGCCTGGGCGAGGTTGGGGATCTCGAACGCATAGAAGAAGGCGGCTGCATGCAGGGCGCGGACCCAGATCAAATTTCCGAACATGCCAAGGAACGCCAAAAAAACGAAATGGGGACCTTAGGCTCGGGCAACCACTACCTGGAAGTACAAAAAGTTGTCGAGATATACGATACCGAAATTGCGAAAATATTCGGTGTTGAATTGAACGATGTTAAAATTAGCATCCACTGCGGATCACGCGGGCTTGGACACCAGATAGGTACCGAATTTCTAAAGAACATGGTGAAAAGCGCGAAAGGTCACGGCATTACCTTACCCGATCGTGAACTTGCCTGTGCACCGATTGATTCTCCAATCGGTCAGCATTATCTTGGCGCCATGCGAGGGGCTATCAACTGCGCACTGGCCAACCGGGAAATAATTACCCACTTAACTCGTCAGGCAGTTAACAGGATATTCCCGGATCAGGAGCTTGAACTGCTTTTCGATGTTTCTCATAACACCTGTAAACTCGAACAACATGAAGTGCAAGGTGAAATTAAAAGTCTTTTTGTGCATCGTAAGGGTGCAACGCGGGCTTTTGCGCCAGGACACTCCGACCTGCCTGTCGCTCTTCGTCCGGCGGGACAGCCCGTGTTAATCGGCGGCACCATGGGTACTTCCTCCTATATACTTGCTGGCACTGAAAATAGTATGCACCTGGCCTATGGTTCTTCCTGTCATGGTGCTGGACGTAACATGAGCCGGCGCAAGGCTACCAAACTGTGGCGAGGCAGAAACGTCATACAAGAACTTGCTGAGCGGGGTATTTTGATTCGCAGCCCATCACTACGTGGCATTGCCGAAGAAGCTCCCGGTGCTTATAAAGATGTCAGTGCTGTTGTTAAGGTCGCTGATAAAGCAGGCCTTTCACAACTGGTAGCAAAACTCGAACCCCTGATTTGTATTAAAGGTTGATTAGCGGCGTATTCTCGTGCAGCAAATACCAAGTCGGCCGAAGATAATTACCGGTGCATGAAGTGGATAACAAGAAATATAAAAACTGAAATGACTGGTATCTGGAAACCTTTGATTTACGCCACCTGTATTTATGTCGTACTGGCAATCTATGTTTATTTCCGGCAGTCAAGCCTGATTTATTACCCGAATATTCCGGGGCGGAATCTTGTTGCTACGCCAGAAAGTATCGGTCTCACATATCAAGATGTGGAACTGATAACCGAGGATAATATTAAATTACATGGTTGGTTCATTCCAAGTAACCCGGCAAGACGCACGGTACTTTTTATTCATGGTAATGCCGGCAACATATCTCACCGACTAGAATCCGTAAATATATTTCATCGACTCGAGCTCAATGTTTTCATTATTGATTATCGAGGTTACGGACAAAGCGAAGGCAGAGTGACAGAAAGAGGAACTTACCGCGATGCCGAGGCCGCCTGGAATTATCTATGCAACACCAAAGGGATTAGCACAAAACAAATCATCATCTTCGGTCGATCATTGGGTGCATCCATCGCCAGCTGGCTCGCTGGTGAACACAGGCCCGCTGCATTAATTATTGAATCAGGCTTTACCTCGGTACCATCCATGGCTCAGCGGTTCTACCCCTTTTTACCCGTGCGCTGGCTAACTTACTTTGAATATGACACTAAAAAATATGTGAAGAATATTTCCTGCCCTGTTCTGGTTGTACATAGCAGGAATGATGACATCATTCCTTTTGACGAAGGTCGTGAAATTTTCGATGCTGCACCTGAAGCCAAACAGTTTTTGGAAATCCATGGCGGGCATAATGATGGATTCATGGCCAGTGGATCGACTTATGTCGAGGGGCTTAGATCGTTTATCTACGGTAATCTTAAATAGAATCCATCCATCCCCAATCCGCGTCAGTCAGATTATGGCGCCAGGTGTGGATGAACTCGCACAAATTTATTTTTTATGGACGCTGATTCTGCTCTCGAGCTATTTCCCGTTTAACAAGTTTAGTTAAATTGTTCATTGCTTCTGCTATTAAGCCGATAGCATCATCCGCAGACAATAATCCTTGAAGGTCACCGTGTTCATTTACAACCAATATACGTCGCACACGCTTTTTTTGCATGATATCAAGCACGCTCAACAAGGCCTCATTTTCGCTAACGGTGACAAGTTCCGTACTCATAATATCTTTTATCGATAATGAATCCGGATCAATACTCTGTGCAAGAACTTCTATTACGAGATCACGGTCGGTTACGATGCCAATCGGCACGGTTTTTTGTTCCTGTTTATCAACCACAACAAGATCACCAACATGATGGCGCCTCATTAATATAGCGGCCTCAATAACAGATGTATCTTGCTCGGTAATAGTCACTTCACGGTTACAGTACTCGCCTATTGTCATTGGTTCTTCTCCTTTTCTGGTTGTCCGGATTAAATGGGAATTTCAGTTGCTGCGATAAAGTTTTCGCAGCTCATCCATTGCCTGCTGCAAAATATTTTTCTGATCCTCATCAAGGTTTTTACCTGCGCGATTGATATAAAAAACCAGCATTGACATGGCTGAACGAAAAGGAGTCGCCTTGCGGCGCCCACTGCTGTCCGCTGAATGTTTTAGTGATAAGGCAATTTTTTTTGGATTCTTCCAGGTAAAAATCCCCGCTTCCAAATCGAGCGCATTACTTTTCCGGGTTACTTTTGCTGACCAGTCAGCCGGTTCATGAGTAGATTCAGGTGATGGCATTTCGTTTTAATCCCTTAATTTCATTTTAACAATCAAGGCGCTAATAGATTCCAGCCGAATCAGCCGTATACTAAATTTCATATTTTATCTCCAGAATAGAAAATTTAACTGATTTTGACTTTGAAATTTTTGATATTAGTCAACCGGACTTCCTATTCCTGACTAAATACCTGCGAATAAATAAATCAGCAGAATCGTTATCAATGCAATCAACAAGGTCCGGACTCCGCTGCGTAACCAGGAAATATTAGACACCCGCCCAAGAAACACCCCGAGCAAAAATATTAGTATCAGGGCAATGATGCTCGCTATATAAAGCGGTGGCATAAACAAAGTCACACCTGAGTTCGCCAGCCACAGTGGTGTGATAACCAGGATAGAAATGATAAGAGGGGCGGATCCATTGACCAGTGCAATTAACATGGGCACCCAGCGGGTTGCTTTACCGTGGGCACCAACCTGAAGATTGGCCACCATGGCATCTTCCAGCTTGGACAGGGAACGTTGCTGCTCCGCCTGCTCGCTAAGGTATGCACTACTCACGCCACTGACTCCAAGCGCAATAGCTGCGCCCATGCAGGCGTTTATGATTACGGTTAAATTCGCTGGTGAACTGATTATAAAACCTATAAAAAGACCCAACATGGTGAGGGCGCCATCAAAGCCATTGACTACAAAATATCGACGAACAATACCGTGAGTACGAGTAATACGCAGTAAAAATCGAATCTGATCTACTGGATTCATAGAGTTCTACACTTCGATGGTCTTTAGTTATTCGATATCCGGCTTGCTCATCACCTCTACGACATCAATACTGTGAAGCGAACCGCTCATATCAGTTATGGCGGCCTGAATTGCTTCAAAATGTAAGTCACTTCCTTCAATTATAACCTGTAACGTTTCAGTGCTCTCATCGACCTCAATGACAGTCAGCTCTACACGATAGTCATCCCCAACGTCAGCAAGATTACATGAGAATTCCAGTGAATTCGGCTGATGTGGTTTAAGAACGTCCAGAACCAGCTTTTTAACAGAAACCATAATTCACACCAGTAATGAAAATGTTTGCATTCATATCTAAGTTGGGTAGCTCAAATTGGGGTGCTCTGACTACGCTCCCGATGCGTATAGAAATCCTGACCGGTAAGTGCTGTATAGCACGCTCATTCGGTCAGGTCTGAAATCTAACAGAAACTCCTTTCCTATTGAAAAACTAATGAGAGTTCCGCCAGGTTGTCTAACGGTTGCGGATTCGCAATTGACCAGGGTAAAACATCTCAAAATTGTCACCTATTTGTGCTGATTGTTTCTTTTTCTTCCATTTTTCAAAACACTCAAGGCTGCAAAAATGGACCACATAGTCCACTGCTTCAAAACTATTAGCCTCATCTATCGGAACTTCTTTCATGCAAATATCGCAGGAGACATGCTCAGGTTCTTTGGAGGTAATTTTGTCAGACATACCAGCCAATTCCTCTGTCTCGTAATATGCGGAACAATCAGTATCAGGCTTCTTTCGGCACTTTTC
>Ga0255052_10001819_pt1 | contig 15759 bp, 10 predicted proteins | sample JV7_2_21_MG_FD_188632 | JGI IMG/M metagenome (GOLD analysis project Ga0255052, IMG submission 188632) | Seawater microbial communities from Jervis Inlet, British Columbia, Canada - JV7_2_21 | ecosystem: Environmental > Aquatic > Marine > Inlet | place: Canada: British Columbia | collected...
ATCTACTTCACCGCCAATATCAGGATCACCATTCCAACGCCATACTGAAACCAGTGTAGATGTACCAGAACCCTCGACCGTCGCACCAACCCAGTTGCCGTCGGATATGACCCCACCTCCGTCACAATCGCCTAGCCGTTCAACGAAATCAGGGTCATAGCGTTCCCAGCGCCACGATGTCTGCCCTTTGGGGAGGTGAACTTCGTAGTGAAAACCAGGTGTCGGGCCGCTACGAAGTAGAAAACCGAAAGTATGTGAGGCTGCACTAACGATGCGTAGCTTCCCAAACTGGTCAGCCGTCGCGGTCGCATTTCCGACGTAGCGAAGCTGTGCTGTTGTGTATGTCGTTCCGGAGTTCTGCCTTAGCGAGTCACCAAGAATGTCGAAACTGCCATTATCTATTGCCCAATTCGATCCCAGCGACGGGCGATTGAAATCGTCGACAAAACCACTTGAAGCTGATTCTATTTGACAACTATTACTACAGCCGTCTCCGGAAAGGGTGTTACCGTCGTCGCAAGTTTCAGAACCTTCAACAATGCCGTTACCGCACGTGGAGGGTTCAACTACGCAGAATTCGTCGCAACCATCTCCAGCTATCGTGTTGCCATCGTCACAGACTTCACCCGAATCGAGAATTCCATCGCCGCAAATCTCGATGCTGCAATCCGCCCGGCAACCGTCACCACCGGTTACGTTGCCATCGTCACAGGCCTCAGAGCCCTCCAGGATGCCATCTCCGCAAACAGATGTTGTCGCGCTGATATCACCGGATGTCCAGTCATCCGCAAATCCGGATGCCGTAGAGTTGCCCGTATAAGCGCGAACGCCAACATAATTGCCCCCGTCAACAAAACTCGGCCCCGACGAAGTTATCGTGCAATCCGGTAGACCCCAGTTATTCGCAATATCTACTTCACCGCCAATATCAGGATCACCATTCCAACGCCATACTGAAACCAGTGTAGATGTACCAGAACCCTCGACCGTCGCACCAACCCAGTTGCCGTCGGATATGGCCCCACCTCCATCACAATCGCCTAGCCGTTCAACGAAATCAGGGTCATAGCGTTCCCAGCGCCACGTTGTCTGGCCCTTAGGCAGGTGAACTTCATAATGTGCCCCAGCTGTCGCGCCATTACGAAACATGAAACCAACTGTGTGTGCAGCTGCACTGACAATGCGTAGCTTTCCAAATTGGTCCGACGTCGCGGTCGCATTTCCGACGTAGCGAAGCTGTGCTGTTGTGTATGTTGTTCCGGAGTTCTGCCTTAGCGAATCACCAAGAATGTCGAAACTGCCATTATCTATTGCCCAATCCGATCCCAGCGACGGGCGATTGAAATCGTCGGATTCAATACCAGCATGCGTTTGGGTGAATAGACCAAAAAGGAACGGCAACGCTATTGCCATCTTTAGCGCATTGCTTCTCGGCGTTGTATTACCTATCATTTGGGTCATCTCAGCTCTGCGAAATACGCACTCACCAACATCTGGCTGCATCCTTGCGAATTTCAATTCTCGGTAAAAAGACAATATTGCCCGATCTGGGCATCCGTTGCCCTTCAGGCGCATAACTATCTCACTACTATATTACTGCAACAATCGTGCCCACCTGATTCTCTTCATAAAAACAAGCATTTACCGATGACTTCACTGTTCGCAGACCACATATTGTCAATTTTTCCGACGCTATAAACAGACCGCATAATATCGAATTTGAATGCAGCGCAAGAGTTGTGTGAAGTAGCTTGATTCCAAAGAACTTTCTGATGGTGCTAGGCTACTTTCCATCGGGCAAATATCTTCTGCAAAACGATGACTGGCTACGAGACGCATTAGACTCAAGACGTCGGTAGGATTTTTCCCGCGGTGACGTCAAAACAATCGACGGCTGGGTATTGGTATTGTCAAAGAGCGACGTTGGTTTTCTCGCAATTGCTGCTCTAACTTAGCTTGATGAATCGCTCAACAACTTTTCAAAGTAACCAATAGTGAGTAACAGGCCTTCGTCCAACTGAATTTTCGGTTCCCAGCCCAACTCTTTTTTCGCCAGTCCGATATTTGGCTGTCTTTGCCGCGGATCGTCGCTAGGCAAATCTCGAAAAACAAATTTCGACTTTGAACCCGTTAACCGAACGACGCTTTCGGCAAGTTCTCGAATCGTGAATTCGAAAGGGTTGCCGAGGTTAATCGGCCCAGTAATATCGTCTGCCGTATCCATCATTCTGGTGAATCCGTCGATCAGATCGGATACGAAGCAAAATGATCTGGTTTGTTCCCCGTCACCAAACAACGTAATCGGCTGATTCTTTAGGGCCTGGACGATAAAGTTGGAAACTACCCTGCCATCATTTGGGTGCATACGCGGTCCGTACGTATTGAAAATCCGCACAACCTTTATCGGCAATTTGTGTTGCCGGTAGTAATCAAAAAACAGCGTCTCGGCACATCGCTTCCCTTCGTCATAACAAGCGCGGCTACCGATGGGGTTTACGCGCCCCCAGTAGTCTTCTGTTTGCGGGTGTACATCCGGGTCCCCGTACACCTCACTGGTCGACGCCTGAAAGATCTTGGCACCGGTTCGCTTGGCCAAACCGAGCATATTGATCGCACCATGCACGCTGGTCTTTGTTGTCTGTACTGGATCGTGCTGATAGTGAATCGGTGACGCCGGGCAGGCGAGATTGTATATCTCGTCTACCTCCACGTAGAGAGGAAACGTAACATCGTGACGCAACAATTCGAATTTTGGATGCGAGAGCAAGTGAGAAATGTTGTCTTTTGTGCCGGTATAGTAATTGTCTACACACAACACATCGTCGCCTCGCGCGATAAGTGTGTCGCACAAGTGTGAACCCAGGAACCCCGCACCGCCGGTAACGAGAATACGGTTTGTTTCAAATTGCTTGGTCATGACGTCCTTCTAATATTTCGTGTTTAGTTGACAATAAGGAGCGATTCCATCAATTCACCAGACAGGTTTTCGCATCAACATCCATCGACGCAATCATCTTCTTGATCTCGGTTTCATATAACGGGTTCATCACTAGCACATGACTCGGAGCAATGCGTGCCAACTCCTCTGGAGCGATAATTTCATGGCCGGTATTGGTGACATACATGCCTTGTTTGTGGGGGTTAATATCAACCACACCCACTACTTTGTCACCACATTCAATCATGTTCAGAAACGTGACACCCTTGGAACCACCACCCCAAATGACAACGGGACCGTCAAGTTCCCTCAATGTTGAACTCCACGTACCAACGAGGCGGTCAAAACTGGCCTTGAATGACCTCGCCAATTCACCGATGTCCGAGATCCCACGCGCTTCATTAGCCGTGTCCGCCGACTGCTCTGAATGAACTCTCCCATCCAGACCGAGAAACTGACCGCCAAAGCTCTCATACGTACCGCCAACGCTGAACCCGGATTGCTCGAATAACGTCCTTAGCGAATCTTCCGTAAAATACTGGCAGTGCTCGTAGATCAGATCCCAAATTCCGAAATCGCGAATCGTGTACAGAGCATTCGGAACTTCGAAATAAACACTACAGTCTCGCGCATTCCCCAGTGTTTCTTGCAGAATTGTCAGGAATTGTGGTGGCTCCGGAATATGCTCCAACACATGTCGGCATGTAACCAGGCTTGGCTCAATCCCTTCATGTCCTGGTCCGTAGTGTTCGCGAAAATACTGGACACTTCCTTTTGTGGGAATCTGAACCCGCCCTTCCTCATAGCTCTGGTCGAATCCATATCCATTATTCTCACCAAGCTCACAAATCAGGCTGAGAAAATCTCCCTTACCACAGCCGATATCCACGACGCGTTTTCCACGAAGCCCATGCTGCTCGACCAGGCGACTCGCTACGTCCTTCGCGAAATATCCGAATGTTGGTGAGAAATGCAGAGAATTTTCGTAGCTTTGACCGTATTTCAGAAGCGATTCATCAAACGAACTGTTGAAGAAATGAGAGCACTCCCGACAAACCGAAAGTGACATATCCCCAACCGGCTGATCAACCGCCTCCGCTTGGCTCTCATACTGAACATTGCAGAACACCGGAATACTTGGAACTTCCAGTACGATTTCTACGGATTCGCTACTACAGACTGGACAATTCACGCTCATTGGCTCAGCTACAGCGCAGCCAATTCCGCCTCAACTCCGAGGCCATCCAGCACTTCACGGATCTCGTCCGTGTAAATTCGATTCATGACGACAACGAAATCGGGATTGATTTCTTTTAGATCTTCCGGTGCGACGATCTTTTGGCCTGTACCAGCCATGAAATAGCCCTGACGATTTGGGTTGATATCTACAACAGCTTCGATCTCGCTCTCAAGACCAAGTGTTGTCAAGAAGGAAACTCCCTTCGACCCGGAGCCCCAAAGAACGACCTTCTGTCCTTTTTTGATCCGGTCATCGATAGTCTCGCGCCATTCATTGATCTTCGCCGAAACTCGAGTAGGAAATGACGACACGAGATCTCTCATGGTTGCCAGCCCTCCATGATCACGACTTGCTACTTGTTCCCCGTTTCCATATGTCGCCTCTACGGTGAGATATTGACCATCGTATTCAATATCGGTGCGGGTCACGGAGAAACTTGACGCCTCGAACAGCCTCCCGAGCGAGTCCGGCGTGAAGTACGAACAATGCTCATAGTAGATATCTTCAAACGCACATTCTTCGAAAATGCGATTTGACTCCGGAACTTGAATAAACACGACGGAGTCAGATTGCCCATGCACGGATTCGCGAATGGATGTCATGAAATTCCTTGCTTGGGGAATATGCTCAAGTGTCATCTTGCACGCGACGAAGTCCGCGTCCTCGACCTCATATTTGTCAGAAAAAAAGTCCTTAACAAACTTGACCCGCTCGCCTCGTACGGGCTGATCTCTTTCATCAATGTAAGCGGGGTCAAAACCCAGCCCATCGTTATCACCGAGCGCACATATCAAATGAAGAAACTCGCCTTTACCGCATCCGATTTCGACTACGCTCTTGCCGTTTAGTCCGTGCCTTTCTATGAGTTCATTGGCAAGATTTTCGTGAAACGCTCGAAACGTTGGGGAGAATCCTTGCGTTTCTTCGTAGCGTCCCGAGTATTCGGTCAACTTCTCATTAAAGCTCGTATTCGAAATGAAACCGCAGGCGGAGCAAAAACCAAGGTCTATTGAGCCACGTGAGTAAGATCTTGCTTCTTCTTCCGATTCCAACAACAAGCAACTGTTGCTTGGGACCGACGCCACGCGATAAAAAACCTCCATATCACCGCTATTGCACGCGGGACAAGGGTGACTATTATTGCCCATCGTTACTCCGTTACTTCTTGATTAAACATTCGTTCGATCCGTAGCGCCAGATGCACTACACGATCCGAGGTTCGGGGATAGGAATAATGAACTTGCCACCATTTTGCCGGTACTCCGCCTGTTGCTCCAGTATCTCGTCGGCGAAGTTCCAGGGCAACAGCAAAGTGTATTCCGGCATGCGTGCGGAAAGCTCGTCCGGTGACAGAATCGGTTGATGTTGGCCGGGCATATGCCGGCCTTGCTTGTGAACATTGCGGTCAACGACAAAATCGACCAGGTCTTTGCCAATGTGAGCAACATTGATGAGCGTACTGCCCTTCGCTGCAGCACCGTAAGCCGCTATATTGCAACCCTCGTTCTTGAGTTTCGTAATCAGGTCGTGCAACGCCTTGCACACATGTTGTACGCGAGAAGAAAAGGCCGAGTAATACTCAAGACTATCCATGCCAAGTTCACGCTCTTCTTCCAACAGGCGCAAAACCGAGTCGCTGGGTGTATCGCTCTTGCCAACGTAACTTCGCAGTGAACCGCCATGAATTGCTAAGCGCTTTATATCCTGCAGAAAAAGTCCGTGCCTCCGATACAATGCGTCGAGCGCGGTGACTGAGAAATAGCAGAGGTGCTCGTGATAAATTGTGTCAAATTCGCTCTTGTCGACCAAGTCACGAACGTAAGGATGTTCGATTACGGCGATGCCATCAGGCTTGAGTATCGTCGCTACTCCTGACACGAAACCGTTCGTGTCAGCAACGTGCGCCAGGACGTTGTTCGCATGTACTACGTCAGCCAGCCGGCCTTCGCTCTCCAAACGTTCGGCGTACTCTTGGGTGAAAAAGGTTATATCCGTAGGGATTCCTATTTCTATCGCTTTCTTTGCCGGTCCTTCGGCTGGATCCACACCAAAGACTGGAATTCCGTGCCGCTTGTAATACTGCAGCAAGTATCCATCATTGCTGGCCAACTCGATCACCAGGCTCTCGGTACCCAGCGATCTTCGCGCAATTATATCCTCAACATTGGCTTCCGAGTGTGTCAGGAGCGCATCAGTGACAGATGAGAAGTACGGGTAATCGTCACAGAACAGAATTTCCGGTGGAACGGTCTCAAGAATTTGGACAAGCGAGCACTCATTGCAAAATGCCACTTGCAACGGGAACAACGGCTCATGCTCACCAAGCTGCGCCACGGTCGGCATCCTGTCGGCCAATGGCGTCTGACCCAGGTCAAGTACAATCGTCAAATCCTGTCCCAAGCAGGCTCGACAACACGCATCCAATGCGACATTACTCATGAAATTGATCTCTGGTTTTGCATTTGTATGTTTCTGGCCATGTGGTCAGGCGGCTTTTGACGGATTCCATCGCAAGTCCGTACTTAGAGAGCCATCTGAAACCAGCTTCTTGATATGGGCAATTCGCATGAATTTCTCGCCTTCGAATTCCTCAAGTGTCAAGCCTACTCGCTTGTAAGCGTCATATAATTCTTCGACACCCCGTCGTGCTGTCCACTGCGGCTTGAACCCGTGCAACGATCTTGCAATAGCATTGCAATCGACCCTGTAACAACGAGCGTCCGGACCTGCGTCCGGTGCATACTCCACTCGGCAATCCGGCACCACATCCGCCACCAGTTCGGCCAGTTCGCTTACCTGGTAGTTTTCAGTGGTTGTGCCAACGTTGAACGCCCGATTGTGTACCGCTTCAAGCGGCGCCTCCAGCGCCGCCAAATACGCCCTGCCTATGTCTTCCACGTGAACGAGCGGCCGCCATGGACTACCATCGCTCTTGATGTATACGCGACCGGTCGTGAATGCCCACGCTGTCAGGTTATTCAGTACGAGATCAAATCGAATTCGAGGCGACATGCCGTAAGCCGTGGAAGCTCGCAGGAATACCGGACTGAAGTCATCGTCCGCGAGCTGGGATACCGAGCGCTCGACGTTAACTTTGGATTCTCCATAAGGAGTCACAGGATTAAAATCGGCATCTTCTGAAAGAAAGTTCTCACCGGACGCGCCGTAGTTACTGCACGATGACGCGAACAGGAATCTCCGCACACCCGCTTTTTTGGCAAGAGCCGCGATTCGCGACGAAGCCTGATGATTGATTTCGTCCGTCAGGCGTGGTTGATAGTCGCCTAGCGGGTCATTCGATAAGCCAGCCAGGTGAATAATCGCATCAAAATCTTCAAGATCGTCGACCTCGACATCTCGCACATCTTTGAGAATCGTCGGCACATCGATGAGTTCCCCAAAAAACGTACAGGCTCGGAAAAGGTCACTATCGAGCCCTTCCACTGCGTGACCTGCATCCAGCAATAATTTCACCAGCTTCGTGCCGATATAACCGCGGCTCCCGGTAACCAAGACTCGCATCAATTACTCCCAAGTTTTCCAAGGCGGCTCTCCGCCATTCCAAAGTTGCTCAAGCAGATGTTTTTCGCGAATCGTATCCATACACTGCCAAAAAGACTTGTGCTTGAACGCCATTAATTCACCGTCTGCCGCCAGCCTTTCCAGGGGCGCATGCTCCCACATCACATCATCACCATCTATGTAGTCGAATACGGCTGGCTCCAGTACGAAAAACGCACCATTTATCCACCCTTCGCTGGTCTGCGGCTTCTCCGTAAACTGGACGACCCGATCACCGTCGAATTCCAGGTGCCCGTAGCGAGCAGCAGGCCTCACGGCAGTCATTGTCGCGAGCTTTCCGTGCGATCTATGAAATTCAAGCAATTCATTCAGGTCTACGTTCGACAAACCGTCGCCCCAAGTCAGCATGAAAGTCTCATTACCTAGCCACGGCGCCAGGCGCTTGATACGTCCGCCGGTAAGGGTTTCAGGTCCCGTATCGATAAGATCGACGCACCAGTCGGGCACCGATGCGCCGTGATTGGATAACTCGCCAGTTCGAGTCTTAACCGTGATTGACCCCTCAAGCGTCGCGAACTCCTTGAACCATCGCTTTATATGCTCGCCCTTGTAGCCAAGCGCTATTGCAAACTCGTCATATCCAAAGTGGTAATAATGCATCATGATGTGCCAGAGAATTGGCCGCCCACCTATTTCGACCATTGGCTTGGGGCGAATCTCCGTTTCCTCGGCCAGCCGGGTCCCATAACCGCCAGCTAGAATTGCTACCTTCATCAGTTTTTCCTTTTAGAAGCAGAGTGACCTATATGCATTCCCTAGGCATTAGCGCTCCGACAAAGCTTATCTCACCAGACCTCCTAAAAGATGTGAACATTGTCTCGTCCCATAGTGTGACAATTCCATCAGTTCGTGATTCGCATCAGTAGCGAGAGCGTCCGTTTGACATGTTTAGGCCCCGAGTCACATCAAGTTCTTGAAGAGATTGCGCACCCATCCAATCCAATATACGCGCTAGTACCGCATGTAATTAATTGTCTCAATCCAAGTCTGCTCTTCAGCAGTGCGGTCAAGTTCTCCTAGCGTATTCCAACACCGATCAATATTCGTGCAAGCAAAGTCTCTTCTTCAGCAAGCCGCAATTATGTTTAGTCATAGCGCAGAGTTCTAGCTATTTTCTCTTTTGATTCGAAGTACTTTCTTTACGCTTGAACGTAATCCAAAATCCAGATCCTTCAACAATTGTCTTCGCCGTCGGAAACCCCACCGACACACTTCGAAGTGACATTGAACCCTCTCATACATCGTCATTCTTGCGCGGCCAGGTGTCCGGAAATACTCCAAAAGCTCTCGCCAAAAAGGATACAACACACCTTTCATTGAAGGGTCGAACCACACCGCTCGCGATCGGCGGTCTGGTGCCTTCTCAACTGAGCCTTCCCGATGCACTCGGTGGTAAAATAGTATTTCTGGAACCTCACAAAATTGCCCAGCCAAGCTGAGTTCAGCCAACAATACTCGATCGGAATCTGCGTATGCTTCAATTAACCGTGTTCCCGCAAGAGCATCTCTGCGTATAATTCCAAACACTTGCTCGCAAATATGGGACAAATCAATAAGGTTCCGAAAGCGCGTAATCTTGTCCGCGCTAAGGCTGGCTGGATGCGCACTTTTGTCAGCAATCCTATTAGATTTATCATCAATATCAGCCCATCGGCTAAAGCAAAGCACAACGTCCGGCCGTTTCTTCATGACATTGACGCATTCCTCCACAAAGAGGTTATGCAAAAGATCATCATGTGCGGCCCATTTGAAATACGCGCCGGAACTTTCGAAAAACACCTTATTGTAATTCCATGCAGCACCCCTATTTTGCCTGCCAATGAATGTCTTGACTCGACCGTCTTGGCGCGCTGCCGTCCTTATGATCTGTTGGCTGTTATCTGTCGACCCATTATCGGATATGAGCAACTCAATGTTCCCGTATGTTTGAGTTAGAATGGAGTCAATCGCTCCTTCCAAATAATCAGAACCATTGTAGACCGGCAGCCCAATGCTAACCAGCGGACTTTGCATATCGTAAATATTCCGTTTTACGCAAGATTCTCAAGAATACGCGAGATCTTGTCGACGAGCAGGTCCCAGTCAAAATCTTTAGCGGTTGATTTTCGCTCATCCACCCTTGACGGATGGCGCTCTTTTGAGGATAGGGCGTTATCCAGCGAGCTTAACCATTCATCCTCTGAATTCGCCAGCATCACTACATTTGAAAAATTCTGAACAGTTCGGATAGGTGTTGCAATAGCGGGGCGACCGGTCGCCAGATATTCATGCAGTTTCAGAGGGTAGATGTACTTCGTATAGTCGTTGTTCTTGTAACACATGAGTAGGACATCCATATGCTGCATATATGCACCCAATTCCCCCGGATTCTTGTTACCAAGTTCATGAACATTCGGCATGGCAACCAGCTTATCCAGGGTCGCTTCATCTGATCCCAGTGTTCCGCGCGGACCAACCAAAACGAATGAGACATTGTGTCTCCTTCTCGCGAGCGAGGTCAAAAGCGCCAGATCTAGTTGCTTCTTAACCACGCCAACATAACCCGCTCGTGGCACTGGAATGGACCGCAGATCATCTGGCTCAGCTCTCGTTGCCGAAAACAATTCGTAATCAACGCCATTCGGTACAAGAGTGGTTGCAGGATTGATATCTCCCTTTTTTTCGAGCAGCGCGGGTGAGTGAATAATCACATGGTCTGCGTGTAGGATCAGCTGCCTCTCGATCGGCGGAATATCCGCTTCACTATCCGAAAAAGTGTATTCATCGTCAATATGGTAGATGCATCGGTCGAAGCTGACGAGCTTCGCATAGTGCGCAAATTGGGGGCGCCAGATATAGAGAAAAATCTTGCTGCAACCTCTTTTCCGCAATTCTCGTGCTGCATGTCGCAGACGCAATGTCTCGACGAAACTTCCCAGCCATCGCGGCCGGAATATGACGGGAAGGAATCCCGGATAATATCTCAGAAATCTATCATAACCTGGCTCTTGCGCACTCTTGGGCCACGATATGTTGCCTGGCAGTTGCCGCCAATTGTGGGCCGGCTCCAGCCAGATAGTCCAGAACCGCTTTGCCAACCTCGTCATTACCTGGTGTCGCGGCATCCAGGTACTTTCGAATCCTTCCGGGCAAGCACAAATTATGCCGATCTGGTCTGCTGAATCAATCGCAACCTGATATTCTTCTACCGCACGATTCACAATCTACCCTCTCAGAACATTTTGTAATGAACTTGTCGTTTTTTTCCAAGTAAATGTCGTTCGTGTGCGCTCCCTTCCATTGCGGCCCAGCTGATTTCTAAGCTCGCCATCGTCGAGCAGCTTGTTTATAGCAATTGCCAGGTCATCCACCGATCCGCGACGCGCTAGCAATCCTGTCACGCTGTTCTCAATGATTTCTGGTATTCCGCCAACGTTCGTCGATATAACCGTCGTGCCGCATGACATCGCTTCGGTGATGATCATTCCAAAAGGCTCGTCCCAAATCGCCGGGTGCACAAACAAATCGGCCAAAGAATAAAGACTTGGCAACTCATAGTGGTTCACATGCCCGAGAAACTTTACTGACCGGCCTAATTTCTTCCCAAGATCATCCAGCACGGCCCCGTAGTCGTGATTCAGCTCTGCAAAGTTCTCGAATTCAGGATCCGCATCGAATGTCCACTTTGGACTGGGGGGTTGCTTCGATACATTTCCAGCCAGTAGTAACACGGTATTCGGGTGTTTCTTGAGAACCGCAGCCATTGCTTCCAACAATACGTGCACGCCTTTCTCAGGCGCCATACGCCCTACGAACAAGACGACGCGTTTTCCATGAAGGTCATGTTCTGCCTGCAGCTTCGCCACCAAATCAGACGCCAGACCTGAGCCATTGAACCGATCGGGGTCGCTGGCGTTGTATACGGTATGACATTTGGAGGCGTATTCGGGGAACCGTGTCTTGATTCCCTCGGCGATATGACGACTACATCCTCCAATAGCATCCGCAGACGACAATCGCCGCCTGGTCGACCTGTATGGCAGCTCGACAAGCCAGTCACACTGCATCATCAAGAGTATCCTGGTTTTCTTGTTCCAGAAACGAAACACCGGAATGAACTGAGAAAAGTTCAGCAGGATCACCCAGTCTGGATTAAATGCTCTAACCGCTCTGGCCGCGCTGTTCGCGTACATGAAATAGTACGGCCATGAGTAGTAGTAGTTGCGGTTGTAGAACTCGCGGTTAGCCTGATCCATCCAACGCAAACGGCGTTCCACGATTCCCAATCCCGTCTCGACCTGTTCATCGAAAGACGTGGAAACTCGTTCAATATCATAGCCCGCGAAATCAGACTCTTGACAGTTAGCACTTGGCGCACAATACACCCGAACATCGTTCCCCAGTGTTACAAATCTCCTGGCCAGTTCGTCCACCCAGATCGCCAACGAAGAACCTGTCCGTGATGGCAGATCGTCCAGGGGCTGAGCAATAAACGCGATTTTCAATTTCGATTTACCTCTCTCTGATTCCCTGATGCGGTCGATTCTCTATTTATCATGACCCCGGCGCCAGGTCCCGGACCAACGACGCACCAAACTTGCAAGTTGGCCCCATATCCATTGTTCCGCGCCATCTTTTCGTCCGCCGAGAAACCACAGGAAGTTGACCGTTGCCAAGTATGTAATTATTGCACATGCAATCGCTACTACCAGCGTCACGAAATTTTCGATACCTCCGGTCAAAACTGTGTCATCCAAAACCCGGCGCACAACTAAGAGCATCGACGCCACTCCAATAATTGGACGCAGGAATAATAAAATAAAATCTTTTAGGCCAAGCCGAAGCGCTTTTGAAACCAGCAAATAATTAAGCGGTATGACCAGAACGCCGCTAATTGCGTAAGTGTCGGCCGCGCCGACCGCGCCGTATTTCCTGGTGAGCACGATCAGAATCGGGATAAGAATTACCATGAATGCGATGGTTAGCATCGACTCAAATTTCGGCTTGCCCATCGCGACGAGTACTGGGCCTATGTTCGAGAGCATCGCTACCGAAGTTCCAAATATCGCCAGTGCCTTGAGCAGCCTTCCAGCCTCAATCCATTTGGGACCAAGCACTACGACGACGGCAATATCTGCAACAAGCGCCAATCCCAAGCCTGCTGGTAGTGCGACCAGAACAATTACCGACATAGCTTTGAGAAATGCGGCACGGAGCGCGGCGCGATCTGCTGCCTTGTGGGCGTAGGCTGGAAAGAGTGCCCTGTTCACAGGAGCAATCATGTATGCCGTTGGCAACATTGCGATCTCAAACGCGATTCGATATGCGCCCAGAGCATCAGCCCCAGCCGTTCTTCCGACAACAAAATCAGCAAGACGCCAGTTGACGAAATTCGTAAGTCTTGTAAGGAACAACCATTTCACGAAACCGAGTAATTCGCGCAGCCCTGTACTCCGGAATTTCGGTCTGTACTCGTGCATCGTGAAGCTGAGAACGACGCCTATACACCGCGAACTCAGAATCCCGATGACCAATGCCCAATAGCTCCGAAACAGAAATGCCAACACAATCGTCACAATGACGCCCAACAACCTTTTGGCGAGCAAGAACTGAAACTCTTTGTCAAACTTGAGCTCCTTCCGAAAGTTCGTAATGCCGATGTTTTCCAACGCCTGCACGAACGTCGCTAATGCAAGGACTGGCATGACTGCCAATAAGCGAGGCTCCGAATAGAACTGGGCAGCAACGTCACGTGCGAAGAGCAAAAGGAAAGCGAAAAAAGTTCCGAGAGCTACCTTTGCGGTCCACGCCGAATCGTACAGGTCTGGCCCGGCATCCTGTTTCCTGATGAGCGCAACATCGAACCCCAGGTCTCCGAGGGTCTCTATTATCGCCACGAAGGACATGGCCATGGCTACAACGCCAAAATCCTCCGGTACCAGCAGGCGAGCCAATATGAGAGTCGATCCCACGCCTAACAGACGATCCAGAAAACGGAACGTCACCATAAAGGCTGCGCCGGATACGGTCTTATCTGCCAACGATTTGGATGATTTGGGTGAACTTCCCGCAGTCATATTCAGTCACCGAACAAACAAATCATGAGAGGCTGCCGCCTCCATCTATGAAGTGCCGAAACCATAGCTCCAGGGTCATAAGGCTGAATATCTGTTTTACCTGAATAAATTCTCCACTGTGTATGCCCTGTCTCAGGTTCCTGACCGCCGGCAAATTGAAAATTCCGCGTTTCGTCACCGCCGAATCTCCGAGCAAATCTTCCATCATGTCTATGAAGCACTTATCGTTAAAATACCCCTCCACTGGTACATAAAATGGCATCTTTTTGCGACGAGCTGTCGAACTCGGCAGGATCGATTTCGCGAATTCTCGCAGACAATACTTGCCGATCAGCCGCCGCATATGCATTTTTCTCGGCAGACTGAAGGCAAATTCGACAAGCTCGTGGTCCAGAAACGGGACGCGCCCCTCGATGCCGCTCGCCATACTCATCTTGTCCTGGCGCATTAGCATGTTGTCTGGTAACCAGTGCGCGAATTGAAGTCGCAACATCTGATCAAAATATCTGCTGTGCCGGCCTTGATCTGTCCTGGTGTGAAGTACAGAACTACCAATCTGGCTGGCCGCGTCGTCGCTGAATAGTTGACTGGTATCCCTCTCATCAAACAATGAAATTAGATGCAAATAAAGCGCATTGATATTCTCATCGTCCAGTTGAGCGTGGAAGTCCAGTAATTTCAATTTCCCACGGCGCCCAAGAGCCGCTGGATAGTTGAACGCCAAATTCAGGAATGCAGGTGGTGTCAGCTTGATCAGCGGATGAATCAGACCGCGTCGGAGCAATCCCGGCAGTGCTCTTCTGTATATGTTGGCGAGCCACATTACCTTGTGAAAAAGATAGCCGCCAAAGAACTCATCCGCTCCTTCACCGGTGAGGATAACCGTAACCTCCTTCTTCGCTTCCCGGGCAAGCTTGTACATTGGAATGCTGATCGGGTCTCCCAGGGGATCGTCGGAGTAGTAAACGATCTCGGGCAATAACTCCATGTCCTCGGCACCACATTGAATCGTGTGATGATTGCAGCCAAGCAATCGGGCGGTGTCTTCGGCTTCCTGTAATTCGTCGTGTTCGTAATCGAAGCCTACGGAAAATGTGGAAACCGCCTTTGCCTTAAGACGAGTCATCAACGCTACAACCAGGCTGGAATCCAGGCCGCCACTCAAGTAAGCGCCTACGGGAACATCTGACACAAGGCGGCGTTGTACGCTCCTTTCGAGTAACTCGCCGAGCGCATCAATCGCATCTGATTCTTTTGAGACCTTTTGCTTGAATTCGCCGGTGGGCGGATTCCAGTATCTTTTGACGACTGTTTTACCGTTTCGATAGGTCAAGACGTGTCCGGCAGGGACCCTCTTGACGGCTTTCAGAAGCGATGTATCACCCGGCACATACCGCAATGCCAGATAGCCCGCAAGCGCCTCGTAGTTCATGTCTCGTGGCCAGTCTTTCCAGCAGAAAAACGCTTTGTATTCTGACGCAAACAGCAGTTTTTCCCCGACCTGCATGTAATAAAGTGGCTTGATTCCTACCCGGTCTCTGGCCAGAAAGAGTTCACGAGATGCACGATCGTAAATGGCGAAAGCGAACATGCCATTGAGTTGGTCCAGTGCCTTCGCGCCATACGCAATGTACATGTGCAGCAACACTTCTGTGTCCGATTCTGTTTCGAACGAAACGCCGGCAGCGCGGAGCCTGTCTCGCAGCTCGCGATAGTTGTAAATTTCACCATTGAAAACAATGACATATCGCGCATCGGCGCTCAACATGGGCTGATGACCAGTGGCCAGATCAATGATACTCAGTCGCCGATGACCGAGTCCGACGTTTTCATCGTGAAAATGGCCGGAGTCGTCAGGACCACGATGCGTAAGGACTCGTGTCATTTGCTCAATGAGTCCTGGTGCCTGGAATCCTATGTAACCAGCGATACCGCACATAGTC
>Ga0255052_10001820_pt1 | contig 15750 bp, 9 predicted proteins | sample JV7_2_21_MG_FD_188632 | JGI IMG/M metagenome (GOLD analysis project Ga0255052, IMG submission 188632) | Seawater microbial communities from Jervis Inlet, British Columbia, Canada - JV7_2_21 | ecosystem: Environmental > Aquatic > Marine > Inlet | place: Canada: British Columbia | collected...
ACCCTGCTGGTAACGATCCACACCGGTGGGAAAGCTGACCACCAGCGTGGAGAGGTATTCCGGTTGCGCCGCACTCATCAGGCGTGCGGAATTGACCGCGTGTTGTTGGGAGTACTTCCTGCCGCCCATGCCGTTGAGGATCATGACCGAGCTTTTGGCCCCGGCCGCCTTGATCTTTTTGAGGGCCGCCAGTGAACTGTCGAAGTTTTCGCCCTTGTGCACGCGCTCGAGCACCAGGTTATCACCGGACTCGCAACCGACGTAGTACAGGCTGAGACCCATTTCACACAACTCAGCCAACTCCTGAACGCTCTTGTGCTTAAGGTTTCGCGGCAGGCAGTAAGACGAGACACGTTGAATATCGGGAAAGTCGCGGTTGATGGCCTGCATGATTAACTTCAATCGACGCACCGATAATGTCATCGCGTCACCGTCGGCCAGGAAGATACGCCGTATCAGGGCGCCCGATTCAGCGGCTACGGCCAGTTCCTGTTCGATCTCGTGCTGGGGTTTCAGGTTGAAGCGTTTTTGTGGCTGCGTATACATCTCGCAAAACGTACAGTTGTTCCAGCTACAACCATTGGTCACCTGCAGGATCAGGCTGTAGGCCTCGGACGGCGGCCGGAATACAGGTTCGATATAAAGGTTCCCAGACATGGTTTGAACATACAGGTTTTGGGGCGGCTTTTAAACCCTCAGCAAGTACACGTCTAAATCGCAGCCGCAACCCTTTAAGCCGGCTGCGATATATTGTAAAGGTGGTATTATTTTTTTGCCTCAACAAGGAGGGGTTATGCACGTGGACCTGTCTGAACTCGTCATCCGCAATATGCGGCGTGATGAACTGGACCTGTTGGTGGGGTGGGCTGCAATAGAAGGCTGGAATCCGGGTCTCAATGACGCCGACATTTTCTGGGCGACGGATTCCAACGGCTTTATCGGCGCGGAACTTGAAGGTGAACTGGTCGGCGGGGGTTCCATCGTCAGCTACTGCGGCGCTTATGGTTTTATGGGTTTCTTCATCGTTCATCCCGACCACAGGGGCTATGGACTGGGCAACAGGCTCTGGCACCGGCGTCTCAATATGCTGATTGAGCGGCTCAATAAGCCGGTGGTCATCGGTATGGATGGCGTTTTCGATATGCAGGCTTACTATGCAAAGGGCGGGTTTGAGTTCTCACACCGCGATTTGCGCTTTGCAGGCAAGGGGCAGTCGTTTTCAACAGCGCCAGGAATCGTTGCACTCAACCAGCTACTTTTTACCGAGATCGACGCCTATGACCGCGCACATTTTCCAGCACCGCGAAGTGCGTTTCTGCAGCGCTGGATTGAGCAGCCCGGGGCGCACACCAGGGCTCTGCTTCGTGACGGCCGCCTGGCCGGTTTCGGCGTGATGCGTCCTTGCCGGAGTGGCTATAAAATTGGTCCGCTGTTTGCCGACGATCAAACCGCTGCCGAGGATCTGTTCGATGCACTGTCCACGCTGGTCATCGGTGAACCGATATTCCTGGATGTGCCGGAAAACAACCCGGGCGCGCTGGCGATCGCCAGTCGTTACAACATGGAGGAGGTTTTCGGCTGCGCAAGAATGTATTTTGGGCCAAAGCCGTCACTTCCGGCGCTGGAGATCTTCGGTGTCACGAGCTTTGAATTCGGCTAGAACGTTGTTATCACTTGGCATCAGTGAACCGGATTCATGTTTGGGTGGTGGTGAGGGCATCGGGTGGCTGTACACGGGACACGCTCGAGCCATCCCTGGGCGCTCGGAATCCGTTCCCGACGGATTACGGTCCCGTATACAGCCACCCGACGCCCTTTGCCAACCTGAAACACCGCATAACTTAAAGCAACCTCGAACGTTCGGTCACACGGTGGTCTGCCTGGTTGGGTGACCTTTAAGCGCCGAGCAGGCGAACCGTTAGCCCGCAAATTTTGCCGGGGCACCGGTGCAATATGTGGGTTATGACGGTTCGAATGTGAGGGTAGCCCGAAGGGCCGCTTAACCAGGAACCCAAGCAGGCATACCGCCGGGTGGCCTCCCTGGGTGTTCAAGCTGCCGAATACAACTTAATGTCAACAACGTTGCTGGAATTCTCAGCTAACCCGTCTGGGTGGCTTAAATCATGGTCTCCGTCGGGCGGGTCGCAGTGTCATCCAGGCAGCAACGGCAAACAACCACGCCAGTATCCCAAGTGCCAGGGTAGTCAACACCGGAACAGGCGGCGCCTCCGGGAAACGCATCGGGTCAAAAAAGGCCTCGTTATCAAGTACCACTGATAGCTGACCCAGTGGGTTTACATATTGACGGACTGCACCCGTGGTTGTATCGGTCACAGTAACGGTGTATTCCACATTCGTTGTCGCAGAAAAATACACCCAAAAAGCACCATTCTTCGCCGTGCCATCAAGAATGTTGATGATTAATTCAATATTTGTGGCGGCAAAAAACCAGAAGTATCCGCTCTGATCACCCAGGTTGATCGCCTGTCCCGGGCCAGTAATGTCTGCAAAATCTCTCCAGTCAACGGTTACGGCAAAACGGTTGCCGTGCATACACATCGTGGTCGCCGACGGGATACAGCTGGCAGGATCGGCGCTGGGGATAAGTGGTTCGCTTATTGCAGTGAAATTTATTGGTGTTGCCTGTTTGGTTGAGCCGCCATCACAGGTGTTGAACGCATCTGTATCCGTGATCGGCGGTGCAATGGTTCCAAGGGGGTTTGTATAAACCCTGGCCTGGCTGGTGCTGGTATCTGTAACCGAGAGTCTGTACTCGACATTGGTGGTTGAAGCTGCAAACACCCAAAACCTGGTATTAACAGCGCAGCCATCCAGTACCTTGATCATGACCTCATGGTGTTCACTGCCAAAAAACCAGAAAACGCCGGTATCGTCGTTCACTTCCTGGGCCTGGCCAAAGCCGCTCAGGTCCAGATCCGGCAGGGTGAACTCATTGCCGGCTTCATCCAGCCATTCCACTTTGACCTTGAAGCGGTCTTTGTTAAGACAAAGGGTCGTGTCATCCTCGACGCAGGGTTGAGAAAGTGCATTGGAGGAAAACCCCAGGAATCCCAGGAAAATCAAAACCAGTGTACTTTTGAAAACAGGCCTTGGATTTGAACTTTCCATAATTTTTGTCAGGGTTTCTCCTCCTAATAATAGTACAACGATATTGAAATTGCGAAATTAAGGCTTGACCGTGAGACCAGCATTTGGACTGAGCATGGAACGTAGGGTGGATATAAATGTGAACGTAGGTATAAATGTCCACCCTGCGGTCTCCCGTTGCGGATATTTTTGGATACCATGATTTAAATCATGGTTTACGTCAGGCGGCTAAGCTACACGAAGGCTAATTCAGTCTTCACCAGTGGCAGTCGTACATGAGTTCAATATCCAGGGCGCAGTTCTTGCGGGGTGTAGAAGCACACATCCAGGGCATCGATGAGGGTAAAACCGGTATTGAATGTCACCGTGGCATCGCGCATTCATTGCCCGCGGACCAGAAGATACCTCGATTTACCTGACGGTAGACAGCGCCTGGGCGCTATAAGGGTCAAGATGGTTATGGCCCTCGATCTGTAAGGTGTCAGCAAGGCCGGAATCACGTCGCAATGGTTCGGATTACGACGGTGCCACCCGTGTTTAGGTTGATACCTCGGAACTTTCAGCGCTGACCCAGGCCTTACTCAACGAAGGTTTGAGTAAAAAAGAAATTCGTGCGGTCATGGGCGGTAACCACGTTCGTTTCCTGCGAAAATACCTACCCTGAGATTTATTAAGTGATGCCTGAAGAGGTAACTGTAAAGCGTTAAAAAGGTGTATGATACTGATATGAAATACGTTCTCTTGGCCATTTTTGTATTTTTTGCGTCGCAGCCTGTTGAGGCTGCGCCGTGCGATATGCATCAGGGTCAGGGATCACCTCACAGCCAGCACGGTGATATGCCCGATGGTCACATGTCCGCGATGGATTGTTGCGATGATCCGCCTGCAGACTCACCTGACAATTGTGATCCCATGTCCCACTGCGGCGCCTGCACCGCTGCAGTCGTTGCCGTCAACAGCTCAAACCTCAGTGCTGTATTCGAAGCAGATCTGATGCAGTATTTCCCCGCTACCAACGCACCCCTAAACAGATTCCAACCCCCACCTTTCCGACCTCCCATCGCCTGAACGCTTAGCGGTCCGGGCTGCTAGTACAGCAGTCTTCATCTGATTGTTATTTGTTAAGCAGGTCAATAGGCCTGTGGTGTTTGGAGAATACGATGTACCCATCATTTGCCAACAGGGCACACTGCCGCCTGGTCGCGGCCACGTTGTTGTTGCTATCGGGCATGAGCAGCATTTTTGCGGACCGTCTCACGATCGCGGAAGCAGAACGGCTTGCGCTGGCCGACGATTTCACCTTGCGGGCCATCAATGCCCGCAGCCAGTCCATGGCCGAGCTTTCAGTAGCCTCTGAGAAGCTGCCCGATCCCCAACTCAAACTGGGTTTTGCCAACCTGCCGACCGACACGTTCAACCTGGGACAGGAGCCGATGACCCAAACGGTTATCGGTGTCCGGCAAGCTTTCCCACGCGGCCACACACGCTCGCTCAGCAGTAACCGTATCAACGCGTCCGTGGCACGTAACGCCGCCGAGGCCGAGGACCGCAAACACGGGGTAATACTGGCCGTTCGGGAGGAATATACCCGGATCTATCTGCACCGCGAACGGCAGAAAATCCTGCAGCAGTCGCTGGTCGTATTTGCCGACCTGGCAGAGATTACCCTTGATTACTACGCCACTGGCCGCGCGCACCAGCAGGATGTCATCCAGGCCCGGTTGGAGTTATCCAAGGTTGAAGAGCGACTGGCCCGTATTCGGCAACAGGAAGAGGAAGCACGGACCCGCTTGGCGGAGTGGATTGGCGCTGAAGCCTACCGTGAACTGGATCCAGGCTGGCCACGGCTCGCCCAACCGGCAGACACCGAAAAAATTCTTGTGGGTCTGCTTGAACATCCACGCATACGTGCCTGGCAACACGAGATTACCAAGGCCAAAACCTCGGAAGAAATTGCCCGCCAGGCGTACAAACCGGGCTTTGCCGTTGACCTTGCCTACGGCGGTCGTGGCGGCCGAAACCCTGATGGCAGTGAACGTGCCGACTTTCTATCGGTATTTGTCACCATGGATATCCCGTTGTTTACCAGGAATCGCCAGGACCGCGTGCTGGCATCCAGTATCGCAGATACGTCCGCCACCCGGTTTGCCCGTGATGATATTTACCGTTCAATGAAATCCCGGGTAGATCAAAACGTTGCAACACTGACCCGCGAACAGGAGCGTCTCGGGCTTTACGAAGAACACCTGTTGCCACAAGCAGCCTTTAACGCCGAAGCGGCTTTTGAAGCCTACCAGGATGCGGTCGATGATCTGACCACCCTGATGCGCGCCCGGATCGGCGAGTACGAACTTAAATTAAGCCACGCGGCCCTGCGGGCGGATGAAGTCATCACCCGTGCCCGGTTGTTGTATTTACAGGGAGAAACCTCATGAATCTGAATCTAACATCAACCGGTCGGGCACTGGCGTCGCTGCTTGTTACCTTGATAATCGGGCTCGCCGGAGGCGTGGTGATCAGTCATTACGTGCTTCAAGGTCAGGATACCGGAAGCAGTACCGGCAACAGCCCAAAGGCTGAAGAGGAAATTCTTTATTGGGTTGCCCCGATGGACCCGGACTACCGGCGCGACGGGCCCGGTAAATCGCCCATGGGTATGGACCTGGTCCCTGTGTACGCAGAAGAAGGTGCTGGTAGTGATACCGTTCATATCAGCGCGACCGTCGAACAAAACCTCGGCGTACGCACCAGCAAGGCTGAAAGACGCTCACTCTGGCGTAAGGTGGAAGCCACCGGTTATGTCGGTTTTGACGAGTCACGTGTCAGCCAGATCAATTTACGTACCGAAGGCTGGATCGAGCGCCTGCTGGTCAAGAATGAAGGAGAGCGTGTCAAAAAGGGCCAACTGCTGTTTGAATTTTATTCACCGCAACTGGTTAACACCCAAAAAGAATATATCCAGGCCAAACGGCGGAATGATGCCCGGATGTTATCTGCGGCCGAGGAGAAACTGTTGGCACTGGGTATGGTGCAGGCTGATATCAGGCAACTCGCGAAAACCGCCAGCGTAAGCAACTCCGTACAGGTGCTGGCGCCACAGGATGGTACGGTTACAAGTTTGAATGTAAAAGAAGGGATGTTCGTCAAACCGGCCACCGGGATCATGAGCCTGGCGGATCTTTCCAGTGTCTGGCTGCAGGCCGGCGTTTTTGAATCACAGGCCGACTGGGTCACCGAAGCGCAATCCGCCGAAGCCCGCCTGAACTACATGCCTGGCGAAGTCTTCAGCGGCCGGGTCGATTACGTCTACCCGGTACTTGACCCAAAGACCCGCACGCTGCAGGTACGGCTTCGCTTTGATAACCCGGATGAACGACTCAAGCCAAATATGTACGCCCAGGTAACGATTTTCGGCAAATCCCACCCTGCCGCATTGAGTATTCCGCGCGAAGCGTTGATCCGGGGGCAGGAGGTAGACCGCGTTGTAGTCGCCCTGGGCAATGGCAGTTATACCGTTTATGAAGTCATGACCGGAATTGAAAGCGGTCACTGGGTAGAAATCATTGCCGGTCTTGAAGCAGGCGATGAAGTTGTTACCTCGGCGCAATTCCTGATCGATTCGGAAGCCAGCCTGGCCGGCAGTATCCGGCGGCTTGACGCTTTAAGTATGACGGGCAATGAAGATGAACGGCCCACGGTCTATGGCAATGGCATTGTTGAAGCCCTCGATAGAAAGACCCGTCACATCCGCGTCAGTCACGGTCCCATCGAGGCCCTGGGCTGGGCCGCCATGACGATGGAGTTTGACGTCTTACCGGGGGTCAATCTGGACCTGGTGAAAATTGGCCAAAGCATACACTTCTCGATGGGCCAGTCAGATGTTGGCGACTATGTCATCACTGTCATCCACCAACCGGAACCGGCCGGCAGCGATCCGCACGCCGCAGAAACCCGGCAGGAGGACGCATCGTGATCAAGGCAATCATCCGCTGGTCGCTGCAGAACCGCTTGCTGGTGCTCTTGGTGACCGGCATGCTGGTACTCGCTGGCTTGCAGGCCATTGTCACCACACCGATTGACGCCTTGCCCGACCTGTCGGACGTACAGGTGATCATCAAAACCAGCTACCCCGGCCAGGCGCCCCAGGTTGTAGAAGACCAGGTAACCTATCCATTGACCACGGCCATGCTGGCGGTGCCCGGTGCCGTCACCGTGCGTGGCTACTCTTTTTTTGGTGATTCCTTTGTATATATCATTTTTGAGGATGGCACCGATCTTTACTGGGCCCGCTCGCGGGTGCTGGAGTACCTGAACCAGGTGGCCGGCGATCTGCCGCCGGCAGCAAAACCCACGCTCGGTCCGGATGCGACCGGTGTTGGTTGGGTGTACGAATACGCACTGCTTGACCGCACGGGCAACAATGATTTAGCCCAGTTGCGCTCCATCCAGGACTGGTTCCTGAAATTTGAATTGCAGACGGTACCCGGTGTTGCCGAGGTCGCAACCATCGGCGGTATGGTTCAACAATACCAGGTGGTGCTCAATCCGGATGCATTGCAGGCCTACAACTTCTCGCTGGCCCAGGTGCGTGATGCGATCAAACGCGGCAACCAGGAGGTCGGCGGCTCCGTGGTGGAAATGGGGGAAGCCGAATACATGGTCCGGGCAACCGGTTACCTGACCTCCATCGCCGACCTGCAAAAGATCCCGCTGGGTATGAACGAAAAAGGCACACCGGTGCGTCTGGAAGATATTGCAGATATCCGGCTGGGTCCGCAACTGCGACGCGGCATTGCCGAATTGAACGGTGAGGGTGAGGTCGTGGGTGCGGTAGTGGTTATGCGTTTTGGTGAAAATGCCCGAACCACGATCGCTGGCGTCAAGGCGAGGCTCGCTGAACTGCAGGACAGTCTGCCCGAAGGCGTTGAGGTCGTTGAAACTTACAATCGCTCGGCCTTGATCGACCGTTCGGTAGCCACACTGAAGAGAAAGCTGGTCGAGGAATTCCTGGTCGTGGTGCTGGTGTGTATCGTATTCCTGTTCCACTTCCGCTCATCCCTGGTCGTGATAATTTCACTGCCGGTAGGGATCATCATCGCCTTCCTGGTGATGCGCGTTCAGGGTCTGAACGCTAACATCATGTCGCTGGGCGGAATCGCCATTGCGATCGGCGCGATGGTCGATGCGGCCATTGTCATGATCGAAACGGTCCATAAAAAAATGGAGCACCAGGATTACGACCCGAAAAACCACTGGGACGTCATTGGCGAGGCAGCTTCTGAAGTCGGGCCGCCATTGTTCTTCTCACTGCTGATTATCACGTTGAGTTTTTTGCCGGTATTTACCCTGCAGGCCCAGGAGGGCCGAATGTTTGCCCCACTGGCGTTTACCAAGACCTATGCCATGGCCGGCGCCGCCATCTTGTCAATTACCCTGGTCCCGGTGCTGATGGGTTACTTTATCCGCGGGAGGATCACACCAGAACACAAGAATCCGCTTAACCGTGTGATGATCTGGCTCTACAGGCCGTTGATCAAGGCTGTTACCCACCGGCCTGCACTGGTATTGACTGCCTCGGTAGCGCTGGTGGCCGTGGGGATGTGGCCCGCCACCAAGCTGGGTTCAGAATTCATGCCCGATCTGAATGAAGGCGATCTCATGTATATGCCGTCAACCTTTCCGGGTATATCCATCGGTAAGGCACAGCAACTGTTGCAACAAACGGACAAACTGATCAAATCGGTGCCGGAGGTTAAAAGCGTGTTCGGCAAGATCGGCCGGGCTGAAACTGCCACCGATCCCGCCCCGCTTACAATGGTTGAAACCGTCATACAACTCAAGCCGGAATCGGAATGGCGCACCGGTGTCACCATCGACAGCATCAGGGACGAGTTGAACCAACGGCTGCAACTGCCCGGCGTGAGTAACCTCTGGGTGTGGCCGATCAAAAACCGTATTGACATGCTGGCCACCGGTATCAAGACGCCCGTGGGCATCAAGATCGGTGGTGCCGACCTGGGAGTCATCCAGACCATAGGCAAGGAAATAGAAAAAGTATTACTGGGTGTGCCCGGTACAACTTCGGCCTATGCCGAACGGGTTGCCGGGGGGCGTTATGTCACCGTGGATATCAACCGTGAAGCAGCGTCCCGCTACGGACTCAATATGGTTGATGTACAGGACGTGGTCAGTACCGCCATTGGCGGCATGAATGTCACCGAAACCGTAGAGGGCCTGGAACGCTACCCGGTCAACCTGCGCTACCCGCGCAATATGCGCGACTCGCTGGGGCAGTTAAAGTTATTGCCCATCGTCACACCTTCCGGCCAGCACATTAGCTTGCAGGCTGTGGCTGACCTGCGAGTAGAAGACGGACCACCGATGATCAAGAGTGAAAACGCCCGTCTTAACGGCTGGATATATGTGGATATCGGCGGTGTGGATCTCGGCACCTACGTCGCCACAGCCCGCAAAGCAGTTGCGGATCAGGTTGATCTGCCGGCGGGTTATTCCATTAGCTGGTCCGGACAGTATGAGTACATGGAAAGGGCCAAGGAGCATTTGGCCATCGTCGTACCGATTACGGTCATCACCATCATGCTGCTGTTGTTTCTCAACTTCAGAAACCTGACCGAAGTGCTGATCATCCTCGGCACCTTGCCGATGGCATTGATCGGCGGTCTGTGGCTGCTGTACCTGCTTGATTACAATATGTCGGTGGCCGTCGGGGTCGGGTTTATCGCGCTGGCCGGGGTGGCGGTGGAAATCGGCGTGGTGATGCTTGTGTACCTGAAGCAGGCAATGAGCCGTCATCAACTGGCAGCGGAACAGGCGGGTAGAAGCATGCAACGAAAAGACATTGAGCGCGCCGTACATGACGGCGCCCTGATGCGGGTGCGCCCGATCATGATGACGGTAGCCGCCATTATTGCCGGCCTGCTGCCCATCATGCTGGGCAGCGGTACCGGATCGGAGGTCATGCGCCGGATCGCCGCGCCGATGGTGGGTGGTATGGTCAGTGCTACCATCTTGACCCTGGCGGTTATTCCGGCCATTTTTCTGCTCTGGCAGGAGTGGAAATTAAAGAGAATCTCATCTGGAGAAAGATGATGAAAGACAGCTAACCCGGACATTTCAGGCTTCGCTAACCCGGAATTGGCGTTAACGGATTTCTCTGTCGAGTTCGATAGGCAGACCAGCTGCCTTCCATTCAGGGTAACCATCTTCCAGGCGCCGGGCGCCAAAACCCTTTTCCCGCAGTTTGGCGACTGCTTCGAAAGCAAGCACACAATATGGCCCACGGCAGTAAGCAATAACTTCCTGTCCGGCAGGGATGTCCTTTATACATTTCTCAATGTCCTCGACAGGCATGTTTATCGCACCGGGAATGTGGCCGAATTCATACTCTTCTACCGGTCGAACGTCGAGTACTGTAACGAGCCCACTATTGCTTCTCTTTCTGAGTTCGTCGCGCGTAACCGGCTCAAGGGTGTCACGTTCGTTAAAATAACCAAAGATAACCCGGTCTACCTCTCCAATATGACGTTCGCTCGTCCGCCGCAGACTGCCCAGAAGAAAAATCACGTCATCGCTTGCTATACGGTAAAAGACGTAGAGTCCTTCCTTGCGTGATACGACCAGGCCTGCAAGCCGAAGGTGTTGGAGATGGCGTGAAGTATTGGCGATGCTGAGCCCGGCGACATTTGCCAGGGCCTCGACACTGCGCTCACCCTGTGCCAACAATTCCAACAACTCCAAGCGGTTCGCATGGCCCAATGCCTTGGCGACAATCGCAAACTGTTCGAACAGACTTGATTTAGGACTTTGCTTTGACATTTACCTCTCTCTCACCGTGGATCGGCATAACCGTTTAATCGAATGAACCTGGAACCCCAACGGCCCGGGTATGTTAAAGAGCCGAAGCGTAACATGCCCGGATGTGCATTCAGAAGTCATAGCGTAGCGTCAAATAGATATTATCGTTGCGGTCGAACTGGCCGAAAAAGGTGGTGTTTTTCCTGCCGTCGAAGAGGTTAAAACCAAGCACTGCTGAGAAATTGTCCGACACCCGGTATACGGCCCGCGGCTGGATCAAAAAATCTTGCTCAGCCGGGCTGTAAAAAGCAAAAATAGCCAACTCCCAGATGTGGTGTTTCAAAAAACGCCGCACACTCGCCGTTGCTATATCGCGATACTTTGTTTGTCGGTTGGAGTCGATGGGCAGGGTGGATTCATATGCGGCGAAATTCATCATTATCTCGGCGTAATACTGAAACCCGAGCGTGACGTTTTCCGATAGTTGTTTCTGGTAGCCCACAAGAAAGCGAGCCTGGGAGTTGGGAATGGCCACGTTGTCACCCTCCCGGTCATCACGCGAGTCGTAGTAACCCGCCTCGAAACTGATGACCCCACTCAGAGCCTGCCCCTGTGCACTGAAACCGTAGGTCGACAAGGCTGGAAAGAAGTGTGTTACCCGGGTGGGATCAAGGGCATTGTTGGCCATTCGGCCCGGCGAACGCCAATAGCCACGGTACGCATAAAATGAAATGTCATAATTCCCGAATCGGCGATAGAGTCGTAAAGCCAGCTCCGGATCATCAAAACCCGTGTCAGGTAGTTGTTCGTCGCGAACAGACACATGCGCGAAGTCGTCGTGTAAGAAGAATCGCCTGGAAGTCGGCAAGGTGTCGGGCTCAAATCGTGGAATGAGCAGAAGTTCTGCATTCAGAACGTCAGAGGAATAGCGTCCACGTAGCGCATCGATCCCAACTTTGAGATATTCGAGTGGTCTTCCAGTGAAAAAAGAAATCCAGTTCTTCGGAAATACATCATTGATAAACAGCAAATCACCTACCCCCCAGGTGGCAATTTGCCGGCCGAAACGAAAGTCTGCTTTACCCGTTGTAAAATCGCCATAAGCCTCACGCAGGTCCAGTGAAAATTCGTTCGTAACCCAGTCATGCACACCGTCCAGTTTTACCAGGATTTCAGTCTCGGCAAAATCCGTCCACAGATTCAACTCTATGCGCAAGCGTTCCTCGGCCAGCAGAAATCTGCGGCCCTCTGAGGTTTGTGGCCAATCGTTGGATATACGGGTGGTATACGTCCCTAACACAAAACTCTGAAAGTCCACCCCCCATTTGCCGCCACCTTCACTGGACAGACTCGACCCAGAAAGAAGGATAAGCACGGTGACCACAAGTAATTGAATAAACCTCATGTTTGCCGAAAATCAATTGCCAAATCAGGGCATCGGCTAAAGACAGGCATCGAACACGGCCCTTGGCTACTGAATCCAGTTACGAGGCGGTCGTCGCATGCGCCGTTCGGTGAAATCGGCATCTTCCAGACCAAGATCATAGCTAACCGACATAACAGTCACTTCCGTACGGTGCCCGGTCCGGACATTTTTCATCGTACGCTTCATGATCGTTGGGTAGACATGTTTTTCCCCACCTTCACCTACTGTGATATTTTCGATGACATCAGCAGTAAAAACCCGTTGAAGCTTATTCTGTGCATCGTAATATTCCTCCTGCAAGGGCAAGTGGTTTTCTTTGTCGATCCACGAAATGCGCCTGCTGAAGGCGGCTTCGTCCCGGGGAGCACTTTCGATGACGATTACATCCCGGTCACCGAGCTTTTCTTCACGCAGAATGGCGTGTGTATCCTCAGCGACATCACGACCAGAAACGTCTTCATGGCTGAAATCTGAGCCAACGAAACTTGAATATTTGTCTTCCGCGGCAATTTGACGGATCAGGTCGATGGCAGGAACGTAAATCCAGCGGTCGTCATCCCTGGAGAGATACTTCCAGATCATGAAAGTCAAGCGACGCACATCCCCGGGTTCGTGAAAATACATGAAGTATTTCTGGGCTCCCCCTTCTTCCTGGTTTCTGCGCAGCATGGTCATGTCCCGTACGCGCTTTCCCCCATCAGGGTCAATCAATTCCATCAAAAGCCTGCCCTTGGCATCGGTGCCGGCATAGTAGTAGGCGTTATGTGAGCGCTCCATGATATCCACGGCAGAATCGGCCAGCACCTCGGTCGACTGGATCATCAGCATCAGGGCTATGACCGGTATGTTTGAATATTGCTTCATCAATTACCTCCGGGAATGCTGCGCGTACCGACGAGACGCAGTGCGCTGGGCAGGATGAGGAGAGTTGCCAGGGTGGTGAACAGCATTAACGAGGCGAAAAACATCCCCACCGTTACATAGGGACTGAGGCTCGAAACCATTAGCGGAAGAAAGCCTATCGTTATGACAATGGCGTTACGTGCGATGGCGCGGCCAGGTTCACTGAACATGTAGCGGCTTGTGGCATCCAGGCTTTTCGATTCGGCTATATGGGCCTTGAATCGCTGCAGGAAATGAATGGCGAAGTCGATGCCAAGACCGAGCGTAAGAGATGCGCACACAGCAACCGGCATGTTGTAGTCCTTACCCAGCCACCCCACAAGCCCGTAGGTGAGCACGATGGAAACAGACAACGGCACCATGGCAAGCGCGCCAAAAGTGAACGATCGAAATTCGATCAACATAAGAAGAAATACAACAGCGAAACTCCCAAGTACGGCTTTGAGCATGCCAGTCACCATCAGGTCCTGCCAGACCTTGTTGATGTAAGTCAGGCCGGACCATCGCAAATTCAGACCTTCAGGTGGCGGATTGGCATCAACGAATGTATCAAACTGATGCTCCACGGATTGCATTTGCTGATTATCCCCGCCCTTCATCTGAATCCAGATGTTGGCCTTTTTCGCTTCGCGGTCAATGAAATTATCGAGGTCGTTGGGATCTCCCGAGGACTGAAAGAGAAACAGAAACTGCCCGATGGCCTCGCTGCTTTCAGGCACCACGTCATAGATGGGATCATTATCGTGCAACACCAGATTGATGCGTTTGACAATGTCAGCAACGGACGAAGTCTTGCCAATGACAGGATCGGCTTCAAGCTCATGCTGCAAACGATCAATATAAGTAACAACTTCAGGGCGCTTGATTATTGCCGCTTCTTGCCCTTCGATCACCAGGTAGGCCATGTAGGTGCCGCCAAACAATTTGTTCATAGCGGTATCAGCCTGGCGCAGAGGGTGGCTGCTCTTGAACCATTTCACCGGATTATCGTTGACCTGGATCTGATAGATTCCCGCGATGCCGAAAGCAAAGACCAGAACGCCAATCACCAGGACTTTGCGGGCGTGGGAAAACGATAAGTTACCGATTGGCTTGAGCAGGCGATCAAGCAGGGAGGATGTCTCAGCACTGTCCCGGTGCAATCTGAGTTTCAGCTTCTCATCATCCATCAGGCTGATTACTGCCGGCACAATGGTTAGCGCCAGCAGGAACGCGGCCAGGATTCCAAAGGCGACGAACAAGCCAAACACACGCACTGGCGGGATATCGGCCAGCGCCAGTGAGGCAAAGCCCACGGCCGAGGTCAGCGACGTATAAAGCATGGGTTTATACAGGGGACGCATAGCCTCGAAAATCGCCCGGCGTTTATCGCCAAGGACCCGGTAGCGATCGAAGAACTCACTCAGTATATGAACATCGTCCAGGATGGCGATGGGCATCAGGAACACCGGGATCATCGAACTCATGATGTGGACCGTAAAGCCCATGCCGATCAGGGCACCCATGGCCCAGATCACTGCAAACATTGCAGTGAGTGCGACCGGGATCAGGAAAGCCACTTGCCTGAACATGAGATAGACGATCAGTAATATGACCATGAAAGCGAGCGGCGCAACGACAGCCATCTGCACGAACATTTCATATCCAAAAGTATCTTCAGATACCGGCAGACCAGCCAGGTGGTGCTGTTGACCCGGCAGTAGCTCACGCTCGAGGATTTGTTCAATTTCACTGCCGATGCGACGACTCATGTCCTTGCGTTCGATGGGTATGTAGAGCGCTATAGCGGTGCCGTCAGCAGATGCAATTTTCTCGTGGAGAAAGGGATTGTCTGCAATATCCTGTCGTAACGATGCGATCTCTTCCGGGATTCGCGGTACCTCGCGCAGTACCGGCCGAATATCCAACAGACCGCCCGATGATTTAACGTTGTCGGTCGTCGACGGACTGATCACGTCTTCGATGATCACACCTTCAATTTTCAGGATTTCAGACGTCGCGTGGACGATCCGTTCCAGTGACTCGGAGCGGAAGACATCCTTTTCATCCACAACCCCGACAACGATAAGGTCATGAATCCCGAAGTCCTTTTTTGTTGTATCGTAAAACAAGCGGTCGGACTGGTCGGCCTCAAGCATGTTCTCAGGATCGGCATCTACCGTGATACCCGGAAACTGGATCGCAAACAGGGCCGTAAGCAAGACAGAAAGTGCAATAGTTGTCTTTGGCCGGTCAACGGAAAATGCAGTGAGCCTCTCTAACATAAGTTATTGCTCCTTCGTGTAACCTCTTTAACTGAAAAACATTTACTACCAGACCCACTTGGGGGTCCGGGTGGCTCCACGGCGAATCTTCCACAGATAGTAATCAGCAAAGAAGCGCTTGGCCCACAACCAGCGTCGACCCATGCTCATAGTGGAAACATTGCGAGGCGGGCGAACCGGGTCTGCGACCATATGAACGGCCCTGTCCCCCATGTCCATGATGCATTCGACCAT
>Ga0255052_10001821_pt1 | contig 15746 bp, 9 predicted proteins | sample JV7_2_21_MG_FD_188632 | JGI IMG/M metagenome (GOLD analysis project Ga0255052, IMG submission 188632) | Seawater microbial communities from Jervis Inlet, British Columbia, Canada - JV7_2_21 | ecosystem: Environmental > Aquatic > Marine > Inlet | place: Canada: British Columbia | collected...
AGCATTTCAGTAAAATTAGTGTCACGTATAAAACGACAAAAAGGCTAAGCCGAAAAGAAAAAGATTTTTCGGCCCAGAGATACTCTATTTATTCTTGACAGGAACCTATATGGGCGACCTGATGAATCATTCGGCTCGTGTGCTCTGTCTCTCAACCTTATCACACGGGTGGACCAGTTGCCTGCGCTTCAGACAAGTCTACAGGCATCATGTTACGACAAGTTTGGCATGAAAGGGGGGAAGGTTGCAATTGTGGCGATGCCTATGGATGAAATGCTCACAGCCCTCAAACAGGTCTTGACCGATGCGGACGAGATGCCTCACTCCACTGTCGCCGGTCCGTGGGCGCGCGACGTTCCATTCAATCGCGGCTCGTACCTATTCAATTTTGGCTCCCTCAATGATTCCAACGTGGACGAATGGATAGCAATGGCCAAGGACCTCGGGGCAACTCAGATCGACCATCACGGCGGAAGGAGTCTCTTTCGATTCGGTGATTTTGTACTGGATAGCCGGAAATACCCGGATGGATGGGACACTTACCGTCGTGTCGTAAAACGCCTTCATAGTGCCGGCATCGGGTCCATCTTTCATACGTACGCGTTCTTCATCGACAAGCAGTCGAAGTACGTTAGTCCAGTTCCCGATGGACGACTTGACGCATTTCGAACCTTTACGCTGGCCGAGGCCATTGATCCGAATGCCACGGAAATCACGGTCAACGAATCAACGAGCAGCATGAACACTGTTACAGGTTTTTTCGAGCACAACAGTGTCATACTCCATCTTGGCGATGAGTTGGTTACCTTCGGCGCTGTGAGCCGGGAGCCTCCGTGGCGATTCACGAAGGTCGGGCGAGGTGCATTTGGCAGCAAACCGGCCGCCCATCAGAAAGGGGCAAAAGCACGTCATCTCAAGGAGTGCTTCGGCCTTCTTGTGCCCGATCCTGAGTCTTCGCTATTTGAGGAGATTGCCAAGAATCACGCCGACATCGTGAATTCGTGCGATTTCGACGGAATATACCTTGATGCCATTGACGGCAGCAGCATCCTACGCGGCGCAGATGACTGCTGGTACTGGGCGGACAAGTTCGTCTTTGAGATCCAGAGACATCTCAAGAAACCAGTAGGTATGGAGATGAGTGCCATGTGGCACCATTTCTGGCAGTTCCGCACCCGTTGGCAGGCATGGGACTATCCGCAGCGGGGCCACAAACGCTTCATCGACATACATGCCAACTCCGTGAACGGTGGCCTTTTGTTGCCTCTTCATCTCGGATGGTGGAATTTTCAGCATTTCAATCCACCACAAGTGGAACCGACCTACCCTGACGTGATTGAGTATCTGGGCGCCAAGCTCATCGGATGGGATGCGGGCATTTCTCTGACCGGTGCAATAGATCGTGACCGTCTCACTGCAGTTCCGCTGTTTCGCCGAGCGGTTGGCATCCTCCGCACGTGCGAGGAGCTCCGTCGAGGCAATGCATTCGATGAGAAGGTCAGGGCGAGGCTGCGAGAACCGGGAAAGGAATTCTCTCTCTTTTGTGATAAGAGCGGGAGGTGGCGATTTCGTCCGGCGCATTATGACCCACACACCGCTTCGTCTTCCGAGCCCTGGAATCTGTCATGGACGGCAACGAATCCCTTCGACGAGCAGCCGGTGAAACTGCGCATTGAAGCACTTATGTCTGCAGGATCATACAATGACGCGAACAACATAGTCCTGGCCGATTTTTCAGATCCGCACCAGTTTGCAGGACCTCCTCGTGCTGCTAATGGAGTGACCGTGTCGCTGGAGGAAACATCGAGCGGACCGGATGGAGCAGGCATATTCAGTGCGCAGAATTCCGGCAAGGCTCCCCGTAACGCGGCATGGGCTAGGCTTGATCGCAAGTTTTCGCCCTGTCTCAATTTGAAGAATCATCAGGCAATTGGCGTGTGGATCGAGGGCGACGGCCGGGGACAGATCATGGCAATTCGGCTCGAGAGTCCTCGTCACATCTCCTTTGGCGCTGTAGCAGACCGTCATATCACGGTCGATTTCACCGGTCCGAGGTTGCTTACGCTCGTGGAGACCGAATCAGCTCGCTGGAGCGACTACGTCTGGAACGATGGCAAATGGCTCTACAACGTTTACCGAGAGACGATTGATTTCAGTACGGTTGAATCCCTCAGCGTTTGGCACAATAACTTACCCGGGAACGTACAAACAAAGTGCACAATCGGTCCGATCAAAGCTATGCCCATGAAGCCGTGCACGGCGAAGAACCCTGTAGTGACCGTCAACGGCAAGGCGATTATCTTCCCAGTTGAAATGCGATCGGGCAGCTACCTTGAATTCAACGCGGTGAATGATTGCGCGTTGTACGGCTCCAAAGGCGAGTCGCTCACCAAAGTGGTGCCGGAAGGTTCAATCCCCGTGCTTTCTCCAGGTGAGAATCAGATCCGGTTCTCATGTGACGCAGGAGATGGGCCGGCGCCACGCGTGAAAGTCACAGTCATCTCGCACGGGGAGGCTCTTTGATTCGAGCTCAAGGTCCTCATGGATCGAGTCTATTCGTTAACCCATTTTCTGAAATCAGGCTCCAACAGACTCTTTATCTTCGGCTCATCCATGTTTTCCGGAGTCGCCACCACCGAGCCGGTGTCGATTCGCGTGTCTACCTTCTGGCCGCAAAGATGCGCCACGATTGTTTTGACTCCCAGGTAACCCATATTGATTGGGTCCTGCAGCACGAGTCCCATGATATGCCCGTCTCGCAGCGCCTGCACAAGGCGTTCTGAGCTGTCAAAACCGACATAGACAACTTTGCCCGCCAAGCCGCTGTCTTCCAGAGCCCGCAGCATCCCAAACGTCGTCGACTCGTTGGGGCAGAAGATTCCGTCAATGGTCAGCCCCCGTCAGGTTTACGTAGCGGCGCGAGCAGGTTTTCACTTGCTACATAGGCGCTTTCCGTGGTCACCCCGCCGTACTGGTTGGCGCTGACCACCTCGATTTCCGGGTATTACTCTTTCAACACGTCCAGAAAGCCTTGCTCCCGCTTGGTTGAGCTGGCTGAGCCCTCGTGGCAACGCAGCATGATCGCCTTGCCCTTGCCATCCAAGATTCTGCCCAGATGATCGCCGCCCTTTCTGCCACCGATGCAGTTGTCTGTTGCCACGAAACTGGCGTAATCCTCGCTGTTCAGCCCGCTATCGATTATAATCACAGGGATACCGTGATTTACAGCGTCCCTAACCGGAGTCCGCAATGCCATATCGTCCGATGGTGCCAGCACGATTCCTGAGACGCCGCGCGTTATCAAGTCTTCCGTCACCCTTATTTGCGACTCCCTGTCATCTTCCTTGAGCGGCCCTTTCCATATGACCTCTACATCCAAGCCGGAGTCCTTCAATTCCTGCTGGGCCTTGACGGCCCCGGCGTGAATCGACTTCCAGAAGACATGGGTTGTCCCCTTGGGTATCACCGCTATACGGTACTTGCTCTCGCTTTCTTCTTTCCGTTTGCAGCCGACTGCAACAAGAAAGAGAGATATAGCGACAAGAACAGCTGCAGATAATCCTCTGTTCATGATGATGACTTTCTGAGTCTTTCGCTTGATGATTGTGGATCTATTGCCTCGTCCCGTACGAGAGACCCCGGCTTCACTTCAAAACCGACATCGGCAACCGTCACATTCATTCAAAACAGGCTATGGATCATCGGGTATCAACAGAGTATATCCTCCTAGGCCGTGGACCGCAAGTCGGCACTTCCAAAACACTTGGTAGCTAACGCCGTCACGGCCTTCCGCTGACAACTTTGGTTATCCTGTTCGGATCCCAGATAGTAGCTCCGATGTATCTCTCAGGACCAACTTCCCCGTCGCTGATGTAATAGATCGCCACCATTTTGTCGTCGGGACGTTGAACGCTTCGCACGTAGCCGATGTCCCGATCTACACCGTCTTCTCGCAGTACAATCTGACGCCCCCACGTTCTCCCATTGTCCTTGCTCAGCCGCGCCCGGATACTGTAAGGATAGGCTCGGAACCCGTACGTCAGACACAGACGACCGTCGTGCAGCTTGTTAAGCATGGGCGGATTGCCTTCCCCGAGGTATTCAACAGGATCGTTTTCGTAGGTCCAGGTCTTGGCGTTGTCTTGACTTCGCCATGCGGAAATCCAGCGGACGGTTCCCTCGCGCCGCCTCAATGTGGTCAGCAACTCGGTCTTGGAGATACGGACTGTGGACGGCATAATCGCAAAGCCTGTCGGCTCAGGACCTATCCACGAAGCCAATTCCCACGTTACCCCACCGTCGGTGGTCCTTGCGCAAAGTGGTCGACCTTCACGTCCGTTCTTCTTGGCCACGGTGATAAAGATGAAGGCGTCCCTCTTTCCGTCGACGACGTAGTCGGTTCGGGCAGCCGTGCCCTGCGTTCCGAAGTCTGGCAGGCGATACGGGCCGGTCCACGTCTTGCCGCGATTGTAGGAATACTCGAAACGCGACGTTCCTGCGTGAACGCTCTCCATACAGAGCGTCAGAGCAAAATCCGGATGTGTGAGCTCCATGGGTTCTTGAAGGTCTCTGATGGGCGGCAGGGCCAGCCCGGGTGTTTCGATTCCGTGGAGAGACTCGCCCCGCGGCACCAAGAACCCTTTTTTCGCCGGGTGCTCGTGGGTCCACGTCATGCCGCCGTCCAAACTGCGCGCCAGCCAGAATTCCTCTGGCTTTTCGCGGTCGATGTGGTGGCGTGTTGCGCCCAGATCCTTGTAGTAGCCGCGGCTGTAGCCGACAAGGATTTCGTTGCCCCAGCTCCATATACCGTGGTTTGCAGGCCAACCGCCGAACCGGCCAGCCTCGTAATAGACCTTAACGTGTGTGACGTCCCGGGCGTTTAGCATGGGCTCGCTTGGGAGGCGCCCAAATAGTGTCAAAGCAATGACTGTCGCAAGCATCGTTCTAGAGTCCTCGTATTAGGCTGTTTTTGGCATACGGGCGCTTCAGTATTCATAGTCTTTGTTTGCGATTGTGTCAATGCAGCAGTCGTGGCGAGTCAAGGTCACCGTTTTCAGATAGACTAAGATTCTCCATAACCCCTGCAGTCTAGTGAATCACAAGGTTATGTCAGGCGTTAACATTACCTGCCGCATTATATTCTAAGGATGCCTGGCTCTTCATAAGTTCATTGAAGACGTTTGCAAAGAATCGGCGTTTTCAGGCCAAGAACGAGGGCAGACAGGTCCAGAAAATTATGGATGGACTTCACACGCGCCACTGATGTGTTTGTTTCCCCCTTGAAGGTCCGGCACCTCGCCGACAGAATAGCAGTTGCGGAACGACACATTGTGGCACGTGGCATCTGATTCGGGCGGCACGGCGTTTATGCCACTGTGGGAAGCTCCAGGACGACTGGATGCGTCAAAATCGCGGTTCGATAATTGTCCACCCAGCCGTATGCTTAATCTCGGTGCCTATCCAGTTCTGAAACCGCTGATTCTACGCCGATGACCGCGACTGCCACAATTAGGAGTGAAACCCGCCGAGCGTCGATCATGTTCAGGTCGGCATCGATGTGCGAATTCTTCATTTGAACGACCCGGCCGTTTCGCCTGGCGTTTGCGGCCCCGTGCCGGCTTGCGCCCGAGGCGCCGCGCGCAGATCGGCACCTTCTCCGAACCGGGCCAGACCTACCCGTGCGTGATCGAAGACGACGCCGGGCGGGTGCTCTTGAACAACCTTACGGAGTAGCCGCTCGATTCCCGGCGCCTTGGCTTCGGTTAGCCCCGCCAATGTCCCGGCCCGCAGCCAGATGTTTTCGCTGTCGAGCAGCCGCCGCACTTCGTCGAGGTCGATGCGGCCGGCCAGCCGGGCGAGCGCCTTGGCGGCCGGGTAACCCAAACCCATTCCCAGAGGGCCGTGCAGCCCGGCCGGGTTTTCCGTGCCGGCTAGTCGCGCCAGCTCCGGCAGCGCCGCCTCCACGCCCCGGTCGGCCAACGCTTCACACGCCCAATAGAACCGCACCGTGTCCGACGAGGTCGCAAACTGGTCCAGCTGCGCGATCAAAAGCTGCTCATCGTCGCCGGTCGCTCCGCCAGAGTACTCGCGCAACGCCAGGTTAATGGGCGAATGGATACGGTGAATCCACCAGCCTTTTCAAGAGCGGCCGGGCTGACTCGGGATCGCGCTCGGCCAGCAAAGCGACGGCCAGATCGAAAGACCCGATGCCGCGAATCATCATCGCCGTGGCGCCAGGGGCCTGGTTGTTCGAGTTGTTCAGATCGCGGTAGTTCTCCCTTTCCAGGCCGGCCGCTGCCAGCTGCTTGAGTTCTTCCGCCGCTTGGTCCTTGGGCACCACGGTTGTGGGACGAACCACAAGAGGCCCTGGCCAGTTCAGCCCGCGTGGCGCGTGCCAGGCCTCGTACGCCATCGTCTCTCCAAGCTCGACCGGCGGCACCGGCTCGCCCGCAAGCCGGGCACGCTCCTGGATGGCCCATAGCGATTGGCGGGCCTCGCGGCGCACCGCCGAAATCGGATCGGTTGTGGCAAGCCTGGCCAACAGATCCACGCCTTTCGTATTCCCGCGGCGGCCCAGCCCAATGGCCAAGCCGTAGCGCACGTCGCGGTACCGCGTCTTCGGATCGGCAAATGTCCACAGCCGCTTCACGTCCTCGGCGTGGTGGGACAAAGCAGTCACCATGTAGCATTTGTCCCGGAAGTTCGTGTCGGGGTGGCTCTTGCCGATGCCCATGATCTCGCTGAACGGATAAGGCTTGGCCACCTCACGCAGCAGCGCTTCGGCCGCTTGTGGCCCAAATCCCAGGACGTCCAGCAGCACCGCCGCATCGATCCGCTCGCGCCAGTTCTCGCTCGCCAAGAATGGAAGGACCAGGTGCTCGGGCACCTCCGTATTATCCACGGCCAGGCACCCCAGCAGCCAAAGGGCCTGCTCCGGCTCGATCTGCTTGACCACCGGAAAGGGCCGGCGGTGCTCCGCAAATGGACGTTCCAGATTGATGCCTTCCACGATCTCGGCGTACAACGAGTCGTCGGGCGCCGGAGGACGTCCGGCCAGCACACCGACCAACAGCTTTACCGCCCGTATGCGAAGTCCGCCACTGTCCAACAGCAACCGGCCCAATAGCACCCGTTGCGACTCGGGCCGCAGCCGGTCCTCGTAGCGCGGCTTTTCCAAAAAGGTGCCCGGCAACATGGCCACCACCAACGACGCGTCTTGCACCGCCAACGCGGCGCCGGCCAAGATCAGCCCTCTCAACAACGCGTATTCCTCGGGACGCGGGCCCTGCTGAAGGTATCGCGTCTGAAACGGCCTCCGCTCCGGCACCTGCTCGCGAAGCGCTGCCCAAAGTGCAGCGACCGCCTCCGGTGTGCCGATCCGTCCCAGCGCGACAGCCGCCTCCGTGGCATGGTCCTGGTACTCGGCTCGCGAAAGCCACGGTACCAGCCGGACCACGCTTTCCGAATCCTGCATCTTCCCGGCTGCGCGGATCGCGCCCCGTTCCGGCGGCTCGCCTTCGAGCGGGTGCCGTTTGCCGACCCAGGGCTCGAAGCGGACCGGCGGTGGCAACGGCACGTCCAAGGCCCGGCGCACGATCACCCGGGCGGAATCCGGCGCGTCGGCTCCGAGTCGTCCGGCTGCCTCGAACCAGCGGCGGAGTAGCTCGTCGCCGTCCTGCGCGAAGGGTTTGAGCGCCGCCGGTCCTTGACCAATAGCCTTTCTCACGCCGTCGGCGCCGCCGAGACGGTCGACCAACTGAACGTAAAACTGCTGGGCAGAATCGCCGTCGTGGTCGCCCGGGGGTGTGCATGCCGTGATCGTTTCCAACGCCGCCGCGGCGTGGAAACGTACCTGCCAGTCAGCGTCGCGGAGCGCGCCGATCAGACCGGGCACGGAGTCGGGCGTGCCCAGTCGGGCAAGGGCCCGGCCGGCCGAGCGGCGGACCGTGGCCGACTTGTCTTGCAGCAACCGCCCGATTGCCTCCACGTCTCCTTCCGCCCCGTCCTCGATCGCCGCCAACAGCTCGCACGCGCACCGCCGCCGCTCAGCTTCCGGACTATTGAGCCAAGGGCGATATTTGGGCGCCTCGCCGATCCGCGCCTGACAGCGGTACTCGTCCGGTTCGTTCCGCCGGTAGATCAGATCGGTCAGGTCCCGCTCGACGCGCACTGGGCGTCGGGCCAGGGCCGTCGCAAGGGTGTCCGGATCGACTGACTCGTGCACCGGGGCGTGGCAACCGTGGCACGCCTTGGTTTCGCCGGCCTGCGCCGTGATGTACGTCATCTCCGTGAGGATTTGCTTCGAGCCAACCGGAACGGACGTCTCGGGGTGCCGCCAGTCGAACTCGAGGCGACGCCCAGCCGCGTCGACAGGTTCGAGAAACAACGGCGTGTCGGCCGGCGCCTCGAAGTAAACCGAACCGTCCGCGCGGATCGGCACTACCCCTAGAATCCGTGTCGCCAGGTTTGTGTGGCTCGAACTCGTCACCGCCGTGTGTAGGGCCTCAACCACCTGGAAGTATCGGGCCCGAGCCAGCGTCTTCTCACGGTCGGGATCGTCGGAGCGCCGCCCCGCAGCCACCACAAACCGCGCCCGGGGTGTGACCGCCACCGGGTGCGCGAGTCGACTCGCCTTTGGATCCCGATGCACAAATCGGCCCTTCGGCGGCAGAACTGCGGGCCGGGTACGCTCGGCCAGGATCGGACGTGGGTCGAACTCCGCGCTCCGCGGGTCATTGAAAACAAGCTCCATCTGCCGCGTCGTCGGGTCGGCCAGGTAAATGCCCAGGTCGCGGGCGCCGGGGAGCGTCGCAGCAAGCAGGATCCGGCCGTCGGACAGCGGATAGGGCGTCGTGCGGCTCCCAGTCGGCGACAGGTGTACCCGGTGCGTGGCCCCGCCCAACTGAATCGACGTCGTACATGGAAAGATTGGCCAGAGTGCATCCCTTGCGTCGAGGCCGCGGCGCACGTCCAGGATCGAAGGGCCCATCTCGCTCTGTACCAGGATCGTGCCGCCGGGCATCTGCCCTGACTGCGTCAGTGCCACGCCGGAATGTCTTTCGCGGTTGAAGAAAGGATGCTCTCGGGCACCGAAGAAGTGGCCCTCTTCCGTTCCGTCCGGCCGGATCGTCATCAAGTACGTTTCGTGCTTGTCCGCCGGCGGAAGATTCAGCATGAACGTGTCCCAAAGACTGAAGAGGATGCGTCCGTCGGCTAGCACCGTGGGGTCGAAGACAGTCCCGGGATTGAAGGTGAGTTGTTCGATGCCCGTGCCGTCGGCCCCCATAATCCAGAGGGTCTCGGTCCGCTCCTCATGGTACTCTTCCAGGTAACCTGCCCGGTCACTCACGAACACGATCCGTCCGTCCGGTAAGTAGACCCCCGACACATCGTTGAACGGCCCGTCCGTCAATTGCACGGGATCTGTACCGTCAGCGCCGATCTCGTACAGGTTGAACCAGTCCTCTCCATCGCGCCGCATCGCGAACAAGATCCGGCTGCCGTCGTAAGAAGGCTCGGGGTCAAACACTTCTCCGTCCGTAAGGTGCGTGATGCGACGCAGCGTCCCGTCCGGCCCGGCGGGAATCAGCGTGTACAGGTTACGGCCCGGACGCGTCGGAGTTGTGGTCCGTTCGAGCACGTGCTGCGTCGTGGCCCGATGGTAAAGGTAGCCCTCGCGCCAGTGGTTCGTACCAGGCCGGGGGTAGTCCGGATTCTCATGCTTGGCACCGAAGATATCGTCGGAAACAAAGACTACGCCCGGCAACGGATCCCGGGCCCACGCGGCACACGTGCACACCACCACGACCCAACCGATTACCACCAATCGACCCAGCCACTGTCGCATGGCTCGTTTCCTCGCTGAGACCGGCCAAATTATCTCCGGGACTGACAACCACAACCATCCCATCGTACGAGGTTTTTTGGGACCGGTCGATGAACAACTGTCGTATGACTGACTGATAGGCATTGTGATTTTTCAACCATGCGAATTATTATACCCGCCGGTGGCAGGCAGATCAATGGGACCATCATGGCGTATCCCTTTCACTCGATCAGGTATCTGAACAGCCCTTCGACTTCACGATGCATTATACTGGACATCGTGAATCTACCTATGTCATGGTCAATCGTAGCAAGAACGTTGTGCATTCCTTTTGCATAGGCCATTGAATCCGATACGAAAAAATCGGCGTTTTCTGGCCAATAGTCGAAGGTGCACAAGCCTGCGTAATTGACGACGCATGAACTTTACATGAAACGATTGATGCTGGGAACGGCACCTTGAGCAACAACGTCTGAGCAAATAGTCAGATATTCGAGAAGGTACGTCTTATGCTGACCTTCCTTTCGCTTTGGGTTTTGCGAATCTCGGCAGCTTGTTGACCACCTGTTTGGTCGCCCCGTCCAACTCCCGAACGTACCTATCCATCGTCAAGCGGATGTCTTGGTGGCCCTTGTAATTGATTACTGATTATTGACTAATGATTATTTCTCTGCGTCCTTCGGTGCCCTCTGTGGCTTTCTATTCTTTTGGTTCCGGCCGAAGGCCGGGCTATGTATCTCTCTTGCGTATGTCTTTGAACCGTTGGGCCTTGACCGGATACCTGGGGAGAGTCCCGTATTCATGGAACTCAAGATCATACCTGAGGTTTGTCTTCAACCTCAAACGATCCTTGAGCATGGCTTCCAATGGCCCCTGTTGCTGCTTGGCTTGCGGCAGAAGTTCGACCTTGAGCGTGATGTGATCGGCATCGCCCACTTTGCTTACGACAACTTCGTATTCGGTGCCCAGGCCGTCAATGCCTCTCACGACTTCCTCTATCGCCGTTGGCGCCAGCAGGACCCCCTTGACCTTCGTGATGTCATCGGTTCTTCCAATGATGCCTCCCTGGATCATACTGAAGGACCTTCCGCAGGGACATGCCTCCGACGCCCATTCGGCGATGTCCTTCGAGTCAAACCGAATGCAGGGCATGGCCTGGCGATCGAAAGCGGTGATAACCAGCCTCCCCCTTCGACCTGGCTCGTGAATTATCTCGCCTGTCTCAATGTCCTCGATCTCCACAAGGAAAAAGGCATCATTGATGTGCATCGCCCCGGGTTGCTCGGTGCATTCGAAAGACCAGGCGCCGATCTCAGTCGCTCCGGCATGATCGTATACTTTGGCTCCCCATGCCTCTTCCATTCGTTTCTTCGTGCTTGGGATACTGGCTCCCGGCTCCCCCGCACAGGTGATCTTGCCAATGGCCAGCGATGCAGGATCGATGTCGAGCTTGTTCCTGGCCGCGTCAGCCATTGCGAGAACGTACGTCGGTGTGCTCATCATTGCCGTCGCGTTCAATTCCCGGATCTTGAGCACTCGAGATCTCGTATCGAGCACACCGCCGGGCACGACTTCGCAGCCGATTTTCTCCGCGGCATAATGCCCGGCCCAGAACGCGACGAAGACGTTGTAGCCGAAAGGAATGAAAACGCGGTCGGCAGGCCGGTATCCCTGGGCCCAGAGGACATAACACCAGCACTCAGACCACCACTCCCAATCCTGCCACGTGTCCGGCTGATATACCGGCTGGCCCGTCGTCCCGCTCGTCTGGCGAAACTCGGTCACCTCCTCGATGGGTACGCACAACGCATCGCCGTAAGGAAAGGGGGCCTTGGGCTGCATATCCAGGAGCATGGCTTTTTCTACTTTAGGGACATGCTTGACATCCTCCAGGCTCCGGATGTCCCCGGGCTTGACCCCCGCCTTGTCATAGAGTGACCTGTGAAATATGGAATTGTCATACGCCCACTGGAATATACGTCTGAACTTCTTCAGTTGCAGCGCTTGGAGTTTCTCCTGCGGCAAGGTCTCGATCAGTGGATTCCAGTATTCTTGCGTGTCCTTCATGGCAAATCCGTACATACTCGGCTTTTCTGTCAGCAGGATAGCATACCATTGTTCGTTGGTAACTTCAATTGTCGACGCATTGTATTAGTGAAGCAGATTTGGTATCTTGGGATTGCAAAGAAATCTGACAGTGTAGCCGAAGCTGTACGATGGGCGTTGGCAGTTCGGGCAAGACGTTCGGTCAGAATTCAGCTCGCACTGATGGTGACGTAACAGTAAATCTTGAAGAGCCTGTCGCAGTAAAAGCCGGCGACTTGTATGAAAGGAATTCGAGAACATGAAGACCAAAAGCCCATTATCTCTGTTGTTACTCATCTGTTTGGTTTCGAACTTGACGGCAGCCCTCGATCAATCGAACGAGCCGCCCGTGATTCCCGTGGGGCTGGACGCCTATCGCATGTGGGACAAGCTGCCGTATCATCGCATCGGCGTCCGGGCCTATATGCGCAGCACCTACGACCGCGAGGGAAACCACCGAACCGCCGATGCCAGCCATTATCTTTACCAGGAGTCGGACACGTTCAACGTCTCGCTTGACGTAGAGGGCCCCGGCGTCCTGTACTTTAAGCGGACCAATCACTGGCACGGCAGCCCGTGGCACTACGAGGTCGACGGCGATGATTTCATAGTCAAAGAGACCGCTACCGACAATCCGGTGGGTGCGAAGAAGAGATTCGAGAAGACAACGTTCATCCCCGAGGGGCTTTTTCCGAATCCGCTTACTTGGACCTGGTCGACAACAAAAGGCGCCGACCTGATGTGGGTGCCTTTGCCTTTTGAAAAGAGCTTTCGTATGGCCTATACGCGCACGTTTTACGGCACGGGTTACTATATCTACCACATCCTTTCGCCTGGAATGAAGAATCTGTCACGACCTCTCAGGTCATGGGACAAAACGCCGCCGGACCCCAAAGTGCTCGATTTGCTCAATCGTGCCGGGACCGACGTTGCGCCGAAAGGGGTGGGAGTCAAAACCATGACAGGCGAGCTGAAAATGAGCCCCTATGAATGGACAACCGTGGCGGAGCTGGACGAGTCGCCCTCCAGCATTCGAGCGTTGAAATTCACCGTGCCACGGGACAGAGCTTACGATTTCGGCAAGTGCCGCCTGCGCATCACCTGGGATCGACGCTGGCGTGCTTCGACTACCTCTATCCCAACCAGCGCGCCAGGGTATGGGTCAGAGCCGACAAGTCTGACGCCGCGCGGGCCTACGTGGGACAGTGGTACACAGCAGGCAGCAACACCTGTGTCTACAGCTATCCCCGGTCCGAAGGAGAGCTTGGTAAGACCCAGCACGCCATCGTGACAGGCAATCGCCGCTGGCGCGAAGAAGAGTTTCTCATTGGGCGTCACCTGACCGAAGGGGTCAAACGGCTGGCAATCAAGATCCAGCACGTGCCGGACAATAGAGAGCTTTTCCCGGGCCGGCCGTTCGAAGCCGAGTCGGCCTGGAGCGAGTCGCGCTATTGGGCCTATTGCTACAAGATGCCGAAAGTAACTCTCCCACAGGAGCAGAGGCACAGAGGCACAAAGGGACGGAGTGGCCTATCAGGCTCTGTGCTTTTGGCCCTTTGCCCCTTTGTGCCTCAACAGCAGCGGTTATTCACCCGGTCAATACAGCCGAATGTCGTCGAAGTACATCGTCCCTGTGCCGCCGGCCGCTCCCGGCGCGCCGGGACCCTTCGTGCCAAGACCGATGGTGATCGTATTGACGTTGGCGAGATTCACCCCCTGATCGGCAAAGCGCGTCAGGTCGATGCTCCATTCGGTCCATCCAGCTATCTGCGTCGCCGCAGGATCGTCGTGATAGACCACCGCCGTGCCGGGATCTAGAGCGACAAACATCCGCTCGGCGGCGTTAGCCGAATCACCTCTAAACCATAGTGACAATCGCGTAACACCCTCCTGGGTCCAGTCTTTCGGGTAAACAAGCGTCAGGGTCGCCTCAGAAGTTTTTAGATTGTTGTCATAGAAATATGGCATCGACTGAGCGCCACCGTGGACGACAGTCTGCTCGGCATAAGGAGGAAGGTCATTGCCGACAAGAGCGCCGTTTGTGGTGGTTCCAAAACCGTCGATCCAACTGTTGAATATTATGTTGCTGTTGGGATCAGGGGGATCGACATCATTGTAGGCCTCAAAATCGTCAACCCCAATGAAGTCGGCGGTCGCAAAGCTCCAGAGCAGGCCTTTAACCGTCTTATCCGCGTAGACCGCATCAACACGCCAGTAGTAGGTCGCATCCAGGGCGAGCTTGCCGGGATCATGGCTCTCGGAACCGAGTGCCTTGTTGCCAGTGTGCTCAGGCGAGGCCGCGGTGGCATTTTTCACCGCGTCCGCGTCGACGCCGAAGTACAAATCGCTTGAAGCGGCGGTGTCCGCCGGCGTCCAGCTAAGGGTAGTCAATATCTGTACATCCACAGCGCCGTTAGCCGGCTGCGAATTGCCCACGGCGCCTGGCGTCGTGAAGGCCCAGACATCGCCCTTGTGAGTCTCGACTATGTCAAACTCATCGACTCGCCAGTAATAAACCTTCTCCGATTCGAGCGGGCTGGCGGGCGTATAGCTTGGAGTTCCCAGTGGGGATCCTCCGGCGGCGTTATTGACATCTTCGAAACTGTCGCCCAGATATGCGGTGTGTAACTTGGCGTCGAAACCTGGTGTCCAGTTGAACGTGGCGTCGAGGTCTACGAATTCGGCGCCGTCAATCGGGTCGGGGAAATACGCGGTCTTCGGGGGAACCGAGAAGCTCCAAATATCGCCTTTCCAGGGGCTTGCCGCGTTGGCGTCGTTGACCTCATCGACTCTCCAGTAGTAGGTCGTGCCGGGTTGCAGGCCGTCCGGAAATGGAAAACCGGGGAAACCTACAACCTGGAAAATGGCCCCCATGTTGCCGATGAACGTGCCTTCGGCGCCGTCGTTGACGTCGTCGAAGTTCGTGCCGATGTACACATCGTGCGAGACGGCGAAGCCTCCGGCTTTCCAGCGCAGATTGGCCCAGTTGCTCTCATATAGAGCGCCGTCTTCCGGCTCGGGACGCGCAGCGTTCGGATTTGCCCCGCCGAGATGGCCGTCCATCGCGGCGAGTATCTCGTCCTCATCCATTACATGGTCCCAGACAGCGACCTCATCCAATGCTCCGGTGTAAGCGCCGCCGGCTCCGGTATTGCCGAGCCGCAGATCGCTTGGAGCCGGATAGATAGCACGGCCTGCCTCGCAGATCTTCGATGCTTTCAGCTCGCCGTTATAATAGCCTATGAGTTCACGGGTCTCACCGTCGAAGGTGAACGCCAGATGGTACCACTCGTCTTTGGGCAGAATGTCAGCGATAATTATGTCGCCGCCATTCCAGGCGTCATCGGCGCCATGGACTCGAAACCAGACTCCGCCCTCGCCCTCGTCTCGCGAATATACGGCCCAGCCGGGAACGGTTGTGTAGTTACCCGCCTGCTGGCCGAGCGGCCTTTCAAAAGTCTTTGCCGCGTTGAAGCACCAGTAGGACAAGGTCATGGATGGGCCTATTTCGACGTTGCCGAAATTCACGAAATTGTTGCCGCCGGGGAAATCAAGCGCCATCCCCTCGTGGCCGTCGATCCATGTGACATCTCCGGTTATGGTTCCGTCCCACATGCCCGTCATGTCGCCGACCGTCGTGCCGGAACCCTCATCCATGGGCCAATATGCCACCAGATCCGCTCTGGTGGAGCCTGCCGTTAAACACAGCAGAAAGCCGAGGGAAACAAGAAGAAACGTTCGTCTACACATAGTGATCCTCCTTACTAATAGAATATGGAATTGAAATGATTGACAATAGTCTTGCGTATTCACCTGCCTCCTACTTTTCTAAGCC
>Ga0255052_10001822_pt1 | contig 15742 bp, 14 predicted proteins | sample JV7_2_21_MG_FD_188632 | JGI IMG/M metagenome (GOLD analysis project Ga0255052, IMG submission 188632) | Seawater microbial communities from Jervis Inlet, British Columbia, Canada - JV7_2_21 | ecosystem: Environmental > Aquatic > Marine > Inlet | place: Canada: British Columbia | collected...
CTCCGTCGTGTCCGCGGTGAGTGCCGGTATCTCGAAGAGTAGAATCTGAGGACCGACCAGCCATCGAACTGAGGACCAACTTCATTTCTGAAAAAAGGTCTGTCCTGCAATTGTCCCTCCTGACCCCGGAATATCCGGAATATAAGGGTACCAGTCTTCCGGTCAAGCACCTTTCGATCTTTTGGCTGCATCCAGCAGTTGGTGAATTCGGGAGTAGTGAGTGTGGGAGTATTGAGTTCTGGTGCTGTCCCGGTTATTTTTTTAAGAAGTGCGGATTCAGTGCTCCATACCCCTGGATCACAGGGAGGACCTTAAGAAGAGAGGTCACCATGGTTCGAAAACGGATGCAATTTTTGATCGGTCTCACCGCTGCAGTCTTCCTCTGCAGCCTTCTCATACCGGGCGTCTCAACAGCACAGTTCGAAGGTACTGCCCGTGATTATTATGGCCTAGCTGAAGAGGCTGCGATCGTGTGGCATTCGGATGCAGAACTTCTCTACCTTTTTGGGACCGGGGAGGAAATGCACGTAGCGGGTGAAACCATCCTCTGGACCTATCTCTTCGAGTCCGCTTCCGATGATTCCATCCTGATGGTCGCTGTCAGCGGGGTTTTCGTTGTGCTGAACCAGGAGATCGGCGACACGATCTCCCTGATGGAGCCGCTTCCGACCAACTGGGTGGACAGCGATGACGCGATAGCAGTTGCAGAGACTCACGGGGGAAGCGAGTTCAGGTCGATCTCCGGCTCGGACCTTATCGTGGCGACGGCAGGGAGGGGGTTCTACGTCCCTCAGATCGAGCGGCCGGTGTGGTTTTTTTCCTATCTGGACACGACGGTAACGGGCCACAACCTCTACCTCTATGTGGATGCCGCGACGGGTGAATTCATCGATTCCCTGTGGCTGGATATCGACGATATGCCTGAGGGCGCCGGCGGTGTGCCGAAGGGTTTCACTCTCAGTGAGAACTATCCCAATCCGTTCAATCCAAGCACAACGCTGAGGTACACCGTACCGGCGGGGAACGCAAGGAAGCTCACGATCGAGGTTTTCGACATACGCGGTCGCAGATTGAGGACACTGTTCGAAGGAGTAAAGGCTCCGGGCATTTATAAAGTTCACTGGGACGGGAGGGATCACAGGGGCCGTGAAGCCGGATCAGGTATATATCTGGTAAGGCTGAGGGCCGGGAGTGATACCGCATTGAGGAAAATGGTCCTCCTGAAATAAAGCACTTGACACTCTCGAGTGCACCGGGGTAGATTTAGCTGAGTGTCGCGTATTTCAAGCATCGAGGGGAGGTGATCCTGCATGAAGATGTCCAGGATGTTCATGGCTGCCGGTCTCGTTCTGTTCCTGTCTCTTTCCATAATGTGTACGAAACAGGAAGAAAAAGCTGAAGAAAAGGTGATGGGTGGTGTTAGCACTCAAGAAATGGCACCCGTCAATGTTGACAGGGCCGGTCATGACCCGATAGCGGATGGGAAAGGCCTTTTCACCGAAGTCGGTCTGGGTACGAATGGTAAATCCTGTGCCAGCTGTCACAAGGACGGCACGGACCTGGTGGGGAAAGCGGCCCAGTACCCCAGGGTCGTGGAAATGCTTCAGAGGGAAGCTTCAATCCAGGATGTGGTCAATCTTTGTATCGTCCAGGCTATGGGGGGGGAGGAACTCGATGTTGAGGGTGAAAAAATGAAATCCCTCACCGTGTTCCTCGAGAGCCTCTAGCAGACAAACAGGCGTGAAATTGTCCAGCAGGGCCGCTAAGCTCTGCTGGTTTTTTTAGTGCGCCGCATCAGCGCTCCGCGCCAGCGATGAGTCCCGTTTTGTTCAGGAGGTTTTTTTGATGGCCATTAACCTGCTTGCCTCGGATGGGGAAGGTAATGTCCTCGAAATACCGGGTTACGAAGTCCTCGGCCGGAGCGGCACCGGGATTGGCCGGCTTTCGCAGCCCACGATTTTACCGCTGCCCGAGGGCAGTGAGATCTTCGAACTTACAGGGCGAAGACCAGTAGGCCTCAACATGGAAACCGGGAAGATCGAGGAAGTGGATGAGTATGAAGGCAACGAGCTCATCGCTGTCTCGGCCTTTCTTCCACCCGCCTACACGGTCACTCATTCAGCTGCCTACAGGAAGACCAGTGGCGCACCCTGTCTTCCCCTCTTCGCCTACTCACCGCTCGGATGGGGCGAAACGGGTTATGTGACAACCGCGGTCCGGACTGACAGCGACAGGAGGCAGGAGCCTGTACTCTTCGACAGAAAGAGGATAGAGAGCAGGGCACACGAACTTCTTGAAAAGAGCGGGAATAACAGGCTCGTACGCCACCTTGCCGGGACGTGTGCCATCAGGTATGGATGCCCGGCTGCGATGAATTACGTACTGGGCAGATGGGAAATGCCGGTCCCCACCTCTCCGGCGTGTAATGCACGATGTGTCGGTTGTCTCAGCCACCAGCCGGAGGGCAAGTTTTCGAGCACCCAGGAGAGGATCGATTTCGTCCCGGCTGTCGGCGATATCGTCGAAGCCGCAGTGGCCCATATCGAGACAGCACAGCAGCCGATCGTGAGCTTCGGCCAGGGCTGTGAAGGTGAGCCGCTCCTGGTTTCGACGGTGATAGCTGAAGCTGTGAGAGGGATACGAAAAAAGACCGACAAGGGTACCATCAACCTGAACACCAACGCGAGTCTGCCTGGTGAAGTCGAGAAGCTTTTCGAGGCGGGCCTCACGTCGATGAGGGTTTCGCTGAACTCGGCCAGGAGTGACTATTATCAGAAATACTACCGGCCGGAAGGCTACTCGTTCGATGATGTAGTGGAGAGTGTGAAGGTTGCCGGGAAAAGCGGTGGATTTATCTCGCTGAACTATCTTGTCTTCCCGGGTTTTACTGATCAGCCCGCGGAATTCGAGACCATGAAGGAGCTTGTGCACTCGCTGGGTGTGAACATGATCCAGTGGAGGAACCTCAACATAGATCCTGATCTTTACCTTGAATTGATGGAGCCTCCCGAGGAGAAGGGTATCGGTATCCCGGATCTGCTGAGGATGTTCAGCGAAGAATTTCCCGGTCTAAGGCACGGTTATTTCAACCCGTATCTGGGCGGGGATGGAGAGGGGGGCGTTTCTAGTCCTCGTGGGTATCCGGCTTAGTGAGGGCATCCAGGGGGTTGGGCCGTTTCTGTGATGAGGGATCCTTGAGACTGTCCTCGAGTTGTCTGATACGATCCTTCTTCTTCCGGTCGATCGTACCGCCGGTGAACATGTCCTCCAGCTTTTTCTTTTTCTCTTCGCTTTCTACCTTGAATTTCTCGACTTCTTTCACCATCGCTTCGTGATCGACCGACTTCGGGAGAGCTTCGAGCGCGAGGTGGTCCCCTATGTGGTACCTGTCATCGAAGGCGCCTTTCACAATCGTAAGGATATCCAGCTTCAGCAGCTTATTGCAGAGAAGCAGGGTGAGGTCCATGTGAAAACCAGTGAGTTCTGCAATGTCGCGGGCTGCTGGCATCTTCCCTTCCCGGTGGGAGAAAAGCCTGACTGCCGCAACCACTATATGGCCTTGTTTATACTGAGTTAGGTCGTTTTCTTCCATGGATTAATAGTACCATTCAGCTGTGATCCCCGCAACCCTCTCCTCGGGGGATCTCGATAAGGATCTTTCCGAATTGCCCGGCCTCTTCCATGCGCCGGTGTGCCTGGAGAAAATTTTCCATGGTGTATTTCGAGTCGATAACAGGCCTGAGTCCTTCCTCTTCAACCGCTGTGACCATGTCGCTGAACTCCGATCTGCTCCCCATGGTGGAACCGAAAATGGACAACTGGTTCCAGAATATCCTCACGATGTCGGTAGCCGGGTCCGGTCCGGTCGTAGCCCCGCAGGTGACGAGCCTGCCTCCCTTCGCCAGGGACCTGATACTTCCCAGCCAGGTACTTTTCCCGATACTGTCTACGACAACGTCAACCCCTCTCTTCTCCGTGATCCTCATGACCTCCCGTTCGGTATTCTGGGTTGAGTAATTGACAGTGAAAGCTGCACCGAGGTCCTTCGCTTTGTCCAGTTTCTTTTCGCTCGAGGAGGTTACTATCGCTCTTGCGCCTTTTTTTACCGACAAAACAAGTGCGGCCGTGGACACACCGCCTCCGATCCCGTGGATGAGTACCCATTCGTCCTTCCGGAGCCCGGCCTTGGAAACGAGCATCCTCCACGCAGTGACGAACGTGAGGGGGAAGGCTGCAGCTTCCTCGAGAGAGAGTCCCTTCGGGACCCTGTGCACATTCTGGTGCGGTACGCTGATATACTGTGCGAAGGTGCCGTCTCTTCTCTCGCCGAGCAGTGCTACCTCAATGCAGAGACTGTGCTCGTTCTTTCTGCAGTACTCGCAGGTTCCGCAGGATATGGTGGGGTCAAGGAGTACCTCGTCGCCCCTGCTCAGACCATCCACATCCGCGCCGAGCTCCTCGATAAACCCTGAACCGTCTGCACCGCAGATCATCGGATACTTTCCCCCTGGAAGCCCTCTTTTCACCCAGAGGTCGAGATGGTTGAGAGAAGCCCACCTCAACCGCACCAGGACCTCGCCCTTTGAAGGGCTGGGTGTCTCTGTGTCTTCAACTGATAAAACCGGGTCAAGCCCGGGCTTCCTCAGCACAATAGCTTTCATAGAAGCTGTCCCCCCTTTTATGCCGCTTATTCAGACCTGTCATGCAGAGAATACTATCTCTGGACCGGGAGGTCAAGTAAGACTTGACCCCCTTATACTATAATCTGTATATTGAATCTGCATATTGCTGTAATCTGTATATAACGTGGGAGGCGCAGATGAGCGGATTAAAAAAAACCTCCGTATACCTGTTGATCGTTTTGTCACTGGCCCTTCCGGTGCTGACGGGTTTCGGGTGCGGGGAAGGCGACCGGCCGCCGAAGCTGGTCATATTGATCGTCGTGGACGGATTCAGGGCCGATTATGCCGACCGTTTTCTCGACGTACTCGACGAAGGCGGATTGAAGCTGCTGTACAATCGCGGTACCGTCTTCTCAAATGCCAGGATAGATTACTTCTTCAGTGCAACCGCACCCGGTCATGCTGCGATCGCAACAGGCTGTTATCCGTCGAGAAACGGCATTGCGGCCAATTATTGGTGGGACAGCGAAACGGGCACGAAAACAAAATGTGGTGTCGGTGGCTCTCCCGCCCAGCTGCGCGGCCCCCACATAACAGAGGAATTCAGGTCTGTATACGGTCCGGGTGCCAGGATATTTTCCATATCGGTGAAAAACAGATCTGCCATCATGCTGGGGGGCCGTGACGCAGATGGAGTGTTCTGGCTCTCTGAGGCCGATCGCGGTTTCACAACAAGCTCCTGGTACGCTGACGAACTCCCGCAGTGGGTTGCCAGTTTTAACAGCGAGACGGCGCTGCCGGGGTACCGCGGCAGGCAGTGGGATCTTCTTCTCCCGCCGAGGGGACAAGAGAAATGCAGGGACGACTACTGTGAGTTTGAAACGGCCTATCACTCGCTCGGCGGTGTTTTCCCTCATCTGATCGAGGACCAGCCCGACAAAACCGATTCATCGCTCGTGCACACTCTTCGCCATACCCCGCTCCTGGATGAGGTGGTCGGCGATTTTGCTGACAGGCTGATACGGGAGGAAGGCCTCGGTACGGATTCCACACCTGATCTCCTCCTCGTCTCATTCTCGTGTATCGACGAGATAGGCCACGACTTCGGTCCGTTCAGCCTCGAGATCGGAGATGCCGTGTGGAGGATCGATCGTGTGCTGTCCCGCCTGCTGGGTTCTGTGTCTGACAGGTTGGATCTCGAGCATGAGTGTCTCATCGCCCTTACTGCTGATCACGGCATGACCCCGCTCCCCAGTTTGGCTGCTGCTTCGGGGAAGGAAGCCGGGTTGGTGGTCACAGGACCCGTCGAGGGGAGGGAAGGGTGGCCCAATGTCAAAACTGTAATCGATGATGCACTGGACAGTACTTATGGCCCGGCGGAATGGGTCGTTTCAGTGCCGTATCCGTCGGTCAAACTGGACATCGAAACGATGACTGCGCGAGGGCTCGATCCGGGGATGGTCCTGGAGACGGCTCGTTCGGCGCTTGCCGGTCTTCGGGGCGTCGAAAGCATCGTCACTGCTCAAGAGCTGGCCGCAGGAAAAAACCCCGGCGTGGACGTGTGGCCAGCCCTCACCAGGTGGTACGTACCTGACCGTTGCGGCGAGCTTGTTGTCAGTCTAAAGCCTCATTATGCGTGGAGTTCACCCAGGTATGCAACGAAAGGAGGTACCAACCACGGCTCCACTTACGATGATGATTCGAAGATTCCTCTTGTTTTTTTCGGCAATGGCATACCGGTGTCGATCAGAGATGAACCTGTCAGTCACGTACATATTACACCGTCTTTGCTCAAAAAGGCAGGCGTAGAATCATCAGTGACTTACGACGGCACGCCTCTTTTCTGAGGGATCACGCGGAATGGGGTGAGGTCGGCCAAACAATCACCATTCCGAGCTCAACCCGGTTGATTTTTTAACACATATGTGGTATACTGTTTTAATGTGTAAATTCATACCAGATAAAACACGAGCGAGTCAGGCCAGATTCGTTATGGTCCTTGTTTTGCTTGTTTTCCTCACCTTTTTATCCGCCCACACCTGTGCGGCTGAGCAGTCGTTCCAGCCTGCGAGACGTGATTTTGTTGTGGGCCCGAATCCGATTGCCGCATCTGTCCTGGATTTCGACCTCGACGGGAATACCGACATTGCCATCGTTCAGGGCAAACAGGATGCGATGCTCCATATCCTGCGCGGTAAAGGTAACGGCAACTTCGAAAACGTCTGGTCCGGTCTCGCCGGCGGTAATGATCCGAAAGATGTGGCGGTTCTGCATATCAACGACGATGAGTTAGTCGACATTGTAGTCTCCCTCAGCAACGAAGGGCTCATCCGCATCTTCTACGGTGAAGCGGGAGGACAGTTTTCAGAAGGGGAATCGCTTTATGTCGGACTCCATCCCTCGAGATTGGGTCTTTGCGACATCGAAGGCGACGGGGAGGACGAGATCATCGTTGCCAGTGAGACGGAACTCGTCGCATTCAAGCGTTTTCAACAGAGCAGTCTTTTGGAGTTCCGCCGTTATCCTCTTGTCGAACCTGCCGCTGATTTTTCGACCGGTGATTTGAACAGTGACGGTCTTATGGATATCGCCCTCGCCTATAAACAGGGGGGGAGCTACCTGTTTTTTGGCGATGGTATGGGTGGTTTCCTTTCCGTGATCGAACTGGACGGGATACCGGGTGGTGAGGGTAGGATGATCGATCTTGAAATCGTTGATCTCGACCTTGACGGGAACAGGGACATACTCTGCCTGGACTCCTCGGGCGAGCGGTTTCAGGTCCTGTGGGGAGATGGTACAGGGGAATTCAGAAGCACAATTGTCAGGTATGTGGATTTCCTGTCTTCCCGGATCGTACCCGGTCCAGTCGGGAACAACGATATCCGGGATGTGCTTTCGGTGAGTAATGAATCGGGTGAAGTCGTTGTACATACCGGAAGGGTGTGTGGAGTCATCGATGGTGATGATTTTCCCGGCGCCAAAACGTCTCCTGCTGGACCGATGGACCACGGACAGGTCTCCTACTGCTTCGACATGAAAGGCGAACCGTACAAATCAGGTTTGAAGACCGTGTGGGCCGGTTTCAGTGATATCGATAGAAACGGGATCCAGGACATGCTGACCCTCAATCAGGGAAGCGGGTCTGTTTCGGTCTTCTCGGGCGCCGGCGATGGATTTTATCATAAAGCCCCCGCTTTCGCGGCGGGACCGGGTCAACCTGGTGCAAAGTCCGTGGCTGTGCTGGATGCCAACGAGGATGGGAATGACGATGTAGCAGTGGCATTCCGCTGGGTGGATGCCGTGTCTGTACTCCTGGGTGATGGGCAGGGAAACCTGAGCTACTATGGGGAATTCCCCATAGGGGGTCACGGGACACACACTCTGGGGGTGGACGATCTCAATGCAGACGGCCACGCGGACATCGTGGTCAGAAACGTCGAGTCTGCTACTGTGTCCGTCCTCCTCGGTGACGGTGACGCCAATTTCGACCTGCTGGGGGAGTACCAGACCGATTCGGGCACTCACCTTGTGACGATCGTAGACATCAATCAGGACGATTTTCTCGATGTGATAACGCCAAATTCAAGCGGGGGTACTGTTACGATCCTCCTCGGGGACGGCAGCGGGCACCTGCAGCGATTCGCGGATATTCCCGTCGGGGAGGGGCCTCATTCCTGTGTTGTGATCGATTACGACAAGGATGACGATCCCGATATTGCAACTGCAAATATCGGTGAAAACAAGGTGTCGATACTCGAGAACGTTGATGGTATGCTGTACCTTGCGGAGAAAATAACTGTTGGTGCGAAGCCTATTTCCATTTGTACGGGGGATTTCGACGAGGACGGATTCGCGGACCTTGCCACGGCAAACATCGGAGGCTTCTCGTTGAGTGTCCTCTTCGGCACCGGCAGCAGCTCCTTCCTGCTTTCCGAGCCTGAGCTGATTGTCGGTAAGGGGCCCCACTTTGTTGTTGCCGAGGATCTTGATGTGGACGGCCACCTGGATCTTGTCGTCCCTATGACAGGCATGGACGATGTGGTCGTGTGTTACGGGGATGGCAATGGCGGTTTTTTACTGAAAGAACATTTCGGAGTAGGGGACAACCCGAACACCGTAGCGATCGGAGATCTCAACGGGGACAACAGACCTGATATCGTGACCGGTAACGTGTGGTCCAGCGATGTTTCTGTTCTGATCAATAATGTCCCATCACAACACCCGCCTGTCAAATCGGAGATGTGAACGGTTCGGCTTATCGATTTTCCTTCTCCATACCGACACACACTTTCTTCAAAGTCCTGATGAGATCCTTTTTTTCCTTCGTGGTTATCGAGGAGAGTGAAAAAACCAGTTTCCTCTCGTTTTTCACGGCCGCCTCGGTATACATCTTTCTCCCGCTGTCGGTGAGGCTGACGATGTTGAGCCTCCTGTCTTTTTTCGGCGTTTTCCTGCTGACGAAGCCTCGTTTTTCGAGACCTCGCAGAACACTGGAGATGTTGCCTTTCGTGACAAGGAGATTCCGGGTGAGAGTGTTCTGGCTGGAAGGGCCCTTTGATCCGAGGAAGACAAGTATGTCGAACTGTGAGGCGGTCAGCCCGTGTTCTCTGAATCCCCTCTGGTTATCCGACTGAACCAGGCGGTACGTTTTGGTGAGAAGGTCCCAGGCTTCTATTGAATAAGTCTTTGTCATGTGGTTTACTATTAAACTATCATATTGTGCTGTCAAGGATTTCAAGGCAGGACGAGACACTAGTGCTCACGGGTCAGGTTCTTCCTGGTACCGAGTAGTAGGAAAACAGCAACCAGGACAGCAGTGACCGCCCACATTTCTTGTTCCCCGTACCTCACGATCAGTTCCTGTGACACGGGGCTCCTGTATTTCGAGTAATCCTTCTCCAGTGCCCTGCATGTCTCGGCCCGTTCTTCCGGCCACGAGAAACTGCTGTTCTCGAGCGATCGGCCGAAGTACTTCCGAAGGATCTCTTCCTCACTGCAGCTAACATGGTAGCTCTCGTCCTCGAAATGCCTGTCCCTCCTGAACACCCTCACTCTCATTTCGTACAGAAAGGGGTCTTCTGTCCGTTCGAGAAACTCCATGTACGGCACGGTGGAGGAGGAATCGAGCGCAGCGCTGTAGTGTTCCCACCCGAGGGCATCGCTCTTCAGCAGTTCCTCGCCGGGAATACGAGAGAAGAACTTTCCCACTTCGGGGTCCTTTATTCGATAACCGAAATCACTCACAAGCGAGATGTAGGATGCGGTAAGCAGAATACACGTCACGGCGGCGAAGGCAGCGAAGCGAAAACTTCTTGCCGGGAAACCTTTTTTCAGGTTATTGGGCTGGACACATTTCCACAGGAGAAGCTGGACGAGGCCTGCTGATACCGCATTCAGTAAGATGTCTCTAAACGCGCCTACCCTGCTCGGCAGCAGCCACTGGATGAACTCGTCCATAACACCGATACAATACGTGAAGAAAAATGCCGCCAAGAACACGCATCTCTCGTTGTAGCTTGTCCGCAGAGCCCGGTATACAAGGAAACTCAGTATGCCGTATTCTACGAAATGTACGCTCTCTATGGGTATCTTGAATGTCCTTCTGAGGGCGAGCCAGTAAAGATAAACGATCACAATGAACCACAGGAACCGTGTGAACGAGAATTTGTCCCAATTCCGGAACATACGGTACAGGGTGAAAATGAGTCCGGCAGCAAGAATAGCAGCGACAATATAAATGACGGACCACTTGCCGAGATTTTTGTAGATAAAGTCCCTGATGTAAGGACCTGCCGGCAGGGTGAGAAAAACAACCAGTGAGAAGAGCACCACGTGAAGCCACTTACTTGTTTTTTCCTTCATGTCCGGGTCCTCTTTTTCCTCCCCCTGCGCACGAGTTAGGAGTACGCGGGAAAACCGGTGATCTTCGCACCGATTAAGAGCATCTGTATGTCGTGAGTGCCTTCATAGGTTGTCACCGTTTCGAGGTTGCACATGTGACGCATGACGGGGTAGTCGTCACAGATACCGTTCGCACCGAGCATGTCCCGTGCTTCCCTGGCGATATCCAGCGCAGCTCGGACGTTGTTCCTCTTCGCAAGGGCCACCTGGGCAGCAGTGGCATCTCCCCGGTTCTTCAGCCTGCCCAGCTGCAGTGCCAGTAGCTGCCCCTTCGTTATCTCCGTGAGCATGAAAACGAGCTTGTTCTGTACCATCTGGTGGGACGCTATAGGTTTATCCCTGAACTGTTTCCTCTCCACCGTGTAATCGAGGGCCGTCTGGTAGCAGGAAATAGCCGCCCCCAGTGCACCCCATGCGATACCATAACGGGCCTGGGTCAGGCACATGAGTGCATACTTGAGGCCCTTTGCCTCCGGCAGCATGTTTGCTGCGGGTACACGGCAGTTGTGGAAGGTGAGGTTGGAGGTCACGGAAGCTCTCAATGAGAGCTTGTTCTCGATGTCTTCGGCAGTGAATCCAGGTGTTCCCTTCTCAACGAGAAAACCGCGCACCCCGTCATCTGTTTTTGCCCACACAACTGCCACGTCGGCTATACTGCCGTTGGTCACCCATGCCTTGGTCCCGTTGAGAAGGAAAAAGTCGCACTCTCGTTGAGCGCCGGTCCTCATGCCGCCGGGGTTCGACCCGAAGTCCGGTTCCGTCAGGGCGTAACAGCCGATACTTTCCCCGGAAGCGAGCTTCGGTAGCCAGTACGTTTTCATCTCCTCAGAGCCGAATGCGTGTATGGGATACATCACAAGGGATGACTGGACCGAGGCAAAGCTGCGTATACCGCTGTCACCTCTTTCGAGCTCCTGGTTGATAAGCCCATAGGTTATGTTGCCGAGACCCGGGCATCCGTACCCCTTGATGTTGACACCGAGGTAGCCCAGCTTACCCATTTGCCTGACGATCTTCAGTGGAAAAACGCCGTCTCTGAACCACTCATCTGCATGGGGAACGATGTGATCGTCGACGAACCTGCTCGCAGTCTCCCTCACCATTTTCTCGTCGTCGGTGAGGAGTGATTCCATGTCATAAAAATCGACTCTCCCGGGCACTGTCACGGTACTCCTCCTTCTTGTTTCTGTCCGCCCAAAACATAATCCAGTGAGTACGCATAAACAAGCCTTGACCCCTCCCTGGGCAATCCGTAATTTTACTACCATGAGGTCTCCATTCAAGTGACCCCGATACCCTCTGGAGAGTCGAATGCCTCTCGAGCAACTTAAGTTCTGCGATCTCTGCGGAAGCGATCACCTGGCAATACATGATGAGTCGGCAGATATCAGCAGATGCTCCTCCTGCGGATACATGTTCGACAATCCCAGACCCTGTACCGGTGACATAATTGCCTACTACTCGTCTGCCGGTAAGTTCGATCCCTGGCTCGACGAAGAGGAGGGGAGGGACATACTCTGGAGGAGGAGACTGTCGAAGGTCACCGACTACGTATCCGGCGGCAGGCTTCTTGATGTGGGTGCCGGGATAGGACAGTTCCTGCATCACGCAAAGAACCATTTTGTCGTGGACGGTACCGAGGTGTCTGCAGAGGCCGTCCGGCTGGCAGAAGATCGGTATGGTGTAAAGGTCAGTCAATGCCGCCTCGAGGAGTCGGCCGAATTCGAGGCAGAGAGTTTTGATTGTGTTACCATGACCCACGTGCTGGAGCACGTACCTTCCCCCTCTGAGACTCTAAGGAAGTGCCATGCTCTTCTCAAAGACGGCGGTTACCTTTTTGTTGCCGTACCCAACGACGAGTTTGCCTTCTGGCGGCACGGAGGTGTTTTGAAGTACGTTGTCAAAAGGATTCTTGCAGCTGGGGGTGTCCGGAGATTCAAGAAACTCGTCAGGTTCGAAAAAATTGTCCTCGACCCTGCTGTACAGACCGAAATCCACCTTTCCCATTTCACAGGCTCGACCCTCGAGAAGTTTGTCAAAAGATGCGGGTTCGAGATCGTGGAGAACACTCTTGATCCTTACTATTCGGCCACCGGGTTCAATCTCTTCCTGAAACACCTGCGGTTTACCTTTTACCTTGCTGTGAAGAAGCTGCTCCGTCACAATTTTTATGAGACCATTCTGATCATCGGCAGGAAATGACAAATCTGATCTATAAGATCGTGAACAACCTCCTCTTCCTTCTCAGTTTCCGGCGTCCCGCAATTACAGCTGCCAGGATCAAGCCCGAAAAAGTTCTTCTCGTTTTGCCCATGAAAGGGATCGGTGACATTCTGCTCGTGAAACCGCTCGTCGAGGGAATGAGGGAACAGTGGGAGCACGCCGAAATCGAGGCAGTGGTGAGGGACAGAAAACTTTTAGAGCTGGCGTCACACCTGCTGCCGGTGGACAGATTTCACGTGTGGGGTTACGACTGGATGAAAGAGCCGGGGCAGGGATTGCGAATAGCCGGCCAGCTCAGGAGGCAGTCTTTCGACATGGTCCTCGATCTGATGTGTGACCATTCGGCTGCATCCGCGCTGTTCTCGTTTCTGATAGGTGCACCGCTCACGGCGGGGTTCTCCTGTCCGCGGAGGAAGGCCTTCTTCAACTCTTCAGTGGCCCCGGACTGGTCTTCCTCTCACATCGTGGATGACTGGCATGCCCTCGCCGAATCGATCGGGGTACGTTACCTGTCCAGGTGTCCCTCTCTGAAACTGGATCACGATGAGCTAGGCTTCGCGAAGAGCTTTTTCGAAAAAAAGGGTGTGATCTCCGGCCTGCCCATTATCGTTATACACCCCGGTGCACGGGATGATCTCTCGACGGTCGACAAGAGGTGGCACTGGACCGGATACAGGGACCTGTGCAGGATACTGAGGGAGAGAATGGGTGTCCAGGTGGTGCTTCTGGGTTCCGGGGAAGAAAAAGAACTGTCTGAAAGAATAGCTGAGGGGGCGGGAGAAGGGCTTGTCGATATCTGCGGGGCGGCCGGTATACTGGAAACTCTTTCTCTCATCGGCGTGTCCGATCTGTTCATCGGGAACAATTCGGGACCGCTTCACCTCGCGTGCGCATTGGAAGTGCCGACGATATCTTTCTCGGGAGGTATCAACCTCGTCCGGTGGGGACCGTGTGGGAACCCGGAAACGAACCGGGTGATGATGCCCGATCCGGGATGTAGCGCTGTTCAGTGTGCAGGTTGTGAAAAGAAAGGAAAGATCTGCCTGGGTGGTGTTGACGTCGAGGCCGTCGCCGCTGTTGCGCTGGATATGCTGCAAAAGTCCGAAGGCTCACACCTGGGTCGTCTCTTCCCGTCTGGTCCGTAGCGCCCCTTTCAAATTACTTTTTTTTGGTCCGAATCAACAATACCTTGATAGTCCGGGTGGGACCATTCGCTGATAGTGCCGCATGAGGTCCTCCCTTCTCACATCCGCCCTCCGGTGAGCTTTTCTTACCCCTGGAGGGACCAGTGTGTCCCTGTGTAGTAATACAGCTGTTTTATATGCCGGAAGAGGGCTCTCCTTGAGTGGGTTGGCGGGAGTTCAGCCGGGAAAATCGGGAAAATGAGATTTTCGGATTGACATTCCTTCACTGGTAAGATAGAAGCGAATTGAGAACGGGAGTGACATTATAGGTTTGCCTATAAATCAGTTCTGAAAAACTCTTGAGTCAATATCCAAAGGCCTTGGGTCCTCTAATCTAAGTTTTGTGAAATCATCATGTAATGGATTGATTAGAAAGTTGAATTCATGAGTGATGATTGTGCTCGGTACTCTGAAAAGAACGGATGTCCCACTCCGTATCCAAGAATCTCCAAATGCTCTCAACTCGACTGGAGCTGGGGAATCACGCCAGTTACCTGGAGGCTTTTCTTGATTAAGGTCTTCAACAAGTTCATCAGTGAAACCTATTTTGTATTGCAAATATGCCCCCAAAGGAGCACTTGACTGTATGTGCACTAAAACTTCAAGTGTTGCAAGAGAAAGACTTTCCGAGGTATAGATAACAGGGAGGCCGGGGCTTGTCCACCGTCCTTCATATATTCGTGACCCTTCTCCGTCAAACGCATGGTTTGAAAGTTTACTTTTTATAATCCGCCAGGCCCATTGCATATCAGGAGGGGATCCCGTACTCAAGGCGGCCGATGAGATTTTCAACCTCCTTTGCGCCAATTTCCGTTGTTGCATAGTCCAGAGGAGTTGAACCACCTAGCGCTGATTGAGAGCTAGTAAGCCACTGTCGTGAAAGGGCAGCATCACCCTCGAATAGTTCTAGAGTAGCAACGAAAATGCGAGAAGCACGAATGAGGCGGTCTGATTCATCTGGTAGAAGCCTTCCTGCCTCTTTGCGCCTGTTCAGAGTTCTTTGACTAATTTGGACAAACGTCCTAATAGTATCCTTTGGTAAGGCGGTATTTCGTTCAAATCGCTCCCAAGTGCTATAAGATAACCCCTTCTTAACACGTTCTAACAAATTCGGTGTGTCAAATGTTCTAAGACCGAGAAACATAACGTAATAATGGCCTACAAGCTCTCCAGCTTCTCGTTTTGCCCAAATGCGGTCAATAACCCCAGATTCACTATTAATTTTGAATTCCAAAGGCTTAGGCATAATATCCTCCAATCATCACGCCATCTGACAATAATATACACGCCAAGTGGCATATTGTCAACTCCATTAGTTGAATTTATTAGCATTTATTAGGAGGATCACCAAATTAGCAGAGCTAGACTTCTTGCTTTGATAACAAATATATTCCACTCCAAATTTTAGAGTTCTCTAAAGGGCCTAATGTCAGGACTGATTTCGATAGATCTTTTTTATCTTCTTTTATACATCGTTAGAAACTTTTGGACAAACTCAGTAAAAAGTTAAAGGGTGGTTTTTCAACTGGCAAGTAGCCAGATTTTGTCGTTTCCTCGATCACGTTATCCTTTCGCTGAGAGCTCACATCATTCACCAGGAAACACAGGGTAGTCTCCCTTGCGATCCCAAGCTTCTGACAAATCTCACCTACCGGTGTCCCCGCTTCTGCCTGACGGAGTGCCAGCGTGTTCTGCTCCTCACTAAACCGGCTCTTCTTCATCGATGGGTCCTCCTTGCGTCTCCTAAGACACTAATTCAGACTCAATCTCCTGTCAAAACGGGGGATCACATGGACCAAATTATGGGGTTCA
>Ga0255052_10001823_pt1 | contig 15739 bp, 14 predicted proteins | sample JV7_2_21_MG_FD_188632 | JGI IMG/M metagenome (GOLD analysis project Ga0255052, IMG submission 188632) | Seawater microbial communities from Jervis Inlet, British Columbia, Canada - JV7_2_21 | ecosystem: Environmental > Aquatic > Marine > Inlet | place: Canada: British Columbia | collected...
CGAAAGCCCGCGTCACGAATTCATCTATTGGACCGACGGCGGCAAAGTCGCGGCACTGCGTTACAATGACTGGAAGATCACCTTCCTTCGTCAGAATGCCGTGGGTTTCAAAGTCTGGGAAGCTCCGTTCGAGGAACTGCGCTGGCCGATGCTCACCAACCTGCGCATGGATCCGTTTGAACGCGCTTCCTATCAAACTATCGGGCACGTGCATTGGCAAACGGAGCGTCTTTTCGCGATCGCACCTGCATCTGCCTACATCGCGAAGTGGTTGCAGAGCTTCCGCGAGTTTCCGCCCCGCATGGAGCCAGCCACTTTCAGCCTCGAGCAAGTGATGGAAGCTGCGGCCGGCTCCGGCAGCGCAAGAAACTGACGGCGTTCTCTGTGAAACGAGAATGAACTCATCCAAGGGCGCACCTGTTCATACGGGTGCTGCCCTTGGATGCTCTTTCTGTTGTGGTCGAGGTGAGGTGTCCCAGAAAACCAAGGAACTTAATCTCGCCAAAGTCCTCAGCGATGCCGGGATACTCGTACCGCTTTACGACGATCCGCGATTCAACGAGCTTCTGACGAAAGTCGGGTTGCCTCCGATTGCGCGCCGATAAGATCCGAACCAGCTGGTCAAGACAAGAGAACTTCGCAAGTCGCTGACGTCCGCTATTGGCCGACTCCGGCCCTTCAAAATTATGATATTCAGCAGTTTAAAGGTCCGCTATACCTCGGAAGCGGCCGTTGAGCTGATAGGATGCTGAGGGGCCGCTCGCGACTGCGGCCCTTTAAGAATTGTGATTCCTGGCTGATTTTATGGCCGCTATGGACCCCGAAAGCGGCCGTTAGGGTGGTAAAGTCCTAAGGGGCCGCTACCCAAAGCGGTCATTGCGAAGTTGTATGATCACATCCATGCCAAACGCTCAAAAAATCCCATGGTCAAGAATCGCCGTTGAGGGCGTCGCCAATAAGATGAGATATCGACTGTGTCTTACGTCGATCGAGTACGTAAAAGGCTACCGAGACAAGCATGATAAGTCCCGCGGCTGAAATAAGGACTCGCCCCGACATGGCGCCCGAGTTACTGAGCGCAAAGAGGACCGCGACAAGTGTCTTGTACAATGCTCCGATTGTAATAATTGTGAAGAGCCACCACGATCGAATGCAACGCCTTTGACCATACGCCGACTGAATGGCTGCGTGCGCACCCGCAAAACCCGGTTCCGCTGACAATAAATTCTGTCGTACGATCCAAGGTCCGATTATTAACATCAGGGCGGCCGCAGCCAAAAGGGTCCAACTGATTGCCGGCAGGGGTGCCAATGATATTGCCATCGCAAGCGACGTTAAAACAAAAGCGCTGGCCAACGATAGCCAGGACCAAGCAGGGATTGGTGAAAATTTGTGGCGTGGGACGAGTGTCGCGTCTCGTTTGGTCGAATCGGATAGAGATTTGGATGCAGGTTTTCGCAGGACATAGACCAGATTCGCGAGAAAAACCCAGGCCATCGGCACCCAGACTATCGGCGCCCAATTGAACAGTCCGAACGCCGAGCGCGCGAAATCCGGCTGCAATTCGCGAGTCAAATTGAACAGGTAGGCGAATTGCACCAGGTAGATAACGCCGACAATCAGCGGAAACAGCGCCGCCGCATAACGAGCACGCCGCACTGCATATGGATCTGGTTTCTCATCGACGGGGGCCGGAATCAACACGGCGAGTGGCACCGGAAGTAACAATAAAAAGATTCCCAAATAGATCTGCCAGGTCATGTGTCTTCCTCCAATATCTATCGACGCCAGAAAGCGGCTGCTTCCTCGCTCAGGATCGCCTCAATCTCTTGCTTTTTGACGCCAGCCAGACGGGCATCGGCCAGCGCCTGGCGGATGCCTGCCAGCGCTCTGTTAAGTGCGCGAGTTTTGTCCACCTCCACCACAGCACTTACGAATGTGCCCCGTCCGCGCGATGTTTGTACCAAGCCGGATGTTTCGAGCGCTCGGTAGGCTCTTGCAACGGTGTTGAAATTCACCTCAAGATCGCCAGCCAATTGTCGAACCGCTGGCAATTCCTGTTCTGGTACGATTTCGCCGATCGCGATCGCGCAACGTAGAGCCTGCTCAATTTGAGTTGCCAGTGGAACTTGGGACGCAAGGTCAATGCTGATCATGGGAAGCAAAGTATCATACTATGATACTATTAGCTACCCAGGCGCAGCGAAGGCGAGGATCGAAGCCTATGCTGTGCCATCGGCTGGACTGCTCAGCCGACTACCGCGGGACCTGGAAGATCAAAGATGACGGCATGCGACAACAAATCCGAAGTCTAACCGGCCGATAAATCAGTTCTTCCACATCGCGTGGACTCATGTGATTTACGAAAAGTGGTCGGCACATGGGAGGCGTATGATTTAAGTGAGATGGACGATTGGTACGTGGAGTACGTAGAGAGCACCTGCCCAAGAAAAAGGCGAGGCGATCTTTTTGGAGAGTATAAAAAGAGTTCCAATTGCCCATCTGAGAACAGAGTCGCGCGATGGGAAGGAATCGTCGAGGACCCAGCTGAGCGCTACGAATATTACAAATACTATTACGCAGGTACGGCGGATGGCTACTTGTGGAAAACGGCAGATGTTCAAGTGACCTGCGAACAAATATCGGGGCGTTTTATACTAGGGGATTGAACTTTTCCAGACTTTCCACAATCGAATGTAAGTATTCGATTCTGACACCAGTAAGAAGGTATACATGTATACCCAAGAGCAACACCGTGGTTCAACCCACGCTGTGATTAGCAGGGTAACGCTTCTTGTGGTCGGTGCCACAGCGGCACTAAGTCCTGGCTGGTCTGCTCACGGCCAAACCAGTTCAGAGCTGTCATCGGGTATCCAGCAACCGAACGCTTTCTACTCGCATATGTCGGAGGAACTCCGCTCTACGGTAAACAAGGTTGTTGTAATTGCGGGCGAGAGTCCGGCTAATCAGGAAATCACCGGAAGCTACGAGAAAGATACGCCAGGGTTAGTAGGAGGAATGGATTCTGGTTCAAGAGTGGGAACCGTTTCGAAAGAAATTGGCGGTGCTCCAGTTAGTTTCGGGGTTCCAATACTGACAATTCCCGGTGCAATTATTGGTGGTTTGTCAGGGGCAGCTAAGCGGGAGATTCAGGAGTTTCGGGATGCGCTAACAGAGGATCTTGCTCAGGCGGCAGACCAGCCACTAACCAACGACGGATTGGGATCGGATGTCTATTTTGGCCTGCGGAGCGTACCGGGCCTCGATACAAAATTGTTCGCTCCAACAACCCCGATTCCAAATGATACAGACGCGATTCTGTACGTGAGTTTCAACGGTGTGACAATCGACGTTCAGGGCAAGGAGGCAATCTTAACCGCCTCGGCAGGCGTGACACTACGTCGTCTGAGTGACGGTAAGGACTTGTACGAAAGGGCGATCCAATATCAGGACAGGGATACGCTGGAAAACTGGACCAAAAACGGGAATGCGCTATGGCATGACTATGCCAACTTCGCGCGACATTACCTCGGGCGTGAAATCGCGGCTGAGGTTTTCGACAGAATCGAGCTCCGTCACGAACTGCGACCGAAGGAATCGGACACAGTAGCCCGAGTAAAGAAGAACGAATGGCAAGGCGTCAGCCGATCAACAAGCCCAACGCTTGCGTGGGAACTAACTTTGCTTGGCGGCGATTCGTATGGTTCGTGGGCTAGTGCGATCGACGATTCAGATATTTACTACGATGTAGAAATATATGATGTGCATACGCTCGTTTATGCTGAGAATCAGGTTCAGGACCCCCTCCACACGCTCGTCTTTGAAATTGACGCATGCAAAACGTACAGATGGTCTGTGCGACCGTCTTATCACGTTGGCACGGATATAAAATTTGGCGAATGGATGAGATTCAACCCGGATACCGGTAGCGACAAAGACACCGGAAAGGGAAGCGTCGGTAGGAAAGCGTCTGAAGCGCCTGCTTATATTCAAGATTTCGCGTCGCTCGAAATTAAGTGTGGTCGCAGGTAACGGCGCCATGAGTGCGGGTTGCAGCAAGCAGTTTTAGGAAATACAGACTAGCAAGTTCTGCGGGAATTTTGTGTGATTGAGTGATACGCGGTTATGCACTGTGGTGCATCTTAGGCAACGAGTGTCCTCACAGCACTCAATTGAAAACAACAAGTTAATATCAAGCCACCTAACTTCGAACCTAGTTCTCGACCGTGTCAATATATCTGCTGGTGAGAGCCCACTATTGAGTAGGTCGGGAGTCCGACAAAACGGCAGGATAGCCGTTTTGGACCGCGAAGCGACCCGAGCAAAGCGAGGGCGAGGGCCAGGGACGGCCCGAGTCAATCTCTCCGAGCGCGCCACTCCCTCTTGGGCCCTCCTTGCGAGGGCCATTTCATTTGGCTTATCTCATCCCTAAAACGGATCGACGTAGGCTGATTAACGTAAATTGGGACTAATCTACGCGCCGGAAAGTGCGGAGGCCGTCTGGAAAGCGAAGTACAAGTTCTGAGCCAGTCAGTTGTGTTGTTTCCAAGAGGCTGGGGCTTGCCGACGAACCCGGTTCCGGAATCAGCCAGATACCCTCTTCGTCGATCCGATACCTCACCAAGTCGGGAATCCCGGAAACGTCGCGTGCCGAGATATAGTCCGAGGTAGCCAACAAGGCCGCGCCTGTTTCGTCTCGCCACGTACCTTCGAGCGTAGCGCTCCAAAGAGGTCCTGGCTCCTCATGTATAGGCACCCGGCGCTGTGGACCCGGCGGCGCTTGAAATGAAGTATGACGGTGTACGACAACCCATTGATCGCCGCGACGTTCGAAGATGACTGTGACGCGCCCTTCGTCGGTCAATTCTTCTCCTTCGGGATTCGTGACTTGAAGATGAAAATTTGCGGCGACGTAGGCCATGTCGCCGCTCGCCATTACATCGACATTTGAATAGTTTGACTTCACTGAGCCAGCCAGAGCGTGAGCGAACATGTTTTCGTAGAGCGTCTCGACTTTGTCCCATCCACGGAGCTGTCGCCGCTCGAAGAACAGCAACATACCCGGATCGTGGGCGTAGAAACTCCGAATGAAGGTCATATCTCTTGCTTTCTAGGCCTCTTGAAACTTGTAGAGACAGTCCCGGACTTGCTCCGCCGAAGCGGCATCACCCCCAGCTATAGACAGATCACCAGGGGAGGCCAAACACCTTGCAAAAGCAGCCTGACTGAGTGAACCAATGACAAGCGAAAAAACGAAGACGATCTTCGTGATGTGATGTTGACGCATTACGAACTCCGGTGAACTGTTGGTGTCCGGGCTTACCCCAGTCTATGTGGCACGGCCGGGCTATGATCTGAGCATAGGAAAAAATGCAATGAGCAGTCAAAGATTTTCACGAGAACTGGTCGGGGTAGCTAATAGTTCCGGCCCCTGTCTCCCGGAACCCGACGAGAACTCCTGTTCGACAAATCGCATGCGATTTGGGCGGAGGAGCGAAGCGACGACGGGTCGAAGACCCCAAATCGCTTAGGAGCGATTTTGGCCAATCTCTCCGGGCGCGCCACTTCCCGCACTTGATGTGACCGTCGTGCGTGAGATTTGCGGGATACCCAAGCGATGTGGCCAGTAATCGGATTGATCAACTAGCCACGTCCCGCAAATTTCCCGCAGTACTACCTCAGGTGTGTTTGTCTATCTACGAAGCGAGCTGGTGACGAGCCAGATCGTCTCAATCACGCAATATTCACACAGCGGCCAAACGGATTAATTACGAAACCTCATATGACGACTTGCTTAATAACCACGTCATTGCGATTCAGTTAGCCAGGAACGTTCTTCAACTCGCCAACCGCTCTTCAATTGGGACCCAGGCCATCCGTGCGAATGCATCGTCAAGCGGGGTATCCGCGATATGGTTTGTATAATTGCTTAACGTTTTGTAGCCGACGCCGAGGATCACCTCAAGTATCTGCGCCTTGCCGTAGCCGGCTGCCAGGAATGCGGTGATATCGTCATCGGATACCCAGCCACGTTTCTCGACTACAGTTGTGGTAAATGTCCGCAGGGCATCCAATTTTCTGTCAGGAATCGGTTGATCATTTCGAATAGCGTCAACTACGTTGCTAGACACTCTTTGCATTTGTGCGACAGCAGAGTGGGCCGCAATGCAGTAGCGGCATTCATTGAATCGACTGGCCGCCAGTAATACTACCTGACGCTCGGTTGGCGATAACGACGATTCATCAAATATCTGCCCAATTATCATGTACGCCTTGAGAGCAGCCGGGGACTCGGCGAATACGCCAAGAAGATTCGGAACAAATCCGAATGCTTTTTTAGCGTTGCCGAGGAGTTCGGCCGATTCAACGCTTGCTTCTTCACTTGTAAGAACCTTGAATGTGTTCATAATGTTTTCCTCCAATACGTCAGTTTGTCGATTCGCTAGGTGAAAAGGTAAATCAGCAGAACCCCAACCGAAATCAATGTACCCAGGCCGAGAGTCAGCACTGCCGCAATTCCCCTTTGATCAGGCGCAAGCGGCGAAAAAAGTGTCGCGACGCACCCGGCAAGAGCCATAGGAAAGCCGGCTCGCCACAGGTCTCTTATTGCATGTGGACCGCCCCGTTCCATAACTTCCTGCACTTTGCCCATAGCTCGGATCACCGGGCCGATTAGGGCTTCACTCTGATCACTCTCTGGTGCCCGTCCCGCTACCACTGCGCCCAGGGCCTGGTGCAATGCGTCCCGGTCTGCGGCCCACAATGAACGAAAGATGATGGTCCCGTCGCTATCCATCAAGTATGCGGAGTTCGGTTTCGGATCCAAGGCGCGGTGCAGATCGCCGTCGATGTTGTCGGCAGCCACTGTCCATTGAATGTCATAAAGATTCTTTAGGGCTCGTGCATGAGCCAATTTCTCGTCCATGGAATCAGCTTGTGAAATATGCTCTCCAGGATGCGCTTCCCGGACGTACAGCATGATGAACTCGACGCGGTCGCCGAACTCGCTGTATAGCTCCTCTACTGACGGCGCAGCACTTGCCGTCATAGGGCACGTCATTGAGCCGAAAATGAAGAGCACCGGCTTATCCCCGAAAACATCGCTATTAATGAGGCGATCGCCGTTTGTGGTCACCAGTTCAAATGTCGGGAACGAGTCACCTGGCCTGGCCCCGTCCTTGCCGAAACGCAGGTCGCGGAATAGAAGTCTGGTTGTAAACCGCCTGTAGCGATACTCGTTAACGTTCATTGTTGTTGATCCGTGAATATCGATAGTCATTATGAGTCGCTCCTATCAATGGACGTGCCGTATGCCTTTTCCGACTAATACGTAATTGACGGGAAACGCCGCAACATAGCCAGCCGCAAGAGCAAGCCCCATGCCGAGCCAGAATATCCAACTGCCCAGACCCGCCTCCATCACCCCAGGCGTGTATACCTGAACCAAAACTTCGGTCGCTTCCATGACCACAATACTCAAGCTTTCAGCAATAAAGACCTGGCGAAGAGCGCGGGAAAAGTCAAAGCCGGCTCGCAACAACGGCCACATGCCGAATATGAAACCGAAAACGAAGCCTAAGGCGACTGCGAGAACCAATGTTTTTGTGTTTGGTAATTCGAGCGCAGTACCGAAAATGACGCCCACTACTTCACCGATACCACATCCCATTAGACAGTGCCAAGTAGCACTGTGGGCCAAGCTCAATTGTGATGCGATGTTGGCCGAATGCACGTTGTTAGTGTGATCATGATCGAACATCATTCGCCTCCTGTGCCGAATGTTGCGTTGTCTTCAAACTCGACACCATGGGCCAATGTCTTGTGAACAGGACATCGTTGAGCGATCTGAGCAAGGCGTTTCCGCTGTGCTTCATCGAAATCGCCCTCAATATGAACATTGCTTATGATTTTTTCGATGAAGCCTTTGTCAGGGATGTCGCAATCCTTGCAGTCGTCAACGTGGACGCGCTCGAAATCGTAGGTCGTGCTTACGGATTCCAACGGCAGTTTCTTGTGCTGGCAGTACCAGGAAATTGTGATGCAGGTGCAAGCGGCAAGGGACGCCAGCAACAGCTCGTAGGGATTCGGTCCGGTATCAGTGCCGCCCGCATCTACGGGTTCGTCGGCCTGCCATTCGTGCTGCCCATTGGACAGTCGCACTGCCATGCCTGATGTGAGTTCAGCAGTGATGCGAGCCATTGTGATTCTCCTGAATGTGTGCGTTTTTATCGCCGGGCTTTCTAACCCGGCGATAATTCTCGCCGGGACATTACTCGTCGCCGGGTTCCCACTCTTGTAAGCCGTGGATCGCTGTAACGTCGCGAATAACATCAGCAAAGGTGCGTTCCGGTACAAACTTGAGGTTGTTCCAGCGGGCAACACCGAGTTCGATAGTGAATTCTTCGAGATCATGCGGCCTAGACGTTTGGACAACCCAGACATACGTGTGTTCAAGCCCCGAGTGGTACATATCAACTATAGAGGTGACGCCGTATCTTTCCATCAGCGGTTTAAGGTCGGTCTTGCTGATCGTGATCACTTCTTTCGCAGTTTCGCGATTGTTGACGGGGCAGTCGTGCTTGTTGTGTTCTCCATAGATTCCCCACAAAGTTGTTTCCGCCGAAGCACTCGCGGCGAAGAACGGTATCGATGCGATGATCGATGCATAGACAAAATGCTTGATTTTCATGATTGATCTCCAATTTCAGTCTTGATTCATTTGGCTCACGCCCGATTTTCTACAGAATCCCAACGTGAGGTTGGAATCCTACTTCGTTGCCGAGGGGGGATTAATACGGTGTGTAGTTGAATGACAATTGCTGAATAGCAACAATGTCGGAAGAGACCGTTACGTATCCTGTGTCGCGGTCCTGTCGACGTGCGGTATGAGTTGTTCTGATTGCTTGAGGCGTTCGGCGAGAAAATCGATAAGAAACCGAACGCGGGTTGGCAGCTGGTCGCGCGCCGGGTAAACGATCCAGGTAGCGGCGTCCTGAACTTCATAGTCTTCAAGTACTGCTTCGAGCTCACCCCGCTGCAAGTGCGCGGCCATGTAGTAGTCGGTCATGCGAACCAGTCCGAGACCACGCTCAGCTGCTGCCACCAACGCGCGACCGTTGTCGCTGCACCAATTTCCCTGGGCTTTGATGGTGCGAACGCCGTCTGGATACTGAAAACGCCATGCCATATCAGGGAATGTGAGGCATTGATGTGAGCGAAGTTCATCGGGTTCCAGCGGGCGACCGTGACGGATGAAATATCCCGGGCTTCCGCAGACCATCAGCCGGCGTGGCGCAACTTTTCGCCCAATAAGGGAACTATCCTCAAGCGCACTCATTCTCACTGCCAGGTCGTAGCCTTCAGCAACAATGTCAACAACCTGCATGCCGGTGTCGAGTTTTATCGATACGTCCGGATATTTGTCCGTGAACTCTGCAACAGCAGGCGCGACGTAGCGATCGGCGTAAAGGCCGGGTGCGGTGATGCGTATATGTCCAATTAATTGGCCCTGCATATCGGCCACGTCCGACTCAAGGGCGTCCAACATGTTGCGGATTTCCAGACCGCGTTCGTAATAGGTACGGCCGACTTCGGTGAGCGTCGATTTGCGGGTGGTGCGATGCAACAACCGCGCGTTCAAGCGCTCCTCAAGGCGTTTAACCTCCCTGCTTACGAAAGCAGTAGACACATTGAGGGCATCTGCGGCAGCCGTGAAACTGCCATGTTCGACGACCGCAACAAACTCTCTCAGGCCGCTTTGATCCGCCATTGTTGCTATCCGCGAATAATGAATTAACCGAAACCCATCTTACTCTCGATGGAATCACCGAGTACCGTAAAGCATGGTCTGAATAGGCATTGTTTTGGGACTAACAAAATGAGCGAGAGCATAAAAGCCAACAAAACCAAGGGAGTAGACCATGTCGGATTAACAGTCACGGGTCTTGACGAAATACGGTATTTTTTCCCCATATGAACCAGCTTTCCACATTGTCACCTTTCCATCGTGGCGAACACGAGGTTCAAACGCGGGTAGGCGTTCGCGATAGTTCGGAACACATCGGGCAGCGCTTCATCCGTGATTACTTGCCCGGAGAGCACAAAGCGTTTTTCACGCAGCTACCATTTGTTTTGGTTGGTGCCATTGATGCCGACGGGCGACCGTGGGCAAGCATATTGATGGGGCGCCCTGGCTTCATCGATGCGTCAGATGCGCACACGCTCAAAATCAACGCTCGACAGGTCTTTGGCGATCCTCTGGCTGGAATACTGGTCAAAGGAACCGATCTTGGATTGCTCGGAATTGAATTTGAAACTCGTCGCCGCAATCGGTTGAGCGGAAAAGTTACTGAATTCGACGATCAAACGATTACGCTCGAAATAAATCAGACATTCGGCAACTGTCCGCAGTACATCCAGTCACGCGACTATGAGTTGTTGCCGGAAATCGATGCGATTGGCCAGCCACTGCCAACGCAAAAAATCAAGAAAATCGGTAATCGTGCGCAAGAAATAATTCGTACCGCAGACAATTTCTATATAGCAACTCACTTTTCAGAAAATGAAATTGATGCCAGTCAGGGCGCAGATGTATCGCACCGTGGTGGTAAACCGGGTTTCGTCCGTATTGAAAATGATCGAACTCTGACGATTCCGGATTTTGCCGGCAATAATCACTTCAATACGATTGGCAATATCGTCGTTAACCCTCGTGCAGGGCTCTTGTTCATAGATTTCGAGGGTGGGGATCTGCTGTATCTGACTGGTAAGGCGAAGATTATTTGGGACAGTGATGAAACGCGTGCCTTTGTTGGCGCAGAAAGATTCATACGTTTGACCCTCGACGAAGGCGTTCTAATTGAGAATGCTGTGCCAATCCGTTGGGATTTCCACGACTACTCTCCAAGCCTCGGGTTTACAGGGTCCTGGGACGAAGTTGATGAGAAGGTTAAGGAGGTAAAAGACGGCAACAAATTCCGGGATTACCGTGTAACTCGTGTGCAGCACGAAAGTGACATCATTACCTCATATTACCTGCAACCCGAAGACAACGAAAAAATTCCGTGCCATGTTGCCGGGCAATTCCTGCCGATAGAGATTCACCCGCCCGGATCTGAGGCGCCAATTCGACGAACATACACCATATCGAGCGCGCCTAACGGAGAGTACTACCGTCTTTCCATTAAACGGGAGGCCTCGGCCGCACCCAATTTACCGCCCGGTGTTTCTTCAAACTATTTTCACGACCATGTGGTGAGCGGGTCGACAATCCGTGCGCTTTCACCTCGCGGCAAGTTCACACTGGATGAATCCAGCACCCGGCCTGTTGTATTGATCAGCGGCGGTGTGGGGGTTACGCCAATGATCAGCATGCTGCAGCAACTGTGCATTGATAGTGAGGGCTGCGGTTGCACGCGTCCAGTGTGGTTCATCCATGCTGCGCGAAACAGTGATGCGCAGGCATTTGGCGATCACGTACACAAACTTGGCCGGGAACTCTCATGTTTGACAACGCACATTCGGTACAGCGATCCGTCAGCAACGGACGTCGTCGGTGAAGACTACGACAGTCAGGGATATGTGGATAACGAGCTGCTCAAATCGCTGCTACCGCTCGATGACTATGATATCTACCTGTGCGGCCCAACGCCGTTCATGGAATCAGTGTACGAGGCGCTAAAAGATCTAAATGTCGCCGACGATCGTATCAATTACGAGTTTTTTGGGTCCGGGTCAACGCTCGGTAAAAAACGAAGTAACGGTTTATCGATAGCCGATATTGCTGATCAACGACCCATTGAGGTCCAATTTGCCCGTTCTGGCATTCAGGCGACCTGGGATCCTACAAGGGGGTCGCTTCTCGATTTGGCCGAATCCGAAGGGTTGCAACCGGCATACAGTTGCCGGTCCGGCGTTTGCCAGACCTGTGCAACCAAAATATCGCAGGGAAATGTTGCCTACATTGAGCAGCCAATGGTGGATCCAGGGGAATGTACTGCGCTGATTTGCAGCGCCTATCCGCAGCTTGGAACAAACGCCGACAGCAATGAAGAGCCGCTTGTCCTTGACATTTAAGTCCCTGCTGTACGTCGTCAAAGGTGACCCGGAGTATTGGGATTGCCGGCTGCGAAGAGACTGTGAACCTGTGCCGGTTGGGAACTGAATGACAGTCCGCTGAAGCTCCAATGCATCCTGCACGTCGCGCAGCCAAAAACTGAAGGCCCCCTTGTGCGGCCCCTTTTTATCGTCTGCCTCGAGAAAAATCGACGCTATCGAATAATCAGACCGTTACGACGTACAAATATCGCCGCAGCTTCCCAGCCTCTGCAGCCGGCAAATAGTCCTCGTTCGCGTCCAACATAAAGCTATCGAAGATCACTTCATTGCCCTCGGCGACAAAATCATCTCTGAGTGCCAACGCTACTCTTTTGAGATTCGGCCAGAACAGAAGAAAGCTCTCCGTGTAATCGTGGACATCGTAGGCCAGCCCCAGTTTTTTCAATGACCGGGCAATCCAACTGCCATTGGGTTCATAGGCTCCCGGTTCGTCGTCCAACGACGGTGTATTCGCGACAAAGATGCCGAGTCTACCTCCCGGTTTGAGCAAACGAATGAGCGAAGCGATAGCTTTATCGATGTTGCCAACCCAGTATATGGTATCGATCGAAATGACCTTGTCGAATGAATGATCGGCGAACTCCAATGAATTCATGTCACCCTGAACGAATGTCAGTCGATCACGTTTAGCCTCAGTTCGGCGGCTTGCCGTTTCGATCGCCGTTGCCGCATAGTCGAGGCCCGTGACATGTGCGCCAGTTTCGTTCGATATGTATTCCGATATACCGCCAGCACCGCACCCCAGGTCAAGAACTTTCTCGTTCCTTGCTATATCCAGATAGGTGATAAGGTCGTTTATAGAGTCCATGTCGGCTTGGCCATCCTGGGTAAGGTCTTTGCCGAAAACACGTTCACAGAATTCGGAGTGGGCTTTACTCGCCTGCGCCGCCGGGTAGTAGTGCTGATAGTAGTACCAGAAATGATCGGGGCGTTCAGCATAGTATTTTTCTGCCAGCGGTCGTCCTGACTCAGTAAGCCGGTAACCATTGTCGTCCCCCTCAATCAGGCCTTTGTCACGGAGTCGCCACCACGAATCGGACCAATCTTCGAGGTACTTCCAGTATCTGTCGGACTTACTTTCAAGGGTTGCCCTATCGGACGATTCGCCTTCCACTTCTGCTCGCCAAATACTGGCGAGGACCTGGATGTCTGCTTCGTTCATAGTCGAAGTATAGACAACCTCCCGTGGTGCCAGGCACCGAAATCGTAGCGACTGGCCGAGTCTCTACGAATCCTGGCGAGCGTTAGCAAGAAATTCGATGAGGGCGGGCCATCTAACTTACTGATTAACAAAAAACTACTTCAGGCGTGTACGCCTTCGAACCTAGTATTTAGAGATGAGTAGTAAACAGTTGGCAAGCGCCCTCTATTGAGTAGGTCGGGAGTTCGAATCTCTCGGGAAGGACAACGACGCGCTACGCCGCAAACGACATAACCGTTGCTGATTTTGAACCGGCAGCGAAGCCTTCGTTCAGGGCCAGATATCGCGTTGCAGAATGACGGTGGCAAGTCTTTTAATTGCTGTTATGAGTGCCGCGTCACGTAAGGTCGGACCAGACTGAGTCCCGTTGAAGCCGTTCTCGTGCTTTGACTTGAGAGCAGTCCAGCAATCAACCGTGTCGTCGACGGCGCGAATCATTCGCTGGTTGAGGAGGTGCTCAACTTTCCCGAGTTCCCACTGTTTGTTATCAAGGTTTTGCACCCATTCGAAGTAACTGACGACGACGCCGCCGGCGTTGGCAACGATGTCCGGCAATACCAGGATGTTCTTCGCTTGCAGGATTTCGTCGGCCGCTATCGTCAACGGACCGTTTGCATCTTCAACAATAAGCTTGGCTTTGACGTTATCAGCATTGTCTGCTCGGATCTGGCACTCGAGTGCGGCGGGAATGAGGATGTCGCAATCGTAGCCAAGCAACTCCTCGTTGCTAATTGCAGTGGACCCCGGTAGCCCAACAACACTGCCGTGCTCTTTTTTGTGTGCCAGCACTTTCTCCGGATCCAGCCCGCTTTCGGAGCTGATTCCGCCGCCAGAGTCGCTGACGGCAACTATGTGGGCACCAGCTTCATGGAACAGGCGAGCTGCTATCGCGCCTGCATTGCCGTATCCCTGTATAGCCACGCGAGCACCGTCGAGTATTGGCATGCCCGGTACGACCCCGCGCTTCAGCAGTTGCAGGGTTGCGTACAAGCTGCCTCTTGCTGTCGCTTCGTCGCGGCCCAATGAGCCACCGAGCTCCAGCGGTTTGCCAGTGACAACGGCGCGATTGTTTTGTCCCGGATGCATCACGTCAAAAGTGTCATAGATCCATGCCATGGTTTGCTGGTCGGTATAAACATCCGGCGCAGGGATGTCGGTGTGGGGGCCAATCGCATCGCCAAGCTCGGTAACGAAACGCCGTGTGATTCGCCGTAATTCACCTCGGCTCAACTCTTTCGGGTTGCACACGACGCCGCCTTTCGCACCGCCGAAGGGCAAATCGACCACGGCGTTCTTCCATGTCATGAATGCAGCGAGTGCTGCAACCTCAGCTTCGGTTACGTCCGGGTGATAACGAATACCGCCCTTACCCGGTCCGCGCACACGGTTGTGCAGAACACGAAAACCATGAAATGTCTTTACTGAACCGTCGTCCATGTGGATGGGGAAGCGCACGTGTATCGTGCGTTTTGGATTGATCAGATACTCGACCAGTCCGACCTTGAGATCATCGATCCAGGTCAGAGCACGCTCGAACTGAAGTCGGGCGTTTACAAAGAGGTCCAGGTCCTCTGTATGTACCGTTGGCATGTCCATAGCGCGCCTCAGTGAAGGAAACGTTCTAAGAAGTCGAATGATGGCACTCGCCGACGGCTGCCGCGCTAGGTAGAAACGCGTATCGGCGGAGGACTTGGGTGCGCGTAGGATCAGCGGCGGGATTTTAAAGCACAGAATTAGGGGGAAGCTTACGATTGCTCCAATCTTTGTGAAGTCTTTTGGTTTGCCGTTGGAGATTGCCGGGATCGTTGCCGGAATCTATCGTCTGATCGATATGGGGGGTACGACGGTCAACTGTATGGGTGACATGGCATGGACCACGATTTTGTCTGACGGCGAGGCCCAGCGCGCGAGGCAGGAGGCAGCGCGATAGCCGCCCCGGCAGCGGTATTATTTTAATCTAGCAGGTAAAGCCCAAACCCAACATATCTAAAAACTTAAGCCATAAGCCACGCTTGCCGCCGTTTTTGTCGGCTTTTATAAGTGCAGCTTGAGTGAGCCTTACACCAAGCCAACGGAAAGGCTCTGGAGCCCAGGGCAGGGACTTCCTGGTTACAAACTGCATTTTGATCACATCAGTTGGCTCGTAACCTAACAGCTCAATACCGATACGAGCACCAAAACGTGAAGCGGCAACACCGTGACCGGTATAACCAACCGACCAGGCTAAACGACCATCATATGCCACGCCAGGTACCATACAAAAGCGCGTAGACGTTGCAATAATTCCTCCCCACTGGTTAGAAAATTTTACATCATCCAACTGCGGAAACATCTCAAAAAACTCTCTCGCCAACTGTTCATAACAAGAAGTGGCATCCATAAACTTCTTGCCGATACCATTATTAAAGTAATAACGAACAG
>Ga0255052_10001824_pt1 | contig 15736 bp, 16 predicted proteins | sample JV7_2_21_MG_FD_188632 | JGI IMG/M metagenome (GOLD analysis project Ga0255052, IMG submission 188632) | Seawater microbial communities from Jervis Inlet, British Columbia, Canada - JV7_2_21 | ecosystem: Environmental > Aquatic > Marine > Inlet | place: Canada: British Columbia | collected...
CGGCGTGTTGCGCGATGCAAATGGTATCCAGCAGGCACAGACTGAGCTGGCAGCCTTGAAAACAGAACTTATGGCAACCGGACTGGGCGACGACAACCGGGTATTCAACCTGAGCTGGCATGACTGGCTAAATTTGCAGAGCCTGATCGAGATATCGGAAGTCATTGCCGCGGCGGCCTTATCGCGCGAGAATTCGAGGGGCGCGCACTACCGTGAAGATTATCCCGAGGCGGGTAGTCTCGATGAGTCCTATTTCACGATTGCTCGGGTCGACCGGGAAGCGCTGCAGGTCGAGCGCCAGCCGGTCGAATTTTCCATTGTCAAACCGGGGGAGTCCCTGCTCGAAAATGATTGATTACCAAACCATTGAAAACGCGGCCAGGCAGATCATGGCCAACGCCGCAATCGATATCCCACCGGATTACCGGCAGGGAATAGAGGATATGGCGAAGTGGGAAGAGGGTGACCTCTCCTGTTTCGTGTTGCAAACCATGATGGATAACTGGAACGCCGCGAGCGAGGATCGCCGGCCGATGTGTGCCGATACCGGCCTGCCACGCTATTACGTCAAGGTTGGCAACAACGCTCGACTCGCCGATGGTTTCACCGGGCTTGAGCGCGCGCTGCGCAGCGCAACGGCGCTGGCAACGCACGATGTTCCGTTGCGCCCGAATCGGGTTCATCCGCTGTGGCGCACCGACCACAATAACAATGTCGGTATTAATTCGCCCGAGATCGACTGGAGTTTCGAACCCGATGTCGACTGGATTGACATCACCACCGTGCACAAGGGTGGGTTGTTCGGTAGCGACTATCGCATGCTCTTTCCCGGCGACGGCATCGACGGCATCAAGCGTTTCTTCCTCGATACCCTGGTCGCCTTCGGTAAGCGCGGGCTCGCCTGCCAGCCCGCGATCGTCGGTATCGGACTGGGTGGTTCCAAGGACATTACCATGGTGCTCGGCAAGCAGGCCGCCTGCCTGCGCGTGGTCGGGGATCGCAATCCCGATCCCAAAATCGCCGAGCTTGAACTCGAGTTGAAAAAAATGGGTAACAGCATCGGCATGGGCGCGATGGGTTTCGTCGGTAACGCGATGGTCGCCGACTGCCATATCGAGGTCGGTTTTACCCATACCGGTGGCATGCCGATGAGTGTGCACACCTTTTGCCTGTCGTCACGCCGTGCGACGGTGCGTATTCATGCCGATGGCAAATGCGAGTATCGCCACGATCCCGAGTGGTTTACCCCTTACATGCGCAGAGAGACAGTCGAATGGCCAGTCAGCAAGCACAACGAAAAACAGTCCGTCTGAAACTTCCGGTCCAGGATGGAGACCTGGAAGCGCTCGAAATCGGTACCGTGGCTTACCTCGACGGGGTGATATATACCGGGCGCGAGGGTGTCTATAAAAAAGTCCTTGAGGATGGTTGTGATCTGCCCGAGGGCCTGACAGCATTGAGCAATGTCAACTTTCATTGTTCACCAGCGGCAGCGGTCGAGCCGGACGGCAGCTACTCGGTTGGTGGTGTCACCGCGACCGCCAGTTTTCGATTTTCCAAATGGATGCAACAATGGCTTGCGCTCTCAAACGCGAAAATCATTATCGGCAAAGGCGGCATGTCGGTTGAGGATTACAAGAGTATCCTGGTCCCGGCAGGGGCGATTTACCTGACCACGGTCGGCTATGGCACTGGGGCTCTACTCGGTCGAGGTATCAAGGGTGTCAAGGCCGTTCACTGGCTCGAAGAACTCGGTAATGCGCAGGCGATGTGGATATTCGAAGTGGAGAATTTCGGACCATTCATCGTCGAAAGCGATCTCGACGGGAACAGCTTGTTCGAACAGCATGGAAAATTGATCAATGCCAACCTGGAAAAAATGTACGAAGGCTTAAAGGCGCCCGCATTGAGCCGCTACGGCGAGACGGATGATCGCAAAGATGAGCTGATATGACCCTGTTAAGCCTGCTGTAAGCTTAATCTGGTACAATTGGCTGTGGCTTGCGATGCCAGTGCATACAGCATAGAATTGCGGTTCAAAACTAAAAAATGCAATTAAAACCTGCAGCTCGACAATCGGAGGAGCAAAATGAAAAAATTATCCATGCTATCGGTCCTGATGGTGGCCGTCACACTGTTATTTTCACAGGCAAGCCTCGCGGCTTGTGATGAGATCACTATTGGCTCGGCAATATCCCTAACCGGTAAATATGCGACCAATGGCGTCCATGCCCAGAAAGGGTACGAATATGCTATTACCAAAATCAAGGAAAATGGTGGTGTTAAAGTAGATGGTAAATGCTACAACTTTAAGGTCATTTACTACGATGACGAATCCAAAGGCGACCGTGGTGCGACCTTGGCCGAACGACTGATCAGCCAGGACAAGGTACAGTTTATGTTGGGGCCTTATTCCTCGGGAATGACCAAGGCAATCGCACCGGTTACCGAAAAATACCAGATACCGATGGTCGAAGCCGAAGGCGCGTCACGTTCGCTGTTTAACAAGGGTTACAAGTATATCTTCGCAGTATTATCGACTTCGGAACAATATCTCGCTTCGGCGGTAACGCTGGCCGCCGAAATGGCTGAAAAGCAGGGCAAGAAAGCATCGTCGGTAAAAGTAGCCATAGCGGTTGAAAACGATCCTTTCTCACTGGACATTCGGGCTGGCGTATCTGAGGATGCGGCCAGACTCGGCATGAAGGTAGTGATCGACGAGAAATTACCGCGCGACCTGTCGGACATGAGCGCGATTCTGACCAAGGTTAAATTGCTCAAGCCTGATTTACTTATCATCAGCGGTCACTCGAAAGGTGCGGTAACCGCGGTACGTCAAATTGGCGAGAAAAACATCAAGGTACCGATGATCGCGCTTACTCACTGCGAAGCGGCTGACGTCACCGGCAAGTTTGGCAAGACGGCTAACGACATTTTGTGTTCGACCCAGTGGTCCGAAACCCTGTCCTATAAAGATCCGCTGTTCGGCAGCGCCTCAGACTATGAAATGGGTTTTAAATCTGAATATCCTGAGTATAAAGACAAGAAGGTGCCATACCAGACCGCACAGGCAACGGCTGCGGTTTACGTATTCAAGGATGCTTTCGAAAGAGCCAATTCCCTGGACAAGGAAAAGGTGCGCGTGGCACTCACGAAAACCGATTTGGCCACTTTTTATGGACAAATCAGGTTTTCAGCGGCGGGCAATAACGTCGCCAAGCCAATGGTGTTACGCCAGATCCAGGACGGCAAATATAACGTGGTCGCACCTTCGGCATTCGCTTCACACAAGCTGAACTGGCCGCGTCAATAGGTCGTAATAAAGTAAACCGAAACTAAACAGGATGCCGATGTCGGCATCCTGTTTTTTTTGGTATCCAAATTAAAACTACATTCCCATGGATCAAATTCTAGGTAATATTTCCCTGTTGTTTGAATTTCCGATCGTGAATCTGAAAATTATTCTCGATGGAATAATGATCGGCGCGCTGTTTGCGCTCGCAGCCTACGGCCTCGCACTGGTATGGGGTGTGATGAACGTCAAGAATCTGGCCCAGGGCGACTTCGTCATCTCCGGTGGATATGTGTCCTGGTGGCTGGTGCAGCAAGGAGTTCCGGCTTTGTTCGGGGTTCCGATAGCCTTCATCGTCATGTGGGGAATCGGCTGGGTGGCTTATAAACTGGTCATTTCGCGCGTGATCGAACGTGATTTATTCACCTCGTTGCTGGCCACCTTTGGACTCGCGATCATGATGGCGCAACTGCTCAACCTGATGTTTGGTTCAGATACGCAGAGCGTCGATCTCGGTTATGACACCCTTTATTTCGCCGATGGATTGATCGACGTACCGATAGCCAAATTAATCGGCGTATTGATGGCTACCGCATTGGCAGCAGCCGTTATTATTTTCATGAAATCCAGTCGCATGGGTCAGGCAATTCGCGCAACCGCACAAGATGCCCGCGCGGCACGCGTGATGGGCATCGATACCGAGAAGGTCTATGCCTTCACCTTTTCATTGAATTCGGCTATTTGTGGCGCGGCCGGGGCGATCATCGTTATGGTCTGGTTGATCCAGCCATTTTATGGCATCGCTTATGCAATCCGCGCTTTTGTTATCGTCACCGCGGCGGGTCTCGGTAATCTGCCGGGTGTCATCGCGGTGGGGCTTGGCATCGGTGCGCTCGAACAATACGGCTCGCACATCTTCGGTATCGGTTATCAGCAGGCAATCGCAGTAATGTTGCTACTGCTGGTACTACTTGTTCGCCTGATTCAGCAACGGCGAAATCGGCAGGTTTTAAAGTAGACGATGAATACGTCTAAAAACAAAACCATTTTATACGCATTGATCCTGGCGGTTACCATTATTGCCCCGTTTGCTTTCCCGGCTTTTGGTACCCAGTTGGCAACCCTGTGGTTAATGATCATTGTCGCATTAACCTGGGATATGACGGGCGGGCAAATGGGTTATAACTCGCTCGGTAATATCTTCTTTTACGGTACCGGTATGTATGTCGCAGCATTGATTTCGATTGGCCTGGTCTACGATGTTGGTGCCTATACCGATGCAGCGGGTGGGGGTATCTTTGAATTCACAGATGCGCAGTATTTTGGTGGACTGTTTCTCGGCGTGATTGGGGCTGGGCTTTTTTGTTCCATCACGGCAGCGTTGATTGGCTACCTTACCTTTGGCCTGAGAGGGCCCTATTTTGCAATCGGCACGCTCGGTGTGGCGATCGCCGCCGGTGAACTGGTGTCCAACTGGGACTGGGTCGGCGGTGGCCAGGGTATCGCACTACCGGTGTACCCGGGCGATCTGGATGTAGGCAAGATCTTCTTTTACTTTATGTTTGCGGCGGTAGGTGTCAGCGTTTTTGTTTTCGTAAAGTGGCTTTACGGAACACGATTTGGCGCTGCGATTAACGCGATTCGCGACGATGAAGAAAAAGCTGATGCGATGGGGATCCACACCTTGCGTTACAAACTCACCACCTGGTCGATGGCGGCTTTTTTTGTCGGCATGGCGGGTGGCATATCAGCCTTTCAATTGATTCATTTCGAACCCCTGGAATCTGCCTACCAAACCATCAACCTCGGAATTTTTATGGTGGTGTGCGTATTGCTCGGTGGTAAGGGTACGTTGTGGGGGCCTGTCATTGGCGCGATTCTATTTCATCTATTCAAAGAAGTTACCTGGAATTACTTTCTGGGTTGGCAATGGGTTGCCCTGGGAGCATTGATCGTCGTCACCGTGGTTTATTTCCAGGATGGTTTAATGGGCTGGTTGATGCAGAAACGCCCCGCCTGGTTTGGTATCCGGGTGGAAGATAAAATTGCGGAAGAAACCAAATGAGCGCAATTATAAAGGTTCGAAGGGTGTCTAAATTCTTTGGCGGTGTGGTTGCAAATCAGGATGTATCGCTGTCGGTGAACTCCGGAACCATTACCGGCTTGATTGGGCCCAATGGTTCGGGCAAAACCACACTGTTTAATTCCATCGTCGGATATCACCCGATTGATGAGGGATCGATCCAGTTCGAAGGCGAAGAAATATCGCGCCTGCCAGTACAACAAATCGCACGGCGCGGACTGCTGCGCACCTTCCAGCAGACCCGCATCTATGGCGCGATGAACGGTGTCGAAAACATGCTGATATCGTTGCCACATCGCAAGATGAGCATCTGGGATGCGTTAAAAACCTATACCAGCGAAGATTACGAGCGTGCTGACCATTTACTCGAGTTCGTCGGTCTTTACGAAAAAAGAATGCTCAAAAGCGGCGACCTTTCTTTTGGCCAGCAAAAGCTGCTCGAGTTCGCGATGGCGTTGATGAATGAGCCTACCTGTCTGTTGCTCGATGAACCAACCGCGGGCATCAATCCAACCCTGATCAATGGCTTGATCGATCGACTCAAGCGTGCCAATACCGAATTTGGCATTACCCTGTTTGTCATCGAACACAACATGCGCGTGATCATGAATATGGCCGAAACCATTTACTGTTTGGCACATGGAGAATTGCTGGCTCAGGGCAGCCCGGATGAAATACAGAATGATCAGCGAGTCATAGACGCGTATCTTGGAGCTCATTAGATGAGTGATAAAGAAAGAGTTCGCGGTTATCACGTCGGTGATGTCGACGCAGTAATATCAGTCGACGAAGTTAATCGCCAGGCCGCGGCAATCGCCGAAGATATCAGCCTGGAACAACTCGACGAACTCGCCGGTAACAAGCCCCATGTGTCGATTAATAATCTGGTCGCAGGTTACGGGCAGATGGAGATTCTGCATGACTTCAACCTGCGCGTGGGCAAGGCGCAATCGCTGTGCCTGATTGGTCCCAACGGCGCGGGCAAGTCGACAATACTGCACGCGATATTCGGTTTTAATCGTATTTTTTCCGGTTCTATCGAGATTGGTAAGGGGAGTGACAAGATGGACGTCACCCGGATGACGCCGAATCAAAAACTCGCCAAGGCCGGTATTGCTTATATCCTGCAGGATAAATCAATTTTCCCGGGCATGACGGTGGAAGAAAACCTGTGGATGGGTGGTTTTCTCAAGGACAAACCGGCCGAAGCCAAGCAGGCCGCAGAAATGGTTTTCGACAAGTATTCTCGCCTGGCCGAACGGCGCAAACATAATGCCGGGGTGTTATCCGGTGGCGAGCGACGCCTGCTGGAAATTTCGCGGGCATTGGTCATGAATCCCGAGATATTGCTGGTGGATGAGCCCTCGATTGGTCTTGAACCACGCTTTATCGACATGGTATTTGAAATCCTCGACGATCTGCAGAATCAAGAGGGTAAGACCATCATCATGGTCGAGCAAAATGCCAAGAAGGGGCTCGAATTTGCCGACATCGGTTACGTGCTGGTATCGGGACAACTGGCCATCGCGGGCAAGGGCGACGACTTGCTGAAAAATCCGAAAGTTGGTGAACTCTTCCTCGGTGGCTGATATGGCGATTCTAGCCCAATTGATGTCATTCCCGCGAAAGCGGGAATCTCAAGATAGTGTTGACCTTCTTTACAAGATGCCCGTTTACACGGGCATGACTGCGGAGGCGATATGACGGCTGGCTCGAAGTACCGCGTCGCGATCATCCCGGGTGACGGGATCGGCAAGGAAGTCGTACCGGAGGGTATCAATGTGCTCGAAACCCTCGCTCCCCAATTTGATATTTCGCTCGAATTTGAACATTTTGACTGGAGCTGCGAACGCTATCTCCAGACCGGCTCGATGATGCCGGAAGATGGAATTGCGCAATTAGCTGAATTCGACGCGATTTACCTTGGCGCGGTTGGATTTCCGACCGTGCTCGACCACGTTTCGCTGTGGGGATTATTAATCCCGATCCGGCGCGAGTTTCAACAATACATCAACCTTAGACCGGTAAGGCTGTTCGAGGGAATGCAATGCCCGCTGGTGGGTAAAAAACCCGGCGATATCGATTTCTACGTGGTACGCGAAAACTGTGAAGGCGAATATTCCAACATTGGTGGTCGTTTATATGCGGGAACTGAAGACGAGATGGCGATGCAGCAATCGATCTTCACCCGTAAAGGTACCGACCGGGTGCTTAAATATGCATTTGAACTTGCGATGTCGCGCTCGCGCAAGCGCCTGACTTCGGCCACCAAGTCCAACGGCATCATCCATACCATGCCTTACTGGGATGAACGCGCTGCCGCCATGGCCGAGAATTACCCGGAAATTGATATGGATAAGTATCATATCGACATCCTGGTTTCGCACTTCGTCAATAAGCCTGAAATTTTCGATGTCGTGGTGGGTTCAAACCTGTTCGGCGATATTCTGTCCGACCTGGGCCCAGGCGTTACCGGTACCATCGGTATCGCCCCGTCAGCCAACATTAATCCCGAGAAAGAATTTCCGTCGATGTTCGAACCGGTGCATGGTTCGGCGCCGGATATCGCGGGCCAGGGCATTGCCAACCCGATCGGGCAGATCTGGTCGGCGGCGATGATGCTGCAGCATCTGGGACATGAAGACGCGCATGACGCAATCGTCACTGCGATCGAGGACGTGATTCGCGAGCGCGACAGCCTGACGCCGGATATGGGTGGAACCAGCAGCTGCAGCGATTGCGGTGCCGCGATTGTTGCGCGTCTGGGTTAATCCGCCAGCAGGATAATAATGATTGCGGCGATGATCAGCAGGATGCCCGCGATCTCGGCACGCGCTACCTTTTCCCGAAAAAACAGCAATGTCGCGATAAACGTAAAGATCAGCTCGATCTGTCCCAACGCACGAACATAGGTTGCGTTTTGCAGCGTGAAGGCGCTGAACCACCCAATCGAAGCCAGGCCACCACTGATGCCAACCAGCATCGCGGGTCGCCAGTGGGTCATGACCCTGCTGAGTTGCGTTGGTTCACGCAGTCCTATCAGTACCGTCATGATCGCAATTTGCATGATAAGCACGATTAACAGCGTGAACGCAGCAGCTACCATAAAACTTTCGAGATTCAGCGACAGCGACGCGGCTCGAAACAGGACGACACTCATACCGAGCCAGGCCGCGCAGGCCAATCCGATTAAAGTGGGTAAGCGCCACAGCCCACTGATTAAATTTTTTATACTGAGTTTTGCCTGGCCGACGCTTAGTACGATAAGGCCTGCAGTACTTATCGCGATCGCTACGATGATTGCCGGGGTTAGTTGGTCACCAAGTAACACCAGCCCGAAAATGGCGACCATGACGGTTTCGAGCTTGGAAAATGTCGTACCGACCGCAAAGTTATGGAATGAAAAAAGCCATAGCAGGAAGATCGTGAACATGATCTGGCAAATGCCGCCGAACAACGCGTAGAGCAGAAAGCTGGAATTGAAGCCAGGCAGCGGTTGACCTTCAATAACAATGACCGCAAACAGATAAACCAGCGCGATCGGCCAGGCATAGACAAAACGAACGTAGCTGGCCCCCAGGGTCGAAAGTTTGCCCTTAAGGTGTTTCTGCATGGCCGAACGGATGTTTTGAAAGAACGCCGCGGCAATCGTTAACGGAATCCAAAGTTCCATGTTTATTGTTGTCATCCCGGGCTTGACCCGGGATCTATTCTAAACGAAGCTCGGCGGTAAAACACTCTTACGACAAAGGATTGCGCGGTTCGACGTATCGGTCTGGGCCGCAATGACTGCAAATGATCTTCACACCTAACCTCGTCATCGCGCTGATCGCGACTGTCATTTCTTTCAGCACGCTGTATATTCCGCAGCCGATGCTGCCGTTGCTGGCGGAAAGCTTCGGGGTCTCCGCAGGTGAGGCGGGACTATTGATGACGGTGGCCATGCTGCCGCTTGCGATAGCACCGTCAGTTTACGGGTACTTTCTGCAGGCCATCCCCGCGAAACTGATGTTAACGGTCGCGCTCGTACTGCTGATGTTCGACCAGGTATGTTTCTATTTTGTCGACGAATTCTGGCACCTGATCGTGTTGCGGCTGCTGCAGGGTTTGCTGCTGCCGGCCATTTTTACCGCGTTGATGACTTATTGCGCAAGCATGGTTCCAGCGCAGTTGGTGCGCCGCGCGATGGGATTTTATATCGGTGCGACGATCCTGGGTGGCTTCAGCGGCCGCCTGATGGGGGGTGTATTCGCGAGTTCCTTCGACTGGCGCAGCGCTTTTGTCGTGATGGGCCTGATGCAGCTCATACCACTACTTCTTTTAACACGGGTAGAGTCCGACGCCGATATCAATTTTGCCCGGCTCGATCCAAAAAGCATTTCGCGGGTGCTCCTCAATCGCAACTTTCGTTTCATGTTTCTGAGCCTGGCCTCGGTATTCTTCGTGTTTTCCGGGATATTAAACATTGTTCCGTTTCATCTGCAGAATATCGATGCCACTGCCACGCCCTTTATAATATCGTTGCTTTACCTCGGGTATCTTGTCGGAGCGCCGGTATCGTTTTTCAGTGATTCGATCAGCAAGCTGTTGAATGATGAGCGCAAAGGATTGTGGTTAGGACTCTTGATTCATGGCTTTGGCCTGGTAATGCTGCTTTTCGTTGCGTTTAAAGGACTCGTCTTGATGATGTTCTTCCTGGCGGCAGGTTTTTTCCTGATTCATGCCTTGCTGTCGGGACTGACGAATCACCTGGCGCAGGAACACAAGGGCGTTGTTAACGGGCTCTACGTATCGATTTATTATTTTAGCGGTGCATTGGGTTCCTGGTTACCGGGCTATTTATTCGAAGGACTGGGATGGAATGGCATGATTATCGTGTTCATGCTGATACTCGGTTTCTGCGCCTGGAGTATCAGCCAGTTGAAATTGCCGTCTGGCTATAAATACACGTGAAAAAATAGGTGATCTGCGACAGGGCAGCGCTTAATATACCCGTCAGTTCAAAGAGTTTATAAGTCATGCCGCATATCGTACTCGAGTATTCCGATAACCTGCCCGAACTGCCGGATTTCCGGGCACTGTTTGACGACATTCACCAGGCGCTGAATCGGATCGGTGGCATCAAGCTCGATAACTGCAAGAGCCGGACGCGTTCGGCCGAACACTGCTACATCGGTGCTGGCGATCCGGACAATGCATTTATCCATCTCGATATCGAGTTCGTCAAGGGACGCAGTGCCGAGGTTAAGCAGGCAATCGGGCGCGAATGCCTGGATCTGGTGAAGCGGTATTACCACCTGCATTTATCCGATGCGTTGCAAATCACCGTAAAAATTGACGATATCGCCCTCGATTTTTACTTCAAGGATCCCGCGGGAACGCTCAACTACCAATGAAAAAAAGCAGCACCACGCCGTTTATGGCGGCCCCCGATTACGGCCAGTCTTTGTCTGGTTTTACCATCAATGTCCTGTCTGGCAATTTACCCCGCGCGCTGGTTTTTCAGCGTGACGTTCTGCAGGCGGAAATTTTGCACCAGGACGAGGATTTACTGATCCTGCGTGGCTACGGCAGCAACTGGATGGTACACGCTGATCATACCTACGATAAGCATCCTCTGCTGGCCGATACCCGGAATGAGACCCGGCGTGGCGCCGGCGTGGAATTACGACTGCACGACTGTGACCCCGATGCGGTTGCGGCGCGCGCGCAGGAGCATGGATTCAGGGTCCTCGATGGACCACGCGATCAACCCGATCATGGCCTGCGCGAGGCACATATCATCGATGACGACGGCTACATCTGGGTACCGGACCTGCCCGTTTCGAAATAGTGCGAGAAAAGAAAGATATTCGAATTTTCTTTGCGCTGTGGCCGGATGATGCCTTACGCGCCAGTTTGCATCGCGCCAGTGAAACCATTCCTGTCGAGCACCCGGCGCGGCGTGTACCGCAATACAATCTGCACCTTACCCTGCACTTCATCGGCAACGTATATTTCGATCAAATGGACTGTCTGCAGCAGCAGGCCAGGCTGGTAAAGGCCGCAGCGTTCGAGTTCAATATTGACTGCCAGGGACATTTCAAAAACCCCCGGGTTGCGTGGTTGGGTTGTAGTGAAATGCCAACTGCCTTGCGTGAACTGCACCAGCAACTGGGACATCGGTTGCAACTGTGCGACTACCGGCCCGAGGCACGACGTTACAACCCGCATGTTACGATGGCGCGCAAGATTGATCGCATCCCCGAGCTTGAAAACTTCGAGTCTATTTCGTGGGCAGTTGAGAATTTTGCGCTTATCGAGGTTCGTCAAATCGACGATGGCGTACAATACCATGTCATCGAAACTTACCCACTGGCATGAGTAAAAGCGAAACATATAAACTGCCGCCCGAGGTATTGCAGCGACTGACACAGCGTTCGGATGCCAAAGGTCTACTGCAGTTAGGCGCACACCTGGCAATGCTATTGTTCGCGGGAATCGGATTGCACCTGACCCGCGATAGCACCTTGTTAATCTTCACATTGCCATTTTACAGCGCGTTACTGATCTTTCTGTTCGCGCCTTTACACGAAACGCTGCACTTCACCGTGTTTAAAACCCGCTGGCTCAATAACCTGGTCGCCGCTGTCATCGGATTCCTGTTGTTGCTACCGTTCCAGAATTTTCGCGCTTTCCACTACGCACACCATCGGCATACGCAAAACCCGGAGCTGGATCCAGAGTTGCTCGACATGAAACCGCTGCTGCGCAGGCACTACTGGTTTTATCTCACCGGCTTACCGACCTGGTGGCAAAGCCTGGGCTCGATCTGGCGACATACAGCGGGCGTAGTCGATGAAAGCCACATTGAAGAGCGTCATTACAAAACGATTATTAACGAGGCCCGCATACATCTCGCCGGTTACGCACTGTTGCTGTTGTTCAGTGTGCTCTGGTCCAGCGGCGCATTATGGTGGTACTGGATTTTACCGGCGCTGGTAGGCCAGCCCATGTTGCGACTCTACCTGCTGGCCGAGCACAGCGGTTGTGACTTCAGCGACAATATGCTCGAAAACTCACGCACTACTTATACGACGCCGTGGCTCAATTTTCTCGCCTGGAACATGCCGTACCACGCCGAGCATCATTACCTCGCATCAGTGCCGTTCCACGCCTTACCGGCGCTGCACGCCTATACCGGGCAGCATGTCAAACACAAGGGCGACGGCTACTACCGCGTCAATCGGGATATCGCGGCCCAACAATGAGCGCTTATAAATTCGGCGACTTCACCGATTGACTGTTCGGCCTCGGGGCTGATATCCGCGTTACGCTCCGTCATCACAGAACCATCTCGAGGTCCCTGATCAAATCACTGGCATCTTCGAGGCCTACCGAAAGACGAAACACGCCTTCGCCCGCCGCGGCGCGATACTTTTCGAGCTCCTCGCCTTCGAGACGATAGGATGAACCGATCAGGTCCGCGGTTTGCATCAGGTAAACCAGGCTTCGATGGTGACCGAGCGAGACCGCGTAATGAATGACTTCGAGTTTTTGCATCATGCGCTCGGCAACCCCGGTGGCGTTCGCGGTGCGAAAGCTGATCATGCCAGAGAAGTTATCCATTTGAGATTTGGCAAGCGCATGTTGCGGGTGCGATTCGAGGCCGGGATACAACACCATATCAACCTTGTCGTGGGTTTCGAGAAAGCGAGCTACCGCAAGCGCGTTTTCTTCGTGGCAACGCATACGCAGCGGCAGGGTTGCCATACCACGCATGATCAACCAGGCGTTGAACGGGCTGATGACCCCGCCGTAATGTACCAGCGCCTCGCCACGTAATGGCCCGATCAAGGCCTGGCTGCCGCAAACCGATCCGCCCATGGCATCACCATGTCCGCCAAGGTACTTGGTCAGCGAATGGATCACCAGGTCAGCACCGAGGGAAAGCGGGCGTGTCGCTATCGGTGACGCAAAAGTGGAATCGACCACCAGCAGTGCGTTTTGCGCGTGCGCGATGTCGGCAGCGCCCTTGATATCCGAAATACGCAGCAGCGGGTTGGATGGCGTTTCGAGCCAGACCATGCGCGTATTATCGCGCATCGCGGTACTGACACTCTCGAGATCCGAAGTGTCAACCGGGGTGACCTCGATGCCGAGACGCGTCAGCGTGTCGCGCGCAAACTCGGCGGTACCGGGGTAGTTGGTATTGCTGATGACGAGATGATCACCCTGGCTTAAGTGCGCCAGCATAACCGAGGCGCTGGCAGCCATGCCCGACGCAAAAGCGATGCACGCCTCCGCCTGTTCCAGTACCGCGAGTTTTTGCTCGAGTTGTTGCGTGGTTGGATTGTCCCAGCGGGTGTAAACAAACGGGGTTTCAGCAGTCAGGTTGTTGGCTGAAAAGCTGATTTCCTCGTCGACCACGAAGGTGCTCGACATCACCAGGCTCGGCGCTGACGCACCGGTCGCAGGGTCGGGCTTTTCGCCGGCATGAATCGAAAGCGTCTGAATGCCTTTGTCTTTTGTTGATTTTAATGTCATGCGATTATCTCCCGTCGAAACGACATTAGTAAGACGGATGCGATCTGATGTCAATCGGGCTTTGCTGCAAGATTTCATGGTCGGCAGCCTGAAAACCCGAATTGGTTTCAACCACAGGTTTCCGTTATATTCCTGATTTTAAGGTGCTGGCGATGGCGATTCTAAACCACGAGCAAAAGCAGTTTTTTGAAGAACAGGGCTACCTGCTGATTGAAAATGCGATTATCGATGAACAACTTACAGCGCTTCGCGAGCAATTTTCCGGCTGGGTTCAGGAAAGTAAATCCCATCAGTCGGCCTACGGCGAGACCCTTGATGGCCGTGCCCGTTTCGATCTTGAGCTTGGCCATAGCGCCGACAAGCCCGCGCTGCGTCGTATCAATGCACCCACCGACATTTCGAATGATTACTACCAGGTGATGCGTAACAGCCTGATGACCGACTGTGTTGCCGACCTGATCGGGCCCAATGTGAAATTCCACCACAGCAAGATCAATTCCAAGCTGTCGGGAGCAGCGACTGCAGTCAAATGGCATCAGGATTTTCCGTTTACGCCCCACAGCAACGATGACCTGGTGACCGCGTTACTCATGGTGGATGACGTGACCGAAGAGAATGGTCCACTGCAGGTGTTGCCGGGATCGCATCGCGGAGAAATCTACGAGCTATGGCATGACGGAATTTTTACCGGCGCGGTCGATGATGCAGTGACGCGACATTGCGTCGACAATGCGGTGACCTGCACTGGAAAGGCCGGTTCGGTATGCCTGATGCATACCCGACTGTTACACGGTTCATCTCCGAACCTTTCGGCCAGTCCACGAACCCTTTTTATAACGGTCTACTCGGCCGAGGATGCGGTTCCCTGTACTCCCAATCCGGTACCGAGCCAACACCAGGGCGAGATCGTGCGCGGCCTGAAGACCAATCACATCCGCAGTAGTACATTCGATATACCGTTGCCGCAGTTACCAAAAACGGCATCGTTTTTCGATCAGCAGGCCCAATAAACCGACCCGCATCATGTCATCCCCGCGTAAGCGGCGGTCCGAGGTATCGGGATCTCGTAACGGCGGGCAGGTTGCAAGATTCCGATACCTCGGACCGCCGCTTTTGCGGGAATGATGCCTCACTTTTTGGATTGTTGTATCATGAGCGGAATAACCAAAAGGAGTCTCACAATGCGAATCAAATTCTTGATTGCGATTGGTATCGCAACCAACCTGTTAGCGACTTCCGTAACCTGGGCACAAGATCCAGTGCAGGTCGAAGCAACCCAGGTGCGCGGAAATATTTACCTGCTTACCGGACAGGGTGGCAATATTGGCCTGTTCATCGGGTCCGATGGTAGTTTCATGGTCGACGATCAATTCGCGCCGTTGACGGAAAAAATCATCGCCGCGGCGAAATCTGTGGGCGGTGACGTACCGAAGTACCTGATCAACACCCATTTTCACGGTGATCATACCGGTGGCAACGAAAATCTTGGCCAGACGGGAACACTGATAATGTCTCACCACGGCGTACGAGAACGCCTTGTCAATGGCTCCTTCATCGGCGCGTTCGGAATGAAAGCGGATCCCGCCAGCAAGGTTGCCCTGCCGACCGTAACCTACTCAGAAAATATGCATTTACACATCAACGACGAGACCGTGCATATTGTTCATATTCCGCGCGCGCACACCGATGGAGACAGTTTCGTGGTGTTTGAAAAGGCCAACGTGGTGCATGCGGGCGACTTGTTTTTTAATGGCTTTTTTCCGTTTATTGACGCGGCCAATGGCGGTTCGGTCAAAGGGGTAATTGCCGGGGTAGACGCGATACTCGCATTGACC
>Ga0255052_10001825_pt1 | contig 15725 bp, 11 predicted proteins | sample JV7_2_21_MG_FD_188632 | JGI IMG/M metagenome (GOLD analysis project Ga0255052, IMG submission 188632) | Seawater microbial communities from Jervis Inlet, British Columbia, Canada - JV7_2_21 | ecosystem: Environmental > Aquatic > Marine > Inlet | place: Canada: British Columbia | collected...
AAATAGCGAGCCTATCAGGCACGCCCAGAAAATAGAGCTACACAACCAACCACTTTAAGAGTCACGTTCTCAAACCGTTGATTCAGGGCGATCTCCAGGCCTTCAAAATTATCTTTCGTGCTCGAGAAGATGCCTTTCTTGTTATAAAGCGTCATTAGTTTCTTAGCTATCCATCCTCTCGACACTTCACCTTGCAAGATTGTAGAACCAAAAATTGTTGCGCCAGAATTCATTACGGGCTTAAGGCGGTCAAATACGGTCGCTTTTTCGATAATAGACCCGGGCAGACAATGGAGCAGGTAGTTGATACCCACCGAATCAAACTGGGCAATGCTCGTCGAGATTGGCTCAAGAATATTCTGTTGATACATATCCGGGTTGTATCGACCAATTCGCTTCGATGCGAATTCTAAGGTGTTAGTATTCAGGTCCATCAAAGTAATACGCGGAGTTTCAGAAGGAAATCTGCACCGATCCAAAAAGTAACCAGTGCCAACACCGACGTCCAAGTGATTTGATGAAACGTGCTGGTTGTAATGCGCCTCGATCTGCGAAGACGGACACTTCCATATATATCGGTTGGAAATTCCCAGAACGATGATGTCGTAGGCCGATAGTATCCGCTTCGTGTATACAGCTTGTCCGGCGTCGACTTCTTCTTCAGTAGGCTTCATCGACTATTTCTTCTGAGTTTTGTTTTAGAGTTCAACAGTAACTAAACAGACCCACACGGTCCACATTTCTAAATAAGAGGATTCTAAGAATTTATTGGAATCAGTATATATCAGCATGCTCCACCTATGCCATCAATGGCTGCTTTGTGCCGTTCTCTGCCGTAGATATTACTTCATTCAGAGTCTCGAATGGGTCGTTTTCTGCCGCCTATCGAAAATTTCTGAGCGTCCGCTTTGCACGATTTCTTACAGATACGCGCACCAAAACATATAGCCAATTAAGAATGTATATTTGGTAGATACGTCAACTACCGAATCACGGTCCCGCCCATTTATTCTCGCCCGAGAAACCCTGTATTAATCCGTAATCGTTAATTCAGTACTTTATCTTCATAACTTTGTGCTCGAAGTCAGTTCGAGCCTGTTTGATTTCCGGTGTATAACGCCCATTTCTCGGTGTTAAACGGATGTAGTCGCGTAGAATTAGATCCGCGCGTTTTGCTCTATAGGTTTTCAGGTAGGGGAAGATCTGGTTTAGCAATGCCAGGGCTTGCCGATTGGAGATGGCATATGTGTAGCTTGGTGTGTGGTGAGGTTGGTAGGTTCTTTTACCGGTGATCTTACCGGCACCGACTGAATCAAGCACATATTCAAGGAGGGGACGTTCGGTGTTGCTGATACTTATCACCAGTTGACGATTTTCGGATTTATGACGACGAGATAACGTTACTGTTCCCTCGCCATCAATTATGCCGGCGATATAGGCTGCATCAGTGTGATCCAGCAGTTTTACTTCCTTGTACATGCTTTTATTCTCTTTTTGTTCTCAAAAAGAAAAGTATCATTAAACCAAAGAAAAAGGAAACCCTGGCCGCGGATTGGGCCAGGGTAAGTATGGTGGAGACGGCGGGACAGCTGATCCACATTTTTCAATGTGGGCTGGACTATTCCTTCACCTGCTAATTCACTGCAGGGGAGAGCGTGTTGTGAGCATTTGCCCACCCTAGTACTCCTTGGAAAACCTTTAGGAGCCTATGAGTCTCTAGCCGGCTTACTGGTTTCCCATTCACCGGACGGCGTTGGCTTAGGATTATTTCCCTTAGCGTTCACCGTATGAGCCCTCTTTTTCCTACGGGGATCACTCCCCGTGGCGACCATTTCACTAATCGAACCCGCGTCCGCAAGCCCTCTGCCATCGGCTCTACATGCTTATTCCGACATTAATTTAACGGACTGCTACCCGCCGGACGGGGAAAACAGACAGCGATTCCGGTACTTGTTTAGTGCTTCGGCCCCGGACGAGCTTCCATCACGATTCTATGAGAGCGATGCCGGAATGTTCAAAAGAGAACCTGGACGCATAGACACGGCTCCAGTCCGACAGCAATCTACCGGTTATTAAGCGGCGAGTGCGTAGTTGTCGTCGTTGGCAACTATAATTTGCAGAAGAGTTAACGAGGTATTCTACATTCTCGGCATGCACCTCAGGTTTCGCGACCCACGTCGAAGCCAAGTCGTCCCCAAGACGGTGAATTATAAACCAATGTGGAGGCTTGTGGGGGTATATTCAACCCGGATTGGGCACACGCTTCGTTGCCTCCGCTAATACCGAGCAAGCACAATTGTGGCTTTTGCTGTCAATACCGAGGGTTTATCTAAACCTGAATAACGGTATTCGCTTGACTAACATCAATCAAGGCGGCGAGTTTTTGCTTTAAGTTCCTACAATAATTTCTAATAAGCTACTTCACCAAGAGTATTTCATTCTTCGATCATGAACCAGCAGGTGACACGAATAGCGCCTGAAACGGCCATCACCGAGTATCCGCACGCATTGAGCGGAGCCCAGATACTAGACGGTCTGCAGGCTCGGGCCACTGGATTGACGAGTGCTGAGGTTTTGCAACGCCAGCAACAATACGGGCCTAACGCCTTGCCCCGGAAAGAACCCCCGGGGCTATTCCAGGTTTTTGTGAACCAGTTCAAAAGCCCCCTGATATACGTACTCGTCGCCGCAGCACTGGTATCGCTGCTGATCCAGGAGTTTTCGGATGCGATTTTTATTAGCGCGGTCCTGCTGTTGAACGCGGTTATCGGTACCGTGCAGGAGTACTCGGCGCAACGCTCTGCTGATGCCCTGCAAAAGATGATGACCACGCGGGTGCGCGTATTGCGCGAAGGCGATGCCTACGAAATTGACTCGGAAGAGATCGTGCCGGGAGATGTCGTCTTGCTGGAGTCGGGGGAACGGGTTCCCGCTGATATGCGCCTTCTGGAGAGCCACAATCTTGAAATCGACGAATCCTTGCTTTCGGGAGAATCGATCGCGGTTATCAAGCGGTCAGACGCAATCCTCGAGAACGATACGGTACTGGGTGATCGCATCAACATGGCTTTTGCCGGCAGCCTGGTGAATCGTGGGCGTGCCAGCTGTGTGGTTGTCGGTATCGGTCTCGCGACCGAGCTCGGCGCGATCGCGAAATCAGTAACCGGCGATATCGGCGCCAAGGCGCCGCTGCAGGAGCGCATGGAGCGTTTTACCCAGCGCGTGGCGATTTTCGTCGGTTTTGCAGTGCTGGTGATGGCGACGATTCTATTGTTCAGAGGGATGCCGATCTCTGAGATTTTTCTTTCGTCGGTCGCGCTGTCGGTATCGGTAATACCGGAAGGACTGCCGGTTGCTCTTACCGTGGCGCTCGCAATCGGGATGCAGCGCATGGCTCGGCGCGAAGTCATTGTGCGGCGCCTGATCGCGGTCGAAGCGCTGGGCTCCTGCACTTATATTGCTTCTGATAAAACCGGGACACTAACCGCGAACCAGCTTACCGTTCGCCGACTGGCATTTCCGGGAAATGGTAGCTGGCAGGTAACTGGCGATAGTGATAAACCCAATGGTGAAATATTGACGGCACAGGGAGAACCCGACACTCAGGAACGCAAACTACTTGATATGGCATGTCAATGCGCGGTGCTGGCTAACGAGGGTTATCTCGGACACCAGAACGGTGATTGGGCCAGTAACGGCGATGCAGTAGATGTGGCCCTGCTGATCATGGCCCACCGGGCGAACTGGATTCGAGCCGAGGCAATCGGTTCCTGCCCGGAGATTGATACCATACCATTTGAATCGGAACGGCTTTACAGCGCCAGTCTCAACCGGGTAGACGGCAAGCCGCGTGCGTTTGTCAAAGGCGCCTTTGAGAACCTGCTGCTGATGTGTGACAAGGTCGCGCTGTCCAATGGAACTACCGAGCTTGATAAAGCAGCGGTTGAAACCCAGGCGAAGGCACTCGCAGCCGAGGGTTACCGGGTTATCGCGATGGCCTGTGGAGATGTCGTGGTCGGGGAAGAGGAAGACTTTAACCATAAACACCTGGTTAACCTGACCCTGATCGGACTGGTCGGATTGATCGATCCGTTGCGGCCTGAAGCAAAACCGGCCGTCGCCAAATGTCGCGCCGCAGGAATCCAGGTGGCGATGGTAACCGGTGACCATCCAGTCACTGCGTTCGCCATTGGGCGTGAGTTAAATCTGCTTGAGGACGAGTCGCAGGTAGTCACCGGACCCCAACTTAAGACGGCGGCCAACGAGGCCGAAATGGATCGAATGACGCGCAGTGCCTCGGTGTTTGCTCGCGTCGAGCCGACCCAAAAACTCGATATCGTGCAATCGCTGCAGCGCAATGGACACTTCGTTGCGGTCAGTGGTGATGGCGCCAACGATGCTCCCGCACTGCGTATGGCACATGTAGGTGTGGCGATGGGTAAAAGCGGTACCGACGTGGCCCGGGAAACTGCCGATATCATCATTACCGATGACAACTTCGATTCGATTGTCGATGGCGTCGAAGAGGGGCGGATTGCCTATTCCAACGTGCGCAAGGTAATTTTCCTGCTGATATCTACCGGCGCTGCCGAGTTGGTGCTGTTCGTGCTCGCCATGATTACGGCACTGCCATTACCCCTGCTTGCGGTACAACTGCTCTGGTTGAACCTGGTAACCAACGGCATTCAGGATATCGCGCTCGCGTTTGAACCCGGCGAGGGACGGGAACTGGAGCAACCTCCAAGGCCACCCAGGGAAGCAATCTTCAACCGCATCATGCTCGAGCGCGTCATCATTTCGGCTATTGTTATCGGCCTGGTTGCGTTCGGGCTTTTCAAGTGGCTACTGGACCATGGTTTCAGCCTCGAGCAGGCACGCAACAGCACCCTGCTGTTGATGGTGTTATTTGAAAACGTGCACGTATTTAACAGCCGCTCGGAAACCCTGTCGGTATTCCGGCACAATCCGTTGCGCAACAAGCTGCTGCTGGGTGGCACCCTGCTCGCACAGATGATCCATATCGGCGCGATGTATGCCCCGTGGCTGGGCGATGTGCTCGGTGCGAGCCCGGTTACCTTCGATCAATGGTTAACCCTGCTGGGCCTGGCGCTTTCAGTGATGGTTGTGATGGAACTGCACAAGTGGTTCAGGTCACGATATGCCATCGCAAACGCAGGACCAATAACGGTCACTGCCTAGCCATTCCATACTTGACTGGGGTCAAGGTTCTCTGCTTTCAAAAATGGTGCAATGAGGTCAGTCGTAGACAGAGGATAATCCTATGTTTAAATCCATCGTAGTTGCTTTTGACGGTTCCGTGCACTCGAGTAAGGCACTTGAGATCGGAGCCACACTCGCCGGACAGGAAAAAATACCCTTAGGTATTATCTATGTCATCGACGCAAGCCATATGAAAATACCCGATGAAATGCGCGAGATGGGCGAAATCGAACACATCATCGAACCCATGCCCCGTATGCAGGTGAGCCTGGAGAACGCGCCCGAAAATTTGGTGGGCACGATGGTCAAGGCTTCATTGGACTCGGAAAAAGCCATGTTTCAGTATGCTGATTTTCTGGCGCAAGAGGCTCGTGAGAGTGCTAAACATCACGGCGCAGAGGATATTGAAGCGAGAGCTGTTCTGGGTGACCCTGCAGAGGAGGTCGTGGCTTTTGCCAGGGATCGCGATGCAGATCTGATAATTTCGGGAAGCCGGGGTTTTGGCAAGTTGAAAGGCCTGTTACTCGGTAGTACCTCGCACAAGATTGCACAGCTTGCCGAATGCAGTTGCTTGACGGTAAAGTAACGCAAACCAGTGACATACGATAATCGAGGCATTAAGTGATTCAACATCAAACCAGGTTATTCGCGGTTGTTGATCCGACTGCCACTCACCAGGTGGCGTTAGTCAAGGCGTTGCTTATCGCAAAGCTCGGTGGCTGTCATATCCACGCTTTCCTGTGTGTCTATAAAGATATCGAGCACGCGGGGGAATACTCCTCATCGCGCAAGGATTTAAAACGCAGCACTCTTGAGGATGCAGAAATCTGGCTCGAGGAACTGATGCAACCCTGCAAGCTCAGCGGAGTACCCTACACAACCGAAGTAACCTGGAATAGCAAGTGGGTTGATTCCACGATCCGCGCGGTTGAAAAGTCGGGTTGTGACCTGATGATTAAATCGAGTTTTCATCACAGCAAAGCGAGGCGGTTCTTCAGTTCGACATCCGATTATAAACTGATGCATCAATGTGCCTGTCTAATACTGTTTACCCATCAGGCTCAGGACTGGAAATCGGATCGAATTGTCGCCTGTCTTGACCTTGAGTCTGCTGATCCGCAGCATACCAGGCTAAATACTGTGATTATGCGCGATGCACGAGCGTTTGCAGCAATTGTCGGCATGGACTTGTACGTTGCATGTGCCTATACCGAGGGGATCGATAGAGAGCATTTGCCACTGAAGACTCATGGACATGACATCACCCGGGAGCAGCTTGGCGAGCTCTATGATGTCGAACCCGAACGGGTTTTACTGCGCCAGGGAAACACTGTCGAATCCTTGCAGGCCATTTGCAACGAAACTGATCCAAGTATCGTAATAATCGGTACGCTTGCACGCACTGGCATCAAGGGCAAGCTGATCGGTAACACTGCCGAAAAGCTAATTGACCTCATTGATGCAGATCTCTTGACCGTCAATTAGCTAATAGCTGCCTGATTTCCTGAATCTTCGTGGTGCTGATGCCGTCACTACCAATGGTAACAACTCGAGCGAGCGTTTTTTCACCTACGCTGATCGGCTGTTGGCTGCGCAGTTGCTGCTCCAGAACCTGCAGATTCGCCTCTGACGGGTCATTTTCGCGTCCGACGATACGCTTGCGTAATTCCTCTTCGAGCGCCTCGCAATGGACAATAACTCTTTTACACAAAGAACTAACTTCCATCTCGAGTAATGTCCTGCGCTGAGTCTCCAGCAGAAAGGTTGCGTCAACGATAACAGTAAAATCAGCATCGATGATAGTCGCTGCGATTTCCGCCATACGGCGATAGGTTAGTTCGGTGGCGTCGGCAGTATAAATGCCTTCGGCCAGTGCCTAACCGGTTTGTTCGTCTGCGTTAAAATCGAAGAGCTCTTTTCTGATAACGTCTGATCGAATCTGTATGGCACCCAGCATCTCGACAAGTTGCGCAGCGATGGTCGATTTTCCCGAACCGGACAACCCATGCATGATGATCAGGCCAGCACGGTGGCTTGTTGACCAGCGTCCGGCAAGCTCGATGTAGTCGAGCGCGGGTTTGATATGGGCTTGATAGGTCTCGGTGTCGCAAGCTTCCTGATCGACGCGCAGTGCCTCAACCTTGGCACGTACCAGGGCGCGGTAAATGAAATAGTAGCGCAACAGTTTGATACCCGCGTAGTCAGCGCTGCTTTCGAGGTAGCGATTTAGAAACCGCCAACAATAGCCCGGGAATCCGCGTGCATTCAGGTCCATTGCCACGAATGCGGCTTCGCTAATGGTGTCGATCCAGCGCAACTCGGGATTAAACTCGATACAGTCAAACAGGGTAACCCTGCCACCAATTAGTGCCATATTGCCAAGGTGCAGGTCGCCATGACATTCACGCACAAATCCTTCGCGCTTGCGTTCGTCGATATTTGCCAGTAATGCATTGTTTTCCTGGTACCAGCGCTCTAGCTGGAAATAGGTGTCAGGTAGAAACTCACGCGGGATCGCGTTCCTGATCTGATCCATATTTTCTGCGCTCCACTGCGCTGCAACTGTGGCAGTGCCAAAGTCGTTAGCCTGATCGGCGCGATCGCTGCTGGCATGTGCCTCGCTGACAGTGGCGGCGATATCATCGATCAATTCGGGGCTCAGGTCGTGCTTGGCAGCATGGCTACTGAGCAGGCACTGCTGCGGAAACTCGAGCATTTTTATCGCATACTCGATGACTTCACCACTGCCTTGCAGCCTGGGTGCATCCTGGCTGCCGCGAATCTCGACCAGTTCAAGGTAAATCTCCGGTGCGAAGCGGCGATTCAGGCGCAATTCTTCCTGGCAGTAGAAGTGCCGTTTCTCGAGGGTCGAGAAATCAAGGAAACCGAAGTTAACCGGTTTCTTGATTTTATAAGCGTAATTTCCGGTCAGGATTACCCACGAGATATGGGTTTCGATCAGGCGGATGTATTTGACCGGGTGCCCGAAAACGAGCGGATTATCCAGTGCCGCAATCAATGCACTTGCGCCCGGGTTATCGGCCCGGGGCAGGCTTTTGTGTGTTATATGATCCGTCATTCAAGATATCATCGATTAAATTAGTGCCTAAGACTGTAAAAAAGCGTGGCTCGCTCATACTGATCGGGATCAAGTGTTTCGAATTCAGTTGTTGTCAACGGCAGTGATGAATATTGACGAGATTAATTTTAAACCGGGATTATTATAAACTGCCGTAGCGATTGAGAAAAACAGGGATTCGCTGCGCGCCGAATCGTCCCGGCTTTTCCAGAAAGTGCCCGGGCAATGACGTACCGCAGTTGGTACAGCATCCGTGGGCATCGAGACCCCAGTGCCCCAGTACATACCAGTCACGCTCGATCAACAACTCTCCACAAGAATGACACCAGGTACTGGAGCCCTTGTTGTCATGTACATTGCCGGTGTAGGCGTAATTTACCCCGTTTTCGAGCGCAATTTTGCGCGCCTGGGTCAGGGTGACAAGCGGGGTGGATTTGATATCGAGCATCTTCCAGTCGGGATGAAACGCGGTAAAGTGCATCGGCACGTCAGGCCCGAGCTTGTCGACCACCCAGTTGGTCATCTGGTGCAGCTCTTCGTCGGAATCGTTCTCCCCGGGGATTAACAGGGTTGTCAGTTCGAGCCAGCAATTGGTTTCATGCTTGATATATTCGAGGGTTTCCAGCACGGGTGAAAGGTGTCCACCGCAAACCTTGTGATAAAAGCGATCGGTAAAGGCTTTCAAATCAACGTTGGCAGCATCCATCGCGGCAAAGAACTCGACCCTGGGTTCCGGATCGATGTAACCGGCAGTCACGGCCACCGTATTGATATCATTTTCACGGCAGGCGGCAGCAACGTCGATCGCGTATTCATGGAAAATAACCGGGTCGTTGTAGGTAAAAGCCACGCTCAGGCTCGATAGCTCTGATGCGACCCTGGCCAGTTTATGTGGCGACGCGGCGTCAGCTAGCGTATCCATCTCGCGTGATTTCGTCATGTCCCAGTTCTGGCAAAACTTGCAAGCCAGGTTGCAGCCGGCGGTGCCAAAAGACAGTACCGAGCTGCCAGGGAAATAATGATTGAGCGGCTTTTTTTCGATTGGATCGACGCAGAATCCACTCGAACGACCGTAGCTGACCAGCTTTATTTCATCGTCGAGGCGCTGGCGCACGTAGCAAAGTCCTCGCTGCCCATCGCGTAGGTGGCAATGGCGTGGGCACAGGTCGCATTGCAGTCGCCCATCCTCGAGACGGTGCCAGTAGCGGGTTGTGACAATTGTATCTTGCATAGTCTTGATACAGGGCAAATTAAAGGTGAGGCGTTCGGGCTATACTGACAAAATTACACGGGTTCGAGGACAGAGCATGAGTACGCGCGCGGCTGCTGTTGCCGGTTACTTTTACGATGCAAATGCAAGTCGTTTGCAACATCATATCAATGAACTTTTAACTGCTGAATCAGCGGTTTCCGACGCTTTACCTAAGGCGCTTATTGTACCACATGCGGGTTATATCTACTCCGGTCCTACCGCGGCATATGCCTTTCGTTGCCTGTTAACTGATCCTGATCAAGTAAAAAGGGTATTGTTGATCGGACCAGCGCACCGGGTATATGTAGACGGTATGGCAATACCGTCGGTGGACAGTTTTTCGACACCATTAGGCGATATAACTCTGGATGTGAATGGATTAGCCGAGATCCGCAGCTTACCCAGTGTTCAGGTCTCGGACGAAGCACATCGCGAAGAGCACAGCCTCGAAGTTCAGTTACCTTTCCTGCAAACGGTGTTGAATAATTTTACGCTGATCCCGGTAGTGGTGGGTGGTGCCAACGCCATCGAAGTTGCAGCGGTTATCGATACGCTCGCGGATGATCCACACACACTGATCGTCATCAGTTCCGACCTGTCGCATTTTTTAAATTACGCGGAAGCACAGCGAGTCGATGCCAGCACCTGCGATAAAATTTTGCATAAATCGACCTCGCTTATAGGCGAACAGGCCTGTGGTGCAAGAGCGATTAACGGTCTAATGGCCTCGGCAAAATGTCGTCCGTTAGACGTTGATCTGCTGCATGCCTGCAACTCCGGAGATACCGCGGGGAAACCGAATCGAGTGGTGGGCTATGCAGCCTTCGCTTTGCGTTAATCTCAGCACCAGCGAGCAGGTCTACTTGCTCGATATCGCACGCCAGTCGATCCATTCCGGCCTTGAATCGGGGCGGGCGTTGCAGCTCGATGTCACACATTTCGACGATAACTTGCGAATCGAAGCGGCTGTTTTCATTACCCTGACCCGTTTTGGTGATTTGCGCGGTTGTATCGGCTCGCTGCAGGCGGCAGATCCACTGGCCCAGGCGGTCGTCAGTTCGGCTTTCAATGCCGCGTTTCGAGACCATCGTTTCGGCAAGGTCGATAGTACAGAACTGAATGACTTGCGCATCGAAATCTCGGTGTTATCAGAACTTGAGCCAGTCGAAGCCGTTTCGCGACAAATGCTGCTGGATAATCTGCAGCCAGGCGTGGACGGGTTGCTGATGGAAGAGCGGGGCTATCGGTCTACTTTCTTACCCAAGGTATGGGAAAAACTACCATCTTCGAACGAATTTCTCGGGGAATTGATGCAGAAAGCCGGGCTTCCGGCCGGACACTGGTCCGACAGCATCCGGTTTCATCGTTACCATACCCTTTCGTTTGCCGAGAATTAGTAGCACAGGGCGGTTTTGTGTTGGAGCCATCGGTGTTTTCCGTTATTATCTGCGCACCTTTTCATCCCCGCTAAGTGACCTGATAGAACATGCTATGCCTGCCCGGTAGCCCGGCACACTCTGAATTCAGACTTAGAAAACTAGAACAACAACTGAGCGGTGCGGGGATCACGGTTAACGGGCTCAGCAGTCACTTTATTCATCTAGTCGATGCCCCCGATAATAATTTTGCCGAAGCGCAGCTAACGGTTCTGCAAAACCTTTTGACCTATGGCCCTGCGCAGGATTCCGCGCGCGTCAACGGCAAGGAATTTTACGTGGTGCCCCGCCCGGGGACAATTTCGCCCTGGGCTAGCAAGGCAACCGACATCGCGCACAACTGCGGCCTGAGGCAAGTAAACCGTATCGAACGCGGGATTCTCTATACGGTTGATACTGCTGACGAGGTGCCGGTTGAGCTGTTACACGATCGTATGATTGAAGCCGTATTTACCGACCTCGATGACTGCACGGCGCTGTTCCAAACCCATCAACCCAGACCTTTAGCCGAGATTGATACCGGCACGCAGGGTCGCGCGGCGCTGGCACAGGCCAATATCGACCTTGGTCTTGCACTTTCGCCGGATGAGATCGATTACCTGGTTGAAGCCTATGTCGAACTGGGGCGGAATCCGATCGATGTCGAGCTGATGATGTTTGCGCAGGCTAATTCCGAGCATTGTCGACACAAAATTTTCAACGCCAGCTGGACCATTGATGGCGTCGATCAGGAACTGTCCTTGTTTAACATGATCAAGCAAACCCACGCGCAGCATAGCGACGGTATCCTGTCGGCATACCATGATAATTCGGCGGTAATCGAGGGTTTCCAGGTTAATCGCTTTGAACCCTCACCAAGGGATGCCGGTTATCGAGATGAAGAAACACAGCTCGATATCCTGATGAAAGTTGAAACTCATAATCACCCGACCGCGATATCCCCATTTCCGGGTGCGGCGACCGGTTCCGGTGGCGAGATACGTGACGAAGGCGCCACCGGCACCGGATCGAAGCCGAAGGCGGGCCTGTGCGGCTTCTCGGTATCAAATTTAAGAATCCCGGGTTTTGAACAACCCTGGGAGCAGGACAATGGCAAACCGGATCGCATCGCTTCCGCACTCGATATCATGCTTGAAGGACCGATCGGGGCGGCGTCGTTCAATAACGAGTTCGGTCGTCCAAATACCTGTGGTTACTTTCGAACCTACGAACAAAGCGTGATGAACGAAACCGGCTCGGAAGTGCGCGGTTATCATAAACCGATCATGGTCGCCGGTGGTGTCGGGTTGATTCGACGCGAACATGTCAACAAGCAGGATATTCCTCCCGGCGCTAACGTGATTGTGCTCGGAGGTCCGGCGATGCTGATTGGACTCGGTGGCGGGGCGGCTTCGTCGATGGCGAGTGGTAGCAGCAGCGAACAGCTCGACTTTGCCTCGGTGCAGCGTGGGAACCCGGAAATGCAGCGTCGGGTGCAGGAAGTTATCGATCGCTGTTTTGCGCAAGGAACCGAAAATCCGATCCTGTCGATTCACGATGTTGGCGCGGGCGGTCTCTCCAATGCACTACCTGAACTGGTTAACGATGCAGGGCGTGGCGCAGAACTCGATTTGCGACGGGTGCCCAACGATGAGCCCGGCATGTCACCGATGGAAATCTGGTGCAACGAAAGTCAGGAACGATATGTGCTTGCGGTTGCTGATGAACGCCTCGAAGAATTTATCGCACTCTGCGAGCGCGAGCGTTGCATTTATGCGGTGCTGGGTAAGGCGATCGCGGAACCTCAGTTGCGGGTCAAGGATCCCCGGTTTGACAATACCCCGGTAAACCTGCCACTGGAGGTGTTGCTCGGAAAACCGCCGAAAATGCATCGTGATGTCGAGCACCGTCAAACCCGGCAGCCTGATTTTGATCGCAACGGAATCGAACTCAAAGATGCGCTTTACCGGATACTGCGCTTGCCAACGGTCGCGGATAAAACCTTCCTGATCAGTATTGGCGATCGTTCGGTCAGCGGCCTGGTGGCACGAGACCAGATGGTCGGTCCATGGCAGGTTCCGGTCGCCGATGCCTCAGTAACCCTCAGCGATTACCGGGGTTATTGTGGTGAAGTCATGAGCATGGGTGAACGCACACCACTGGCTTTGCTCGATGGACCTGCCGCGGGACGCATAGCGATTGGTGAAGCCCTGACCAATATGGGGTCGGCCTGGGTGGGAGACCTGTCGCGCACGGTATTGTCCGCTAACTGGATGGCAGCGGCCGGGCATTCGGGGGAAGACGCACGCCTGTTCGATACGGTAAAGGCCGTCGGTATGGAGCTCTGCCCGGAACTCGGCATTACGATCCCGGTCGGCAAGGATTCGCTATCGATGCAGACCCGCTGGAATGAAGGATCCCTGGAAAAGTCGGTGACCGCACCGCTATCGCTGATTATCTCTGCGTTTGCACCGGTTGCGGATGTGCGCAAGACGGTCACGCCCGATATCAAGCCTGATAACGAAAATTCCTGTCTGTTGATGCTTGATCTGGGTGAGGGCCGGAATCGTCTCGGAGCCTCGGTACTAACCCAGGTTTATGCTCAAACTGGCGCACAGGGGCCGGATCTTGACGATGCGGGACTCTTCAAGAGGGCTTTTAATACCCTGCAAATGATGCTCGAACAGGGGCTGTTACTGGCATACCATGATCGTTCTGACGGTGGGCTGATCGTGACACTATGCGAAATGGCCTTTGCGGGTCATAGCGGTTTGCGTTGTGACTTTACCAGTCTGGGCGATGACGTGCTGGCCGGCTTGTTTGCCGAAGAACTCGGCATGGTGATACAGGTGCGAGAGGCGGATTTACCCGCAGTCGAAGCAATGATTCGGGATGCAGACCTCGATCATATCTACCATCGAATCGGTGAACCGCGGCACGACGAACAGTTGCGCCTCGTTCATTCCGGTGAGGTAGTTATCGATGAATCTATTGTTGATTTACAACGCGCCTGGGCGCAAACCACGTTACAGATGCAGTCACTGCGCGATAATCCGGAGTGCGCGCAACAGGAGTTTGATTTAATCGAGCGCGGACAGCCCTCCAAACTTTTCTCGGCGCTGACCTATGATCCCGGCGAAGATATCTGTGCTTCCCTCGGCGGTGCTGCGAAGCCGCGGATCGCGGTACTGCGTGAGGAAGGTGTCAACGGGCAGGTTGAAATGGCGGCCGCTTTCGACCGTGCCGGCTTCAGTGCAACCGATGTCCACATGAGCGATATCATCGCCGGGCGAGTGAGCCTCGCTGATTTTCAGGGCGTTGCGGCTTGCGGAGGTTTTTCCTATGGCGATGTGCTCGGAGCGGGTGAGGGCTGGTCGAAATCGATTCTTTACAATAGTCGCGCCTTTGACGAATTCTCTGCTTTTTTTAACCGTAACGACAGTTTCGGGCTTGGTATTTGTAACGGCTGCCAGATGATGTCAAACCTCTATCAAATGATTCCAGGTGCCGCTCACTGGCCGCGTTTCGTACGCAATAAATCGGAGCAGTTTGAAGCGCGTTTCGTCATGGCCGAAATACTCGAATCGAGTTCCCTGTTTCTCGACGTAATGCAGGGTTCGATGATGCCGGTTGTGGTCGCGCATGGCGAAGGGCGTATTGAAACCCGGGATTGCTCGGCGGCCGAGTTGCTCGAGCGCAAGCTGGCCTGTATGCGCTACGTCGATGGCGCGGGCGAGGCTAGCGAAATTTATCCACTCAACCCGAATGGATCTGAGCTCGGATTGAACGGCTTTACCAACGATGATGGAAGGTTCACCATCATGATGCCGCACCCGGAAAGAATCTTCCGCAGCGTACAAAATTCCTGGCACCCGCGAGAGTGGGGTGAATACAGCCCATGGATGCGTATGTTCCGTAACGCGCGGTTGTGGATAGACTAGCCCAGGGCGATGCTTCGATCCGCCTCGCGACCGATGTCGGTGGCACTTTTACCGACGTGGTGCTCGACACCGGCGAAACATACTTCACTAGCAAGATCGCGACTACCATCGACACCGCTTATGAAAGCCGCTACGATCAATATGATCTCGCGTTGCAAAAACCAGAGCCCCTGGTGCCGCGTTACTTACGCTACACCGTGTTTGAGCGCGTCGATGTGCGCGGCCGGATTTTGCGTCCGCTAGACACTGCATCAGTGAGTCAGCTCGTTACCGAGTTACAGCAAAACGAAATCGAGTCGGTGGCCATCGGCCTGTTGCACAGCTATGCCAATCCCGAGCATGAAAAAGTAGTTGCCGATATGCTGCGCGCTGCCGGAGTCGAGGCAGAAATCAGCCTATCAAGCGAGGTCTGTCCCGAGGTACGTGAATACGAGCACTTCATGACCACGGTATGCAATGCCTACGTGCAACCGCTGATGGCGCGCTATTTAAGAGCCCTGCAAGACGCGCTGGTAACGCAGGGGATTACCTGCCCGCTGTTATTGATGACTTCGGGCGGCGGTATAACAACGCTTGACGCGGCGATTCGTTTTCCAATACGCCTGGTCGAGTCAGGCCCTAACGGTGGCGCGGTACTGGCCAGCGGTATAGCCAGGCGGCTACTCGAGTCTAAAGTGCTGTCCTACGATATGGGGGGTACCACGGCCAAGATCTGCCTGATCGATGACTATCAGCCCCAAAACGCACGCAATTTCGAAATCGCGCGTAGCTGCTACATGACGACACAGCGGTTTGATGCTGAAACAGCCAACAGGTTG
>Ga0255052_10001826_pt1 | contig 15706 bp, 12 predicted proteins | sample JV7_2_21_MG_FD_188632 | JGI IMG/M metagenome (GOLD analysis project Ga0255052, IMG submission 188632) | Seawater microbial communities from Jervis Inlet, British Columbia, Canada - JV7_2_21 | ecosystem: Environmental > Aquatic > Marine > Inlet | place: Canada: British Columbia | collected...
TGCCGACCTGACCGCAACATTTGTCGGCCTGAAGACAGGCCTGTTTCTCGATCGTGCGGCCGATCATTGCGGCGAATTGGCGTACGACGGCCTCGACATCCCTGATGAATGCAGGGAGGCCGTCAGGGCCGAGTTCCAGCGCATTGACGATGCAGTCCTGCAGGCGGCATTGCCGCCGAGAAAGCGAGCAGCGCACAAAGGGGACTTCGGTCATGTTCTCGTTATCGGCGGTGGCGAAGGAATGCCTGGAGCCGTCCGACTCTGTGGCGAGGCGGCGCTGCGGGCAGGCGCTGGCCGGGTCAGCGTCGCGACGGCCCCGTCGCACGCGGCGATTCTCACAGCGACGCGGCCCGAACTCATGTCTCATGCCGTTGTCGATGCCGCGGATTTGGAGCCGCTGTTGGAGAAAGCTGATGTGATCGCATTCGGTCCCGGGCTGGGTCAGTCGGATTGGGCTCAAGCTCTGTTCGAGCTGATGGTGGCCGATACCCGGCCCGCCGTCTGGGATGCGGATGCGCTCAATTTACTGGCGGCAAGTCCAGGCCACGCGGATACGCGGGTCATCACTCCACATCCGGGTGAGGCGGGGAAACTGCTTGGGCAGTCCGCTGCCGATATTCAGTCGGACAGGCTTGCCGCAGTTCGGGCGCTGCGAGAGCGCTATGGCGGCGTCGCTGTGTTAAAGGGTGCAGGCTCACTGATCGCTGCGAATGGCGAAGCACCTTCCCTGTGCACCTCGGGTAATCCGGGCATGGCGGCCGCCGGCATGGGTGACGTGCTCACGGGCATCATCGCAGCATTGCTGGGGCAGGGTCTGACCCTGGTGCAGGCGGCGCTCGTGGGCGTGGAAGTACATGCGCGTGCCGGCGATATTGCCGCGGCCAGCGGCCAGCGGGGTCTGATCGCATCCGACCTTATTGCTGAGCTGCGCGCCGTCATCAACCCGTGAATTTCTTTCTCGCCGACGAATCGGCCACGATCGATTTCGCCAGGCAATTTTTCGACCGGCTGCCTGATGACCTCGCCGGGTGGACCGTATTGCTGAGCGGTGAGCTGGGGGCTGGCAAGTCCACGTTTGCTCGCGCGTTGATCAAAGCGGCTGGGCATGACGGGCCGGTGCCCAGCCCGACGTACACGCTGGTTGAACCCTACAATTTGTCGCGCGCTACTATCTATCACATTGATCTATATAGGGTGTCGGACGAAAACGAGCTGCGGTACCTCGGCTGGAACGAACTTGATGACGGCTTGCGCCTGGTCGAGTGGCCGGATCGGGCACCGGGTCTTAGGGCACAGGCCGATCTGTCCCTGGCGCTGGCCTACCATGACAATGGTCGCCAGCTCGTGCTTACGGCCTTGAGCGAGCGTGGCAAAGCGCAGCTCGAGACCTTTCTTTCGTCCTGATTCAGAAGATTAACTAAGCTCGGTATCTTTATAATTTTGAAGCGAAAAGTCTTGGTTTTTGCTGCCAGATTCGTATACTCACCGAACATAATCCCGGAATCTGGTTTCCCCCTATTTTTATGGCTCGACGTCGACTCATCGCGCTCATCCTGTGTCTGCTGCTGCCTCTGGCGGCAACCGCCGGCACCACGGTGGAAAATGTCCGCATCTGGACTGAAAACGACAAGACCCGCGTCGTGCTGGACCTGAGCCGATCGGTAGCGCACAAGATTTTCACGCTCCGCGGACCCGATCGGCTGGTCGTTGACCTCAAAGAGGGTCGCCTGGCGAAGTCATTGACGAACATGCCGAGCGGCACCGGTGCGGTAACGTCGATTCGCAGCGCAATCCGTGCCGACGGCCAGCTTCGCGTCGTGCTCGATCTCGGCGCGGGCGTGCGCTCCCGCAGTTTCACGACCGGACCGAACGCGAAGTATGGCGATCGCCTCGTCATTGACCTGCAACGCAGCGGCAGCCTGACACCCGTGAAGCGAGCATCGGAGGAATATCGGCCGGGTCGCGACATTGTAATTGCCATCGACCCCGGCCACGGCGGCCATGATCCCGGTGCGGTCGGCAAACGCCGCACGCGCGAAAAAGACGTTGCGCTGGCCATCGGTCGCGAGCTCGCCCATCGCATCGATGCGGAAAAAGGTATGAGAGCGGTCCTGGTGCGTAATAGTGATATCTACATCGATCATCGCGAGCGCACGGACATTGCTCGCCGCAACAAAGCCGACCTGTTCGTGTCCATTCACGCCGATGCGGTCTCCGACAGGCGGGCCAATGGCGCGTCGGTCTACGCGCTTTCTACCAAAGGCGCAAGCGACGAAGCGGCCAAGCAGCTCGCGGAGCGCGAGAACGCGTCTGTGGGAGGTGTGTCGCTCGAAGACAAAGACGATGTTCTGGCCTCGGTACTGATTGACCTGTCGCAAAACGCTTCCCTGAGCGCGAGTCTTGAAGTCGGTGGCAAGGTAATTCGCGAAATGGGCAAAGTCGCGAAGTTGCATCGCAAGAGCGTGCAGCAAGCGGGCTTGCTCGTTCTCAAGTCGCCTGACATGCCGTCGATCCTTGTCGAAACCGCGTTTATCTCGAATCCGTCCGAAGAGAACAAACTCCGCGACAAAGGGCATCAGGGGCGCCTTGCGAACGCGATCCTCGCGGGTATTCGTAATTATTACTACACAAATCCGCCGCCGGATACGCGTATCGCTGCAAATCTCCGGCGTGAACCTACACGTCAGGTGCGGCACGTGATTACGCCCGGCGATACGTTGTCGGAAATTGCGGAACGCTACAATGTCAGCACGGCAGCCATTCGTGCGGCGAACAAGCTCTCGAACGACAAGATTCGCATTGGGCAAACACTGAGTATTCCCATCTTCGCAGGCGGCTAGCGCCGGGGCAATCACAGCCACTCGCCCGATTTGGCGAGACTTTTCGTGCACGTTTTGAAAAAATGGCGAGTCTTCGCCGTTATTTACCGTGTACGCATGCCCATACAGCAATTACCAAGTCATCTGATCAACCAGATTGCCGCCGGCGAGGTCGTCGAGCGTCCGGCATCGGTGGTTAAGGAGTTGCTCGAAAACAGTCTCGATGCCGGCGCAAGGTCCGTGAACATCGACATAGTTTCCGGCGGGCAGAAGCTGATACGGATTCGTGATGACGGCAAGGGCATCGAACGCGATGAACTCACACTGGCGCTGTCGCGCCACGCAACCAGCAAGATTTCCAGTCTCGACGATCTCGAAGCAGTCGCATCGCTGGGGTTTCGCGGTGAGGCATTGCCGAGCATCGCTTCGGTTGCCCGGCTGACCTTGTGTTCGCGAGCATTTGGCGCGGATACGGCCTGGCAGGTCGAGGTCGAGGGCGGCGCGATTAGCCCGCCGATCCCTGCGGCTCACCCACAAGGCACAACGGTCGAAGTGCACGACCTTTTCTATAACACACCGGCGCGGCGACGCTTTTTGCGTACGGAGCGCACCGAATATGGGCACATCGAAAAGTGGGTTCGTCGCCTGGCGTTGTCGAGGCCCGATGTTGCTTTCACGATGACGCACAATCGAAGGACCGTGCTCAACCTGGTGGCGGCATCCAACGAAGAACTACGCCGTCAACGCATTGCCAACGTGTGTGGCGAAGCGTTCGCCGAGCAATGTATCTACATTGAACGAGAAACTGAGGGCATTGCGTTGTCAGGTTGGATCGGTCTGCCGACGTTTAACCGTAGCCAACCGGATTTGCAGTACTGGTTCGTGAATGGTCGCAGCATTAGCGATAAAACCTTGTCCCATGCCGCGCGCCATGCCTACCGTGATGTCCTGTTTCATGGCCGTTATCCTGCATACGTTCTTGACCTGACGATGGATCCTGCCAGTGTTGACGCGAACGCACATCCCGCCAAGCACGAGGTTCGATTTCGTGATGGCCGCCGCGTCCACGGCGTCGTATCACAAGCCATCGAAGTTGCTCTAAAGGAGACGCGGCCGGGCGGCCATAACGTTGCCCCTATACCGATGACACGCGACTCGGTTTTCAGCCAGGGCGCCATGCCATTGTCGAGAGGACCGTCGACGGCGGCCGTGCGAGACACACTGGCGGTCTATCGTGCAATGGCAACTGCGCCTTCGGCCGACCCTGTGCCGGATCAAGCGACGGACGTGCCGCCGCTTGGCTTCGCCATTGCGCAGCTGGCGGGCGTCTACATACTGGCGGAGAATCGAGAGGGGCTGGTCGTCGTCGATATGCACGCGGCGCATGAACGCGTTGTCTATGAAAAACTGAAACGGGGTTACAACGACCGCGAACTTGTTCGTCAGCCGTTGCTCGTCCCCGAATCAATATCGGTCGCTGAGAGTGAGGCAAACCTCGTTGAGCAGTCGGGGCAGGTACTCGAGAAATTGGGCCTCGTCGTGGATCGGTCAGGACCGACCAGCCTCACGGTTCGGGAGGTACCAGCCTTACTGAAAAGTGCCGACGTGGAGTCCTTGTTGAGAGACGTGCTCGCCGATCTTTCTGAATCCGGGCACAGCAACCGCGTCGATGATGTAAGCGATGATTACCTCGCGACAATGGCCTGCCATCATTCCGTGCGCGCCAACCGCTTGTTAACGATTGAGGAAATGAACGCTTTGTTGCGCGAAATGGAAAACACCGAGCGCGCCGATCAATGCAACCATGGTCGACCGACCTGGACCGTTATTACGCAGTCTGAGCTCGATCGTCTTTTTCTGCGCGGACGATAGTGTCCTGTCCGGGCTCTTGAAACGCTTTGCAATCCTTTTGATGGGTCCGACGGCGTCGGGCAAAACAGATCTCGCCGTTCGTCTGTGCAAGCGATTTCCGTGCGACATCATCAGCGTTGACTCGGCACTTGTTTATCGAGGTATGGATATCGGCACCGCCAAACCCGGTGCTGAGAAGCTGGCGCGAGCACCGCATCGCTTGATTGATATACGCGACCCCGAGGAAAGCTATTCCGCGGGTGATTTTGTTCGCGATGCGCGCGCGGCGATGGAGGAGATATTTGCACACGGCCGTTGGCCGTTACTGACCGGCGGCACAATGATGTATTTTCGGGCGCTGACCGAAGGGATCGCCGATCTGCCCGCCGCGGACGAGCAGATACGTCGCGATATTGATCACATGGCTGACAGCGTGGGATGGCCGGCCGTGCACGCTGAACTACAATCGGTCGATCCGGTTGCGGCCGCGAGAATCAACCCGAACGACAGCCAGCGCATTCAACGAGCGCTGGAGGTGTACAGAGCGAGCGGAATGACGCTGACTGAGTGGCAGCGACAAGCCGAAGTCCCGGCCGTTGACATTACGTACCTGAAAATCGCGCTGCAGATCGAGCCACGCAGCGTGTTGCACGAGCGTATCGCGGTGCGATTGGATCAGATGCTGGAGAACGGCTTTCTCGATGAGCTGCGCGCGCTCCGCGCCAGGCCGGGAGTGTCGCGCGACTGTTCCGCGATGCGCTCGGTCGGGTACCGGCAATTCTGGAATCATCTGGAAAGAGAATGCTCGTTCGAGGAGGCGAGGGATCGGGCCTTGTTCGCGACCCGGCAGCTGGCCAAGCGGCAGCTAACGTGGCTGCGTTCAGAGCCGTCCGTATTTACGGTCAACCCTCTTGAAGCCGGCGCTATCGACACCATATCCGGGCATCTGGCGCAGCAAATCGACGGAAATACCCCGTGTTTGGCCGTATAGTGCCGTAATCGGCTGTGTTAGACTTTTTGAACGCTTCGGCAGAGATTCTCAAATGGGCACCCCGGCGCCACCGGGACGCGAGTCTCGAACAATTATGAAGAATAAGGAGACCCAATATGGCTAAAGGGCAATCGTTGCAAGACCCCTTCCTGAATATCCTGCGTAAGGAAAAAGTTCCTGTGTCTATATACCTCGTCAACGGCATCAAGTTGCAGGGGCAGGTGGACTCCTTCGATCAGTTCGTGGTTTTGCTAAAGAACAGCGTAAATCAGATGGTCTACAAGCATGCGATTTCGACGGTCGTGCCGTCTCGTAATGTACGTTTGCCCTTGCCGGACGATGAATCGGGAGACGACGACGAGTAGCAAAATAACGACGCTACTCCGTCAGGAGGTCGCGTTTGTTTGAAAGACCGCAAAGCGGCGAGCGAGCAGTGCTCGTCCACGCGAGTCCCGATGGGTTACCCGATAATTCCGAACGCGAGGAGTTTGCCGAACTGACGCTCTCCGCGGGCGCTGTAATTGTGGCTGAACTTGTCAGTTCGCGTCGGCGTCCGGATGCCCGGTATTTCATCGGCAAGGGGAAGCTGGATGAGCTACGTGAGCTCATCTCGTTAAACGGCGCCGAACTCGTTATTTCTTCTGCCGCACTGAGTCCGAGTCAGGAACGCAATCTCGAACGTGAATTGCGCTGCCGCGTGGTCGATCGTGCCGGATTGATTCTCGACATATTTGCGCAGCGAGCGCGGAGTTTCGAAGGCAAGCTGCAGGTCGAGTTGGCACAGCTCAGACACTTGTCGACGCGACTCGTGCGAGGCTGGACTCACCTGGAGCGGCAAAAAGGTGGTATCGGTCTGCGCGGACCGGGCGAGACCCAGCTTGAAACTGACCGCCGGCTGATTGGTCGTCGCATTCGTCAGCTGAATGAGCGGCTCGATACCGTCGATACGCGCCGCACCTTGAATCGGCGTAATCGTGTCAAGGCAGAAATTCCGACTGTGGCACTCGTTGGCTACACGAATGCCGGCAAGTCGACCTTGTTCAACGCACTAACGAATGCCGACGTCTATGTTCAGGACCAGTTGTTTGCGACGCTGGATCCGACCGTTCGGCGACTGGACTTGCCGGAAGGCGAGCACGTAATACTCGCCGACACCGTTGGTTTCGTGCGCGATCTGCCGCACGAGCTGATCGCGGCCTTCAAATCAACCTTGCAGGAGGCGCGCGAGGCGGATTTGATACTGCATCTCATCGATGCAAGCGATCCGAATCGATGGCAGCGCGTTCGCCAGGTCAATTCGGTTTTGAAACAGCTGGATGCCGATCAAGTCCCGCAAATACGCGTGTACAATAAGATCGACAAGTTGGATCGCGAACCACGTATTACGAATAATCGCGCGGGAGAGGGCCGCGCAGTCTGGCTTTCGGCGGTCACAGGCGAGGGCCTGCCGATGCTGAAAGACGCGATCGCGCGACGTTTGTGCCAGAAAACCGTGCAACGCATGATTCAACTGTCATCCGCCCAGGGCCGGCAACGAGCCAAACTATTTGACATGGGCGCGGTCCTTAGTGAGGAGGTCCTGGAGGACGGTGGCTGGTCGCTCGAATTGAAAATGACGGAAAAGGACTTGCGACGATTCCTAAAGCGTGAAAATCTCGTCGAGGAACAACTGGAACCGTTGCCGGTGGGCTCATCAGCGACGGCGGCAAACGAGTGAGAAGCAACGACACTATGGCTTGGAATGAATCAGGAAACGGCAAGGACCCCTGGAAGCGCGATGGGGACGAGCCCAACGATCTCGATCAGATCGTGCAGGATTGGCAACGTCGATTTAGCAGTATTTTGGGCGGCAGAGGTGGTGGCGCGCCAGGTGGCGGGGGCGGTATCGTCCTGTTCGTCATGTTGCTGGTTGCCTGGGGACTAACGGGTTTCTACCGCGTTGACGAGGCCGAACGAGGCGTCGTGCAGCGCTTCGGCGCGTATACCGAAACCACGTTGCCGGGGCTGCATTGGCACCTGCCATTTCCCATTGAGGTGGTTGACCTGGTCAACACCATCGCGGTGTCGAATTACGCCTACCGCACAGAGATGCTGACCGCCGATGAGCAGTATGTGGCTGTCGACCTCGTCGTGCAGTATCGACGTACCGATCCCGTGAAATACAGCTTCGAAGTGGTCGAACCGGAATTGACCTTGCAGGACGTGACCGAGAGCGCATTGCGCGAAGTTGTCGGTACTACAATGCTGGACGTGTTGGTGACTGCGCGTCGGGATGAGATCGCATCGCGTACGCGCGAAGTGCTACAGGCAACCATCGATCTTTACGGCGCGGGCATTACGGTGACCTCGATCTCACTCGAAACCGTTAACTACCCACAGGCCGTACAAGTCGCGGTCGATGACGCACAAAAAGCGCGTAACGACAGCGAGCGTTACGGCCTGGAGGCGGATGCGTACGCGAATGACATTGTCCCGCGGGCTCGCGGTGACGCGGTTCGTATCCTCGAAGATGCGCGGGGCTATCGCGATCGCGTCGTCGCGGACGCGCAAGGTGAAGCGGCGCGCTTCGAGGCCTTGCTAACCGAATACTTAAAGGCGCCCCGCGTGACACGCGACCGTCTGTATATCGAAGCCATTGAAGAGGTGTATCGCAATTCGGCCAAAGTTCTGATGGACTCCGAAGGCAGCGGCAACCTGATGTATTTGCCGCTCGACAAGCTCATGAACCAGGCAGGGCGAGCGGGCTCGTTGGGTGAGTCGAACCGGGCAGCGGACTCACAGACGCCACAATCTCAGTCTGGTGACGGTACGAACGATGCAGAAACGCGTGAACGGAGGGTCAGGGAATGAACGGTGGGAGATTTGCTGGTGTCGTGATTCTGGGTCTCGCTTTTGTCATCGTGGGCCTTTCGGCGTTTACGGTGAACGAACGCGAATTAGCCATCAAATTGCAATTGGGTGAGGTTGTTACAGCGGATTATGAGCCTGGCTTGCATTTCAAATGGCCGATCGTGCAAAACGTTCGCAAGTTCCCACGGCGTATTCTAACGATTAGTGATCGTCCCGATCGAATTTTCACGGCCGAGAACGAAGCCGTGCAGGTCGATTTCTTCGTCAAGTGGCGCATTGTCGATCCGCTACGTTACTACACATCGACGGGAGGAGTGTTGACCGTTGCAAATGGCCGCCTCTCAGAAATTATCAAGAACGCCATCGTCACCGAGTTCGGTAAGCGCTCGGTATCCGAGGCGATTTCGGTTGAGCGCGCAGAACTGATGCGTGACATGCGAACTACTGCTGCCGCCGCATCTGAAGACCTTGGCGTCTCGCTAATAGATTTCCGCGTCAAGCAGGTCGAGTTCATGGACGAAGTCCGCAATTCGGTGTATCTGCAGATGGCGGCGGAGCGCAAGAGAATTGCGGCCGAACGTCGTGCCGAAGGCCGGGCAGCTGCTGAGGAAAAACGCGCTGCAGCGGACAGGGAGCGTACTGTCATTCTGGCTAACGCTTATCGCGATGGCCAAAAGATCAAGGGTGAAGGGGACGCACGGGCGGCAGAGACCTACGCCAATGCCTACAAAAAGGACCCTGAGTTTTATGCCTTCTATCGCAGCATCGATGCATATCGCAAATCGATGGGTAACGCGGGCGACGTGCTGGTGCTCGATCCAAATAACGAATTCTTTCGTTACCTGAATCAATCCGACGGTAAGCAGTAGCGACGCAGACTGGCCGCTCTGCGTCATGTACTGGACAGAAATACTGACAGCTCTGGCGCTCGTCCTTGTCATTGAGGGCATGTTGCCGTTTATTTCACCGGCCCGTTACCGCCGGATGGTCGTGGAAATTACGCAGCTCGGTGACAATCAGATTCGCAATATTGGCCTCGTGGTCATGATCGCCGGATTGTTGTTATTGTTCGTGGTGCGCGGCTAGCGCCGAAACCTGAACTGTTATGCCAGCAGGATAATCATGGGAAAGAACGTAGTTGTCATCGGCACCCAGTGGGGCGATGAAGGCAAGGGCAAGATCGTAGACCTGTTGACCGAGCGTGCGGCTGCGGTCGTGCGCTTTCAGGGAGGTCATAATGCAGGTCATACGCTCGTCATTGGCGGCAAAAAGACGGTCCTGCACCTGATCCCGTCGGGTATCCTGCGCGACGACGTCAGCTGCCTCATTGGCAACGGCGTCGTTTTGGCGCTCGATGCGCTGGTGGAGGAAGCCGAAGCATTAATCGAGAACGGGGTTCCCGTCTACGAGCGCCTCAAGATCAGTCCCGGATGTCCATTGATCCTGCCGTCGCACGTAGCCCTGGATGCGGCACGCGAGAAGGCACGGGGTTCCAGCGCCATCGGTACGACGGGTCGCGGCATCGGTCCGGCCTATGAAGACAAGGTGGCGCGACGCGCTTTGCGTGTGTCGGATCTCTTCGTTCGTGAACAATTTGCGGCGAAGTTGGGCGAGGTTCTCGACTACCACAACTTTCTTCTAAAGCACTATTTCAAAACGGCGCCCGTCGACTTTATGAAAACGCTGGATGACGCGCTCCGGTACGCGGAGATTGTCGCGCCGCTAACGACAGACATCACGCAAATCCTGCAAGACCTTGCCGACTCCAATAAGAGCATTCTATTCGAGGGTGCGCAGGGCAGTTTCCTCGATATCGATCACGGTACCTATCCATTCGTGACGTCTTCCAATACGGTTTCGGCTGCGGCAAGCACGGGAACCGGCGTTGGCCCGCGCAATCTTGACTACATTCTGGGCATCGTGAAAGCGTACACGACGCGTGTCGGCGCGGGACCTTTTCCGACCGAGCTGTTCGACGACCAGGGAGAGCACCTCGCGAGGGTCGGTGCCGAGTTTGGCGCGACCACAGGCCGACCGCGACGTTGCGGATGGTTCGATGCGGTCGCGCTGCGCCGGTCCATCGTCAATAGCAGCATTTCGGGGTTGTGCGTCACCAAGTTGGATGTTCTCGATGAACTCGACACGATTCAGATCTGCGCGGGCTACGAGATAGACGGCGAGCAGATCCCGAGCGTGCCGGTTGTCGTCGATCGTTTTGCCGAATGCAAGCCGATTTATGAAGAGTGGGCAGGTTGGCAGGAATCCACGGTTGGAATCACGGAATTCGACGACCTGCCGCAGAAAGCGCGCGATTATCTTGCGCGCATCGAAGCGCTAGCCGGGGTGCCGGTCGATATCATTTCAACCGGTCCCGATCGCGAACAGACGATTGTCAAGACGCATCCTTTCGGTTGACAACGCGCCCTAGCGCCAACGCGCCAAGAAAGCCGAGCAACCAGAGTGTCACAGGGCCGCCCCCGCTGCCGCCCGTGGGCGGAGCACCCGAACTGACGGTTACAGAAGCGATCGACGTGTCGGACAGACCACTCTGGTCTGTTACCTGCAACTCAAAGCGCAACAAGGTATCGGAACTGACATTTGGGGCGGTGAAGGATGCCGTGCTGGTATCGGCGTTGCTCAGCGTGACGCCAGGGCCCAATGTCTGCGTCCATACGTAGGCGAGATTGTCGCCATCCGGGTCATTAGACTGACTACCGTTCAAGGTAACAATGGACCCGGGACTTGCAGTCTGGCTGCCGCCGGCAACCGAGTTGGGCGCCTGGTTCACACCGGAGCCATCAATTATGTTGATGCGCGTCTGGGTCTGTGCGCCGAGCGAGGCTCCGACAGGGTTGCTCAACGTCAATTCGAAAAATTCGTCGGCTTCGCCTGAACCATCGTCAGCGACTCCGTACTCAACCCACTTGGCATCCGCGTCGCCATCCGACCAGCTCAAGGTGCCGCTGGTTGGGCCCGAAAAATCGGTCGCCCCCGACGCGTCGCCGCCGCTGACCGCGAAGTCGACGGCAACTGCGCCACTGGCACTGCCGCTGCGCCTGACAACCACCACCGCGGTGCCGAAGCCGCGTTCGGAAACTGATACGGCGTCGGCGCTGAAATCGACCGCGGCGGTGTCGCCCGGATCGTTGATATAGACGCTCGCAATACTCGGCGATGACAGAGTCGCGCCGCCAGACGGCGAAGTGAGTTTGATGAAAAGGCGTTCGAGCTCTTCGACCGATCCGTCGTTCACAGCGGCCAGATCGATACTACGCTCGGTTGCATCGCCACTGCCCCAGTTCAATGTGCCGTTGCTCACCGAAACGTCATCGGTCGAGCCGGTCGCGGAGAGAAGTTCCCAGTTAACGCTGATAGCGCCTTGTGACCCGCCACTGCGAGTGACAATGATGTCGCTGGCCTGGTTTTCTGCCGCGCTGAATGACGTTGTTGAGAACGCGAGCGTGCCCTCGGCAACGTCCAGCGTCTTGTCAGCAACCATGTAAAAGCCGCTGTCGATATCGCTGATCATGAGATTGCCGCTGGGCAAAAACGGGTAGGTACCCCACGCCCCCGGAAAACCGACCGTGTCAGAGGAGGGGTAAGTGTCAAAGCGGCCAACCATTGCCGGATTCGCCGGGCTCGTGATGTCCAGTATCGTCAGGCCCCGAGCGTAGTTCGACATGTAATAGCGATTTCCGCGGACAAATCCGTTGTGATCGATCGCGGTAGTCGGGCCGGTCCATGAGCCTGCGAGTACGGGTACGGTCAAATCCGAGATCGAAAATGCCCTGAGTGTTGTATTGAGTCCACGATCACGTTCATCGGTTTCGTCCTGCACGAAGAGGTATTGCTTGTCTTCCGACCACCAACCCGAATGCACGTAGTCGGCGTTCGCGTACGGTGTGCGACTAAGACGTATCGGGTTTGACGCATCTGTCACGTCCCAGATGTCGACGGTCGACTCATTGAAGTCGAACAGTACGTCGCAGTGCGCCGAGTTGGCAGCATTCACGCATTGCGTATTCTTGCGTGCATCGGTGACGATCATCGATGCGGCATCGTGCATATAGAGACGGTCGTTGCCGGGTTGTCCGGCCGGTGTGGACGGCGCAGCAATAAAAGTGGGTGACGCCGGATTGGTCAATGCGTAATTGCGAAATCGACCGTCACTTAAGTTCGCTCCCGCCAATACCAGCGTTGGTGAGTCGCCGGTCAACGATAGTCCCGTGCTGAAGTCGGTATTTGTGAGATACACATTGTGCGCCGCGGCGAAATCACTGGAGTAGTTAACGCGCGCAATCTCATGCGGCAGCTGACTGAGATCGATAATGAACAGGCCGTCGGAGGCGTTATCCGCCGTTATGTAGGCGTACGCATTCCAGCGGCTATCCACAGAATTCCAAAATTGGTAAACCTTGATATCCCGCCAGGTTGTGGTTTGACCATCTATGAAACCAACTTCGCGCGGGTTCCCGGGGTCGCTGACATCGAAGACCGCGGTACCGATGGAGTAGCCGACAATTGCGTATTCACGGTTCGTATTGAGATCCATGAACCCCCAGATATCGGCGCCCCGCGCACTCGTGCTTCGATCTGCGACGTGCGCCAGGAGATCGACGCTGTCGCAGGGAAACACGCCCGCTGATCCGGCAACGCAAGGTGTAGCGGCTGTGTTGGACATCAGACTCGCCTGCGTCTGCAGCAGTGCTCGCGTTTTTGACGCAGCCTCATGGCTGATGCCCTTGCTGTCCACGATCACCCGAAACCCGCGATTACCGAGCTCTTCGGCATATTCAACAGGAACGCCCACCAGCGTCGTTTCACCACCAGTCCTTACTGCGAATGCGTCGGCCTCGCGGAAACCGCCGCGCACATCGATGGCACCGCTGAGGAGGTAAACCACGTCCTCCATTCTTGCAAGCTCGTAAGAGCCTGCCGCGACCCGTATCTGGCCGTTCTTGCCAACGCGCTTGAGCGCATAATCGATTGTTCTGCAAGGGGATGCCGCGTCGCGGCAACTGCCGGTGTCGAAACCGGATTCAGCAACGAACAGCGGTGGCTCCGCTTCATCTGCCGCTGCGGTCGCGCCAATCATCAGAGTGCCGATCGCTACAAAGGCCGAGATGTGCCTGCGAAACATGCAAGAAACCGAATGCCTGGAGAAGACCCTATAATAGCTGTTCATTTCGCGTCTCTTCTCCCTAAAATCCAGATTTTGTGAAATCGAACTCTTTGACATTCAGAGCAGGCGTTGGTGCCATTCAGTCGATACGCCGCCACGGATTCGATATTTCTTCGGTTGGCACTATTGCGGGTGCGTCCGGTGGTGCCAAATGGCTGGTTCTGAGCCAGCTGGATCGCGCAATTCTCAAGAATCTCGTGCCGAGAATGACGGGGCCCGTGCATCTGATCGGTTCGTCCATTGGATCCTGGCGCTTCGCCTGCTACGCGCAAAACGACCCGGTCGCCGCAATTGAACTTTTCGAGCGCGCGTATCTGACGCAGACGTACAGCGAGAAACCGGACATTCACGAAATAACTGCGAAGAGCCGCGAAATAATTGCGGCCGTGCTGGGTGACACCGGCATCGATGAGATTCTCAGCAACCCTTTGTTTAGAACGCACGTTATGGCGGTTCGCAGCCGCCACATTACAGCGACGGAAAATCGCGGGCTACTCGCCGCGAGCTTGATCGCGGCAGCCGCGCTCAATGCGGTCAGTCGCCGATCGTTGGGTCTGTTTTTTGAACGTGCGTTGTTCTTTGACAAAAGAGATGTGCCGCCGTTCTTCGACCTGTCCGGGTTTCCGTTACAGCGCATCGAGCTTGCGCGTGAGAACCTGCAAGACGCTGTCGTCGCGACAGGTTCAATACCTCTTGTCTTGTCCGGCGTACGCGATATTCATGGCGCGAGGCGAGGTGTTTACCGCGATGGTGGTGTCATTGATTACCACCTGGACTTGCCGCACAGCGCGCGCGAGAGCCTGACGCTTTTTCCGCATTTTTACGACCGCATTGTGCCCGGCTGGTTTGACAAGAAACTCAAGTGGCGCAAACCACATCCGGGTAACGTAGATCGTACGATACTTGTCAGCCCATCGGCCGAGTTCGTAGCGGGATTGCCCAATGGGAAAATCCCCGATAGGACCGATTTTCTGAAGTACGCGCCAGAAGAGCGAGAAAAGGCCTGGCGTGGGTGCGTTGATGCGTGCGCGGAACTTGCCGATGAATTCAACGAAGTTATGGAGCGCGATGAGCTGGCGGCACGCCTGCAGCCTCTGTGATAGTCTCACTGCCAAACAATAATAAGGGGACATGCGGTGGCGGAATCTCCATCGACAAAAGCGCAGCCCTATCCTGAGCTCACCTGGGTCGCGCTGGTAACCGGCTGGTTCATTGGCGTAATTATTGCGGTCGCTATCGGTTACGCGGCACTAATACTCGGATTCTCAATCGAAGGATCGGAGCTCGCGGCAATACTCGGTTTCGGTATTTTGCGCGGCATGTTAGGGCGAAAGAGTATCGTCGAGAACAACATCGTGCAGACCATTGCGAGCGGCGTGAATGGCGCATCGTCGGGCATGATGTTTTCGGTCCCTGCGCTGTTCTTGTTGGGCTTTGGCGATCGCTTTGACCCAGTTGTATTGACATTCGGTTGCATTGCGGGAGCGTTTCTCGGCATCGCTTTTATCATTCCGCTTCGCAAACACATGATCGACTTCGAGCGGCTCACCTACCCGGGCGGTGTTGCAGTCGCGACTATTTTGAAATCCCCTGGTGCAGGGGTCCGCAAGGCGATCGTATTGCTGATCGCCGCATTCATTAGCGCCTTTGTGCATTTTGTGACCATCCAGACGGGCGTCGACAATTGGAATCTCGGGGCCATCATCGGCCTGCCGAATTACATGAACGGCATCTGGTATTTGTCGCTGATGACGGTTGGCGTCGGGTTTATCGCCGGGCGCGGCGGAATTGCGTTCATCATCGGCGGATTTGTCGCTTACTGGTTCCTGTCGCCGATGCTCGCTGCAACCGGTAGCTTCCCGCTCGATGCGGCGGGCGAGGCCATTAGTGCTCCAGGACCGTTGCGCCTGATGCTGTATCGGCCACTGGGCATCGGCATGTTGATCGGCGGCGCGATCATGGGCGTAATCCTGGCCTTTCCGCTCATTGTCAGTGCCATCCGATCCATGCAAA
>Ga0255052_10001828_pt1 | contig 15692 bp, 16 predicted proteins | sample JV7_2_21_MG_FD_188632 | JGI IMG/M metagenome (GOLD analysis project Ga0255052, IMG submission 188632) | Seawater microbial communities from Jervis Inlet, British Columbia, Canada - JV7_2_21 | ecosystem: Environmental > Aquatic > Marine > Inlet | place: Canada: British Columbia | collected...
GCGCGACGTTCGACGTCACTCCGGAGGACCTCGTGGGCCTTGAGAAGCTGGCGCCGAGTAAGCATGGCCAACCTGTCACTGCGCCGGCCGATCCGCTTCCCCGGCGCGAGGACCGTCATCTCCGACCGCGGCTCCCCTATCGGGCGTTGCTGGCCGAGCGTACCGAGACGGAGCTTGCGACCGTCGCGGCGTCCTCGCCGGTCGCGACATCGGAGATCGATGTCAATAGCGCGGTGTTCGAGATCGCGCATGGGCGGCCCTTGCGCGAAATCCCATTGCTGGTAGCCCCATCGATCGCTCCCGGCACGCAAATCCTGGTCGACATTGGCGAGTCGATGCAACCGTTCCGGCGCGATCAGAAGATGTTGCTCCGTCGCTTTTGTGATCTCGCAGGTCGCTCCGCCGACATCCGCTACTACGTGGACGACCCGCGCGCCGGCGCGGGGCCCACGCAGCGGCGCAGCTCCTGGAAGACCTACTCGCTGCCGGACGCGGGACGTCCGGTCATCGTTCTGACCGACCTCGGCTGCGGCATTCCGCGCCGTCCCGATGCCGTCAATGCGTGGATCGCATTGTCCCGCAGGCTGCATGGCCGACGCAGCTCTGTCGTGGCGTTTGCCCCGCTGCCACGGGAGCGCCTGGACCGTCGCCTGCGCCGCCTCATCAGCTTGGTCGAATGGGACGACCGCACGACGCGCGTCGGAACGCTGCGGCTACGCCAGGAGCTAGAATGATCGAACCCGAGGACACGGTCGAGGCGGAGACGGCCTTGGCTCGCTTCGAGCCGGATGGACCTCTGTTGCGCCTGGCCGAGTTGCTCTCCCCGGCGAGCCGGATCGAACCCGAACTGTTGCGTGAAATGCGGCTCGAACTCGTGCGAGACGCAGACGTCTCGATCGAGCAGGCGCTCTGGTTTAGCGAGTTCGTTCGCTCGCGCGACGACACCGCAATCTCGCTCTCGGTTGCCGTAGCATGCGTGTTACGGCGGCGCCTGCGTCTACGTCTACGTCGTGGCAACGATACCGACACGGTCAAGGCGGCCCGCAAGTTGATGGCCAGGGTCCACGCTGAGCTTTCGCCGGTGCTGGTCTTGGAGGAGACACTCGCGTGGGCGGAGGTGTTCGAGGACCAAGTGACCGTACGGTCCACGGCGGATCAACTCCTCGAGGCATTTAAGGCTGGCCGTGCTGGCCTCGGGCACTGGCTGGCCCGGGCCTGGGACGGACTCCCGAAGGCCTTCAAGGACAGTCCTTCCGGGAAAAATCTGGCCCAGGTCGCTGCCTTGCGAGGAGCGACGATCGAACCGGCGGAGGCATCCGAGGTGGAGGCATCGAGCGTAGCGTACTTGCTACCCCGCAGGCCGATCTTGCTGTCCCGCGAGGGGTCCTCGCTTCGCCTCGGTGTGCCGCGTTCGGAGGCGACCCACGCGGCCGAATTGCCTGACACTATGCCACTCGTTGTCGACGTCGAATTCGAACGCGATGGACGGCAGCTCACGGAGCGGGTGGAGGTACGTCCGGACAGTCCGCCGCTCGAGGTGGGTCAAGGGTCGCTCACGTTGCGCTGCCTCGACGGAACTGAGTACAGACTGGAGTCGGCGCCAAGCCGCCAATCCGATCGGCTTTCGACGGGATCGACGCTGTTCTCGATCGAGATGCTGCCCGCCCGCGAGGGCTCGTGCCTGCTGCTGCGGTTCGGGGAACCCGATGCGCCGGCGCACGTCGTGATCGATGGCGGACCGACGCGTCGTGTGGCGCGGGAGCTCCAGCGTCGATTGGAAACGGACTCTTACCCGCCACGCATCGAGCTACTGGTGGTGACGCACACCGACAACGACAGGATCCGTGGCGCCCTGAGCCTGCTTGAGGACGGGGAGATCGAGATTAGCGACGTCTGGTTCAACGGATCTCCCCACATGGAAGCGGAGGACCCGGCTTGAGTGTTCGGCAAGGACAGCAGCTTTCGGACCTCCTGGGGGATCTCGACATCCCGTGGAACGCCGCGTGGGATGGTCAAGCGGTTGTTATCGAGGGCAACGATTTGCCGGTGGTGGAGCTCGCCTCTGGATTGCGCGTTACGCTGCTGTCGCCGACCCGAAGCGGGTTGAAGAAGATGGGCGCCAAGTGGCGCGAGGAGCTGATGAAACGGGGACCCGTCGAAGCTCCGATATCACAGTCCAAGGTTGCCTCGGAGGCGACGTTCGAACGAGAAGACGAGGAAGAGGAGGCTGCCTATTCCGGCGCCGCCGATTCTAAGGAAGAGCCTTTCAGCAAGGAAGAACGATACGAGGAGCAACAGAGCCTGGACGTCGAGTGGCTCGCTTCGCGGCCGTTTCGTGGCGACCGTTCGATCGTGAATGCCGCGAGTGTCGCGGTGCTCGCCGAATTCGATGGCACTTCCTTGCTGATCGGCGGCGATGCGCGCGCCGATGTTTTGGCAAACTCCCTGCAGATACTTCTGACGCAGCGCGGAGAGAAGAGGCTACCGCTGGACGCATTTGTGGTCCCGCATGCCGGGAGCCGCTCGAGTCTAAGCGTCGAATTGCTCGAGATGATCGAGTGCGATCGATACCTCTTTTCGACGAACGGCAGCAAGTTTCGGCACCCCGATCGTGTCACCGTCGCTCGTATCCTCGTGCACGGCCGTGACGGGCCCAATTCGTCATTGACATTGATCTTCAACTATCGGTCGGAGTCGACGACGGTCTGGGACTCGAATGAACTCCAGGCGCGGTATCACTACGCGGCCGTCTACCCCGCGTCAGAGAAAGAGGCCGGGATCGACGTCGTGCTGCGTGGAGGGACCGACCGGGCCGGCTGGGCCACAGAGTCTGACGTGCCAGACGATTATTGACCTGGGGCACGTCAGTCGGACGGTGTGGAGCACTGACTGGGATGATAGTCACAGCACCGAACTTCCCGCGATCCATCTCCCGTAAGGTAGTAAGGTAAACGGGGTCCGCAGAAGGAGAGATAGATGGCCTTGGCGTTCATGATATTGGTCTTGCTCGCGATCGTCGCAGGCACGACCGCCTGTTTTCTCTACCTCTCGCTGATCCCCGCGATCGCCGCCGTCGTCATCGGAGTGCCGCTGGGGACCTGGCTCGCGATTCTGGTCTACGGTCTCTGGCGAAGGGCGCAGCCGCTGCGTCCCTTCGACGCGGCCGAGCAGGAGCGGAGTGCAGCCCGTGTTGGTGGCGAAGGGCACCACATCACGACCGCAGACGGGCGGATCGTGGAGTACCTGGTGTACGGCAGCAAGCGACCGGACGCAAAAGTGATTGTACAGATGCACGGCAGCACGACGACCGGGGGCTGGCAATGCAAGATGAACGCGTCCCTGTGCGCGGAGCTAAACCTGAAGGGCATCGCGCCATCGGTCCCCAACCACGGGTACAGCGACCTTCACGTCGGGCGCAGGATCGTGGACTTCCCGGCGGATCTCGAGAGGATCCTCGACGCCGAAGGGGCCGGGAAATTCATGGTGGAGGGCACCTCGTTCGGCACCGCCCATGCCATGGCCATTGCCTGGCACTTCGAGCCCGAGCGCTGTGTCGCCATGGGACTCAATGTACCCTACCTCTCGGATGCGATCTGCAAGGAGTTCGGCCTGGAATCCAAGGCGGATGCGCTCCCGAGGCCCGATGCTCGCACGTGGTACCAGGCGTGGAATTTCTTCGTCGCAGACCTGATGTTCGAAGCGCCCCTCATCTCGCCGCCCGGGCGCTTCATGCATCTCTTTCCGGAAGGAAAAAAGACAATGGAGGAGAAACCCTGGGCCATCGAATCGGTTGCCGAGGACCAGCGGGAGCGGCTCGTCGCCCGTGGCTCCCAAGGACAGGGCTGGGAGCAATTCTCCTTCGATGTCACCGCCCTCTGGGGCTTCGATCCGCGCGAGATCCAGACCAGGAACGTCGCCGTGTGGTATGCCAGGGACGACAGCATGGTGCCGCCCTCCCACGGCGAATGGCTGGCAAATCACTTCAGCTCGAAGCCGGACGTGAAGACCAGCATACGCTCCGAGGAAAAGGGGCTCGGTCACTTCACCTACTTTCCGGCTTCCGGACCCGCGTATCGAGCCAGCGAAGAGACGATGCCCAAGACGCTGCTCGATCTCTGCGTCCGGGCGTGATGCGCGCTTTGACGGATCGGGAAACTCCAGCGCTCCTGCCACCAGCGAACGTCCGCTTTGGCTGCGGCCATATTTACCACCCAATCTCCCAAAAACGTGGCACCTTTTCGATGTCCACGATGAACTTTGGAAAATATTAGGGCGGTTCACGTCGCAGCCACCGAACTTCATTCGATGAAAACCGGATAGAACCGTAGATATACGTACTTATACGTAGGTCAGAGAAAATTGTGCGTTTAGTCTCGGATTGGCTATGAGTCAATCCATTAAAATAGTTTTGTGTAACTTAACTGTGAGCACATTCACCAACGCTCCGGCGTTATCTCGCACAATCGAACCAGAATCTATATCAACGACTCAGGCATACGAGACCAGCAAATGAAACAAATTGCCAGTTGGCTGCAAGCGAAGATTTCCAGATCAAGAAATTCCATTGTGGCGGAACCGCCACGTGCCCCCGTACGCGTCAAGCCCTACGGTCCCGGAAATGACGTCTTGATGCCTGATATTTACGCCGATCAGCATGTTGCCAATGATCCGTGCCTCAAGATTCTCGATCCATCTTCGCCGGATATCGACAAATCGACCGGGTTCGACCCCTACGACACGGCCGTTCTGCGGAAATAGTCAGGCCATCAATCCTCTATGGACTGGCAGGGCCACCCGCCAACGCTATTCCAATTCCAGATCAAGAAGCCTGATCGCGTTTGTACGGCCGATCACTTGCCTTTGTTGGTCCGAAATGACATCGGTTGCGTCATACCAGTCTGCCGCATCCTCCATCTTCTCGAACGGATAGTCGGCGCAGAAATAAACCTTGTCGTTGTCAAGAACGTCGAGCGTGCAGCGAAACGCCGCATCATTGAAGTTACCGCTGGTGGTGATGTGGAAATGCTCACGGAAGTAGTCGCCTAAAGGCCGTTTGCCACGATAACCCCGGCGAGAGAAGCGCATGCGTGCATCGATGCGCCACAGTCCAAACGGAATGTTCTCGCCCAAATGTCCGATACAAACACGCAGGTTGGGGTATTCATCGAATATGCCCGAACCACACAGGCGAAGTGAATGTATCGAGGTTTCAACGGCGAAGCCCCAGGGCGCGCTCATCAGCCATGGGTGATCGTCATAGTTTTGCGCGCGCGACGGGATCTGCATTCGTGGGTGCAAATAGAACGGCACATCGAGTTCAGACACCGTTGCCCAGAAACTTCGATATTCGGGGAGATCATAATATTTCACGTTTTCGGGATCGCCGACCTGCTGAAAGCCGTTGACCATGCAACCCTTGAAGTCGAGTTCCTTTACGCAACGCGTGAGTTCCTCTGCAGCAGCATCCGGATCATGCATCGGCAGTGCGGCGAAGGCGGCGTAACGATCGGGGTGTTTCGCAACCGCGTCCGCCATGCGCTCGTTACCCTTTTTCGCCACGGCCATGGCCTCATCCGCATCGGCAATTTTCTGCACGCCGGGAGCATTGAGGGACAAGACGGCGACTTCGATGCCGGTCTTGTCCATATGTTCAAGGCGCTCGTCGCCAAGATCCAGGATCTGCCGCGTGAAGTCATCCCATATTCCGGAGTCCCCTGCGAACTTATGGGTTTCCTGTAGCGTTTCTTCCACGGCAAAATGTTCTTCAAATGCTATTTTTCCTTTCATCTGGTGTTCCTTAAAGCCGCTCTTGAGCCGGGGCGTTGCCGGTGCCGCGAATTCGGTCAGCTATCGATGGCGTCGATCTTCTTCAGCCAGCTGTTTTTCATGCCCTGATCCAGGAAACTAGCCGCAAAACTGTTCCTGGCGAGCTGCACGACCTGCTCGCGTGAAGGCGCCAGCGATTCCGTCACGGCGAGAAAGTTGTCATTCACGTAGCCACCAAAGTATGCCGGGTCATCGGAGTTCACCGTTACCAGCAGACCCTGTTCCAGCAGCGACAGAAGCGGGTGATTTTTCATCGAAGCGAATACACACAATCGCACGTTCGACAGCGGGCACACGGTCAGCGGGATTTTACGCGCTGCGACTTCCGCCAAGAGCAGCGGATCTTCTGAAATACGTACCCCGTGATCGATACGGGACACCTGCAACAAATCCAGGGCTTCGCGAATATATGCAGGTGGCCCCTCCTCGCCCGCATGCGCGACGGTCTTGAGGCCTGCGCCGCGCGCCAGTGCGAACACTTCGGCGAATAAATGCGGCGGAAAGTCGTGCTCTGACGAATCGAGGCCGACAGCATGTATCCGATCGAGAAACGGCTGCGCCTCTTTCCAGGTCGCGAGCGCATCCTCCGGCGGCAGATGCCGCAGAAAACACATGATCAGGCGGCTGCTAATGCCCAGTTCGTGCTCTGCCTGCAGCAACGCCCGTTGCAGCCCGTCGATGACCGTTGCGAACGATATACCGCGGCTGGTATGACTCTGCGGATCGAAAAATATTTCCGTATGTACGACGTTATCTGCCTGACATCGTTTCAGATAGGCCCAGGACAGATCATAGAAATCCTGCTCTGTTTGCAATACGGCCGTCGCCTGGTAGTAAAGATCCAGGAAGGATTGCAGATTTCTGAAATCGTAAAGCCTGCTTAATTCCGTTGACGATTGGTACGGCAAACTGACCTGATTTCGGCGCGCCATTTCAAGGACCATTGGCGGCTCCAGGGTCCCTTCAATGTGCAGGTGAAGTTCTGCTTTCGGCAGTGCCGCGATCAGCAGCCCGACATCCTGTGAATTGCTATCGCCCATAGCGGGCCAGCTTATCAATTCCGCCGCGCGACTGCGCGACCAGCCTCCATTTGCACGGTCATGATGCCCAGCTGCACCATAATGTCGTAGAACAATTCGCTTTCTTTGGCATAGTCGAACACGTACCTGGCGGCAGAGCTGTTAACCGTTCGCAGGAAGCCGCCAAGCAGGACGATCAGGACGACAGGCGTCACCCACCAGGAATACAGGTGACCGACGGCCACGGCCACCGGCACAAGGGAAATCCATATCCAGGGCCACATTTTGTACGCGAGCCTATAATCGTCCGGAATAAGGCTGGTTCGCATGACCGTGGCGGCGAGTTTTGGATGCACCGTTACCGCCAATGTCCTGTCACCTGCCGCTGTCAGGAACTGTGAATGCTTCAATGAACTGATATTTTGCATCGCTGTGGTCCGCTTCGTTGGAATCTGCACTGAGCTTAGAGAACCGCAGCAGCAGTGGCTTGTCCCTGCCCGTTATATTCTTGTCTGAATTCGGCAGGCTCAATCGGGGCGTCAATTTACCACGGCAATGATCCGGTATCGAGCTGAGCAAGGCCACGGCTGGCAGGTATGATCGCAGATTCTGCCCCTCACTGTATGCACCCGGTACGGTGGCCTTGCCGACGGGCAGCGTTGCGCAGCCAACGCCTGACGGCAGCACCGCCGGAGCGATGGCAAACAACGCCGCAATTAAAACTGAGACCGGCACCGGCATTCCCTCCTTCTGAGGTCGAAGGATGGGCCCGGCGAAGGCGCATGACCAGTTCAGTTTCCCGGCATTACGCGCAGGAATTCCTGTGCATTCAGCCCTGATACCAGGAAAGACCGGCGCCGATGAGACCGCCAAGCAACAGGATCGCCATGGTCAACGCCCCGAGTCCGAAGCCGGTCCCCCTGGATGAGGGTTCACTGAGGTAGGCGTTTCGGTACATCAGGCGCGAGACAATGAACAGCAGGCCGAGGCCCGCGCCGATCAGACTGTGCACGTAATAGCCGAACATCCACAGGGCCGGCACGAAAATGATCATTTGCTCGACCGTGTTTTGATGCACCCTGAAAGCGCGTTCGAAATTCGGGTTGCCGATCGTCGTCGGGGCATTGATTTCATGTTTGACGCGCGCCTGACCGACCATAAATGCGTACAGGAATGCCTGGATAAGAGCCAGCACCGTAACAATCGCAATCGCTTCCATTATTCTCTCCTTATTGTTATGGGGGTGAAACAACATCCGCGCCAAAACGGGGTTCAACGCCGACCTCAGATAGTACAATATTCGGCACATGACACCCGAGCGCTGCGCGAATTGAAACAGGGGACCTGACCCAAGCCCATGGCAGAGCCCATCCGCCAACCATCCCCGATTCCGTTCGTCACAAGGAAGCTGGGTATCGAACGTGACGAACTGCCGGCAGTCGCCTGGTCATTCGTCTATTTCTTCTGTCTGCTGTCTTCCTATTACATGCTGCGCTCGGTTCGCGAGGCGATGGCAATCGTCAGTGGCGTGCAGAATATTCCGTGGCTTTTCACCGGCACGTTCACCGTGATGCTGCTCGCGACGCCGGTATTCGGCTGGGTCGCATCGCGGTATCCACGGAAAATTTTTCTGCCGTGGGTCTACCATTTTTTCATCATTAACATCCTGTTGTTCTATGCCGCGTTCGTCTACGCGCAGGGCAATGGCCTGGACCAGGTCTGGATCAGCCGGGCGTTCTTCGTCTGGCTGAGCGTCTTCAACCTGTTCATCGTGTCGGTCTTCTGGAGTTTCATGGCCGACATCTACAGTAAAACGCAAAGCCGCAGATTATTCGGCGTAATCTCGTCCGGCGGCAGCGCCGGTGCACTACTCGGCCCGTTAATTACCAGCGCGCTGGTGGTGCCAATCGGCTTCCAGAATCTGCTGCCATTGTCGGCGTGTCTATTGGCGTTCGCGGTTTATTGTATTTACCGGCTGCGCCGGTGGGTTGCGGGCAAGGATTCAGCTGCGCCGGACACTTCGATCGAAAGTTCGAAAGCGATCGGCGGCCATGCACTCGAAGGCATCCGGCTGGTTTTCACCACACCGTTTTTTGCCGCTATCGCTACTGCACTGCTGTGCGCCAGCTTCCTCGGCGTCGCTACCTACATGTACATGGCACAACTCGTCAGTATCACGTTTGACAGTACGGACGAGCAGACGCAGGTGTTCGCTTTGCTTGATGCAATGACCAATGGACTGTCATTGATCGGGCAACTGCTGATCGTCAGACACTCTGTTCGCAAACTGGGTGTGGGGGCGACGCTGGCTTTGTTGCCGCTCGTCTCTGTCGCCGGATTTGCACTGCTTGCAATCAACCCGGTATTCATTGTCATCGCCGGATTGCAGGTGCTACGGCGCTCCATCACCTTCGGGTTGGCGAAACCGACCAATGATATGCTCTACGCAGTGGTGTCGCCCGAGGCGAAATACAAAGCCAAGAATTTCATCGAGACCACAATCTACAGGGGATCTGATTTGATATCGACCTGGGTCATCAGGTTCATCGGCGGTATCGGCCTGAGCGGCGTTGCGCTGGTCTGTGTGCCGATTGCCGCGGTCTGGACAGTACTGGCGCTGTGGATTGGCCGCGAATACCGACGTCGCGATGCCTCGATCGCAGAAGGAACGACGCAATGAATGAGTCGTATACCTGTTCACGCCGTGATGCCATCGGCATTGCTGCAGCGCTGGCGGTTGCTCCGCTGTCACTAATTGCGCAGGAACAAAAGATGCTGACCCGGGAAATACCGGGCACCGGCGAAGCGTTGCCGGTCATCGGGCTGGGAACCTATATCGCGTTCGATGTGCGGGGCAGCGACGAAGAGATGGCGATACGCCGGGCGATCGTTGCATTGCTGGTCGATAAAGGCGCGAGCGTGATCGATTCGTCTCCCATGTATAACCGCTCGGAAAAAGTTGTCGGGGAGATCATCAGGGCAAGTGCAATCAGAGATCGTTTGTTCCTGGCCACCAAAGTCTGGACCGACGGCAAATCCGCCGGGGAGCGACAGATGCAGGCGTCGCTGGACCTGATGAACGCCGACGTGATGGATCTGATGCAGGTGCACAATCTGCGCGATCTCGATACGCACATCACGACGATTCTCGAGTGGCAGGAATCCGGCCGCATTCGCTACTGCGGCATTACGGATTATCGGGCCAGCGCTCTCCGGCAGCTAGAGGCGGCCATGCAGGCGCACAAGCCACAGTTCATCCAGATCAATTACTCGCTGGGCGAACGTGAAGCAGATCGGCGCGTATTACCGCTTGCGCGGGACTTAGGCGTAGCTGTGTTGATTAACCGGCCATACCACACCGGCCGGCTTTTTCGTGCGGTGGGGGCGCGTCCTTTGCCCGACTGGGCATCCGTATTTGCGCAAAGCTGGGGGCAGTTCTTCCTGAAATACATTATCAGCCATCCAGCCGTTACCTGCGCAATTCCGGCCACCAGCAATCCGCAGCATATGCTCGACAATCTTGGCGCCGGTTTCGGCGAGTTGCCGGACGAAGCAACGCGGCAGCGCATGGAACGATTCTTCGACGCGCTGTGATGAAAGATTGCTTGAAAATGTCATGAAGAACGCCAGTCTTGGCCGACGCATCGGGGCCATGATCTACGACGGACTGCTGGTGCTGGCGTTGATGGCACTTGTGACGCTGCCGTTCATCGCGCTCCGTGCCGGCGATCCGGTTGCCGCCGGCGATCATGCCTATCGCCTGATTCTGCTGCTGATCGCGTGGCTGTTTTATGCCGGCTTCTGGTCATTCTACGGCCGCACTCTCGGAATGCAGTCCTGGAGTCTGCGTATCGAGGGTTTTGCTGGTGGTAAACCGACTGTCGGCGCCGCCAGCCTGCGGTTTTTTGCCGCGATATTGTCGTGGCTTCCGGCGGGCCTGGGATTCTGGTGGCAGCTATGGGACCGGCGGAGCTTATGCTGGCACGATTACCTGTCGAAGACCCGCCTGCGACACTATCCCAGGAAGTAAGGAGACAGTCAGCGGACGCGACTCAACGCAAAAATCGTGACCAGTAGTAGTGCCATCGATGGCAACCAGGTGATGACAGCCGGATTCAGATCGAAGATCTGCCCGGAGTTGGCCAACATTTCGGTGGCGAGGTAATACGCCAGGCCGATCAACACACCGATCGTCAAGCGTCCTCCGGATCCGGCTGAACGCAACGAGCCGAAGACGAACGCCAGCGCCAGGAGCGGCATGATTACCACGGCGGCCGTACCGGAAATACGGGACCAGAATTCCGTTTCGTAGCGCTTGGCGGTCAGTTCGTTTTTCCTGAGATAAGCGATGTAACTCATCAGGCCACGCAATGACAGGCTGATCGGCTTGACCATCGTGATGCCCAGCAACTCAGCGTCCACTTCGAATGCCTCGACCGCGAGCGAAGTCTCGACAACCTGCACACCGTCGTCCTCGAAGCGGGTTTCGCGAAAGTTTTCCAGCAACCAGTTGTCTGAATCGTCAATACCGGAGTTTTCTGCCTGTGCAATCGACTGGAGCGTGTTGTCATCGTTGAAGCGAAACATGAATACGCTGCCGAAATCGAATTCCGTGTTGACTCTTTGCAGGTGCAGAATCACCGGCCCGTCCTTGACCCAGGCCGCATTGCCGATATTCTCACCTTCCTTCTCGTAACGGGCTTCGTCGCGCATGTTGCGCGCGAAGTGATCCAGCGGCGGGCCGATGTACTCGGCAATCAGTGCGGTCAAAATCATCAACACCACGCCGGATACCGCAACCATTCCCGACAGGCGAAATACGGATATTCCGGCTGTGCGCATCACCACCAGTTCACTGCTGTTTGCCAGCCCACCCAGGCCCAGCAGGGAACCAATTAGGACCGCCATCGGCAGCATCTCGAACGACAGTTGCGGCATGCGCAATGCGGCGAACAGTAACGCCTGCGGAATGCCGTAGTTGCCCTGCGTGTCGCCGAGTTGTCCGATGAATTCGAACAGGCCACCCAGCGCCAGCAAGACTGTCAGGACCAGCAGCGTGCCGGTCAGGATCGTGCGCATCAGGTAGCTGGTCAGCAATCCCATCAGCCACCCCTGCGCGGCAGGATCCTGCGGTGAACGCCGTTTTGCACGCCGAGCAACAGCATCGCGAACAGGAACATCAGGCCATGCACCCACCACAAGCCGAATTCCGGTGGCACCGTCCCCTGCTCCAGCCAGGCTCTGCCCGCACTCATCAGATTGAAGTAAATAATGAACACCAGCAGCCCGATCGCCAGTTTGCTGTAGCGGCCCTGCCGTGGCTGGCTACGGCTGAGTGGCACTGCCACAATCGCCATGATCAGCGTTGCAATCGGAATGCCGATCCGGAAATGCAGCTCGGCCACTTCCTCCGGGTCGTCGGAAATCAGTAATGCGATCGTGCTCATTGCCCGCGGTTTGGTTTCCGCCTCCTCAACCCCGGGCAACTGGTAGGGAATCCCATGCTCGGCAAATTCCGTCACATTGAATTGCGCGGTGCCCGGCACACCTTCGTAACGGCTTCCGTTGTGCAATACGAAGTAGCGCGTATTCGGATCCTCCGAGTCCCTCTGTTCGCCGCGTTCCGCGACCACGACCTCGACCGCGCCGGACTCACTGCGTCTTTGCACGAACACGTTCTCGACCGCCCCGGGTCCGACGACTCTTTCCGCATACACAACGGCTTCCTGTGAGTTGCCAACGGTGAATCTGCCGGGCTCGATGCTGGCCAGATCCGCGTGACGCCGGGCTTCCATCGCAATGCGTTCCATGGCGGCCATCGCCTTCGGACCCGTATCCATAGAAAGCCAGCCGACGCCCAGGACCAGCGGTACGATCAGCCACGACAAGGGCCGGTAGATGCCGCCCGGCCCGACCTGGCAAGCCATCATCGCCGGCATTTCGCTGTCCCGGTACAGGCGGCCCAGCGCCAGCATGATCGACAGAAACAGCCCGATCGGAACCAGCAAGGTCAGGTACTGCAGGCCGGTCAGGCCGATGATCTGAAAAGTAGCCTCTTTTGGCAGCGAATCTTTCGCAACCTCGCCTAAGATCCTTGCAAACTGGTTGGTCAGCAGAATGAACTGCAGCACCAGGGTGACCCCGAGCCAGGTCGCTGCGACCTCCCTGAATATGTAACGATCCAGAATGCGAAACATGGATATGTCTGTGATTTGCTTAACTAAGTTAGGCCGGATCAGTTAGACTACCGGTTTTGATTTGTCCGGGACAGCCCTTCGGTCACATTGCTGACGGGCGGGGCAATAACAACAACAGACAGCACCGGAGACACCAAGTGCCCTGGCTTGCGGATCCATTTCCGCGGCTGCCGCGGCGATTGTGGGCGCTTGCGGTTACTTTCAAGGCTCAATGCGTATGGAATATTTCACGACCACGAGCGCGGCATCCCGCCGCAGCGGCGGCTGCATCATTATCGGCATTTACGATCGCGGCAAGCTCGGTATTGGCGCAAAAGATGTCGATTCGGCCAGCAATGGCGCGATCAGCAAACTGCTGAAGCAGGGCGACCTGTCGGGGCAAGTCGGCAGCTTCCTGATGCTGACGTCAGTCGCCGGGGTCCGGGCTCAACGAGTGCTGGTTGTCGGCCTGGGCAAGATCTCGAAGTTTGGTGTGACCCAGTTCAGGAAGGCCCTCGAGACCGCCGCCGTTCGCCTCCGGAAAAGCAAGGTACGGGATATCACCAATTACCTGACACTCGAGGATGTCGATGGTACGACTCCGTATTACCTCGCCCGTTATTCCGTCGAGACTATCGCCAACCACCTCTACGCGTTCGAGCAGATGAAAAGCAAGCCCCGTAAGCCGACGCAGCTGAAGAAGATCGGCATCGCGGTTGCCAACCGTGGTGACGCGGCGAAATCGATGCGCGGCGCCGAACACGCGGACGCGCTGGCCAATGGAATGAGCCTGGCCCGGGATCTCGGCAACCTGCCGGCCAACGTCTGCACGCCGAGCTACCTGGCCCGCACCGCGCAGCGGCTGGCGCGCGAGCACCCGAAGCTGCAGACACGGGTGCTCGGCGAGGCCGAGATCAAGCGGCTGGGCATGCACTCTTTCCTGTCGGTCACAAATGGCACAACGGAACCGGCCAAATTGATCGTAATGCAGTACAAGGGTGCGACCGGACAAAAACCGGTCGTCCTGGTTGGCAAAGGCATTACCTTTGACGCCGGTGGAATTTCATTGAAACCCGGACCGGGCATGGATGAAATGAAATTCGACATGTGCGGGGCCGCGTCCGTAATGGCAACCATTGTCGTTGCGGCAAAATTGAAACTGCCGCTCAATGTCACGGTGGTCGTGCCTACCTGCGAGAACCTGCCAAGCGGCACCGCGACCCGCCCCGGCGATATCGTCAAGAGCATGTCCGGCCAGACGATTGAAATCCTGAATACCGATGCTGAAGGCCGCCTGATTCTGTGTGATGCCCTGACCTACGCCCGGCGATTCAAGCCGGACATCATGATCGATGTCGCAACCCTGACCGGCGCCTGTGTCATCGCACTGGGTCATCACCGCACTGCGGTACTGAGCAACTCTGACAAATTGGCCGATTCGATCGTCGCGGCAGGAGTGGGCGCCGATGACCGCGGCTGGCCATTGCCGATGGCGGAAGAGTATGAACGCATGTTGAAGAGCAACTTCGCGGATTTTGCCAATGTCGGCGGACGCGAAGGTGGGGCAATCACGGCGGCCTGTTTCCTCGGCAAGTTCACGGACGGCATCGAGTGGGCACACCTGGACATTGCCGGTACCGCCTGGCGTTCCGGGTCCGCGAAGGGCGCGACCGGTCGCCCGGTGCCGATGCTCAGCGAACTGCTGTTGCGCCGCGCTGCGGCGATCCCCTGAGCCGCCGATGCCCAAAGTCGACTTCTACGTTTTAACGCAGTCCGGGGAACCTGCCAGGCAGCGCTTCGCATGCCGGCTGGCTGAGAAGGCCTGGCGCCTGAACAATACCGTGCATATCAGGACCGGTGACCGGCAACACGCTGAGCAGATGGACGAGTTGTTGTGGACGTTTCGCGACGGCAGCTTCGTGCCGCACGAGGTGTATCAGCAAAACGCCGCAATCAACGCGCCGATCACGATTGGCTGTGAACATGAAATCGCCGCCGAGCACGACTTGCTGATCAACCTGGCCGCGGAAATACCGGGCGACGTCGGGTCTTTTCCGCGGATCGCGGAGATTGTAAGCTCCGATGATGCCAGCAGGCGCCGGAGCCGGCAGCGTTACGCAGACTATCGCGAGCAGGGACACGAGCTCGATACGCACAAGCTGTAACGGCGTCACAATCATTTTTCCGAACAATCGTAAGCCTCCTATGCACGCAAAGCGTCTTCATGGATAAGTCATACCGCCCCGGCGAACTGGAACAGCGCCAGTATCAACGCTGGGAACAAAACGGCTATTTCGCGCCAAGCGGCAGCGGCGACCCATATTGCATCGTCATCCCGCCACCCAACGTCACCGGCACGCTGCACATGGGTCATGCATTCCAGGACACGATCATGGATGCGCTCATTCGTTACCACCGAATGCAGGGCCGCAATACGCTGTGGCAGCCGGGTATGGATCACGCCGGTATCGCGACCCAGATGGTCGTTGAGCGCCAGTTGAATGCGGAAGGCGTGTCGCGAAAAGAACTGGGACGGGATGAATTCGTCCGCCGCGTCTGGCAGTGGAAAAGCGAGTCCGGCGGCCAGATCAGCCAGCAGTTGCGGCGCCTGGGTGCGTCCGTGGACTGGCAGCGCGACCGCTTTACGATGGATGACGAACTGTCCGCAGCC
>Ga0255052_10001829_pt1 | contig 15688 bp, 15 predicted proteins | sample JV7_2_21_MG_FD_188632 | JGI IMG/M metagenome (GOLD analysis project Ga0255052, IMG submission 188632) | Seawater microbial communities from Jervis Inlet, British Columbia, Canada - JV7_2_21 | ecosystem: Environmental > Aquatic > Marine > Inlet | place: Canada: British Columbia | collected...
CTTACGCTTGTCTTTCTTCTTCACCTTGCGTTTGGCCTTTTTCTTTGTCTTCCGTTTCGTCTTACGCTTGGCTTTCTTCTTCACCTTGCGTTTGGCCTTTTTCTTTGTCTTCCGTTTCGTCTTACGTTTGGCCTTTTTCTTGGCGACTTTTCTCTTCGTTACACGCCGTTTCGACGCTTTTTTCCGAGTTACTTTACGCTTCTTCGCGACCTTACGCTTCGAAGCTTTTTTGCGAGACTTCTTTTTGGTAGCCATCAATTTTCTCCGTGTCGGGTACCCGGCGTTGAGTATATACAACAATTGCAAAAAATCCAGAAAGTTACATCGCCGTCAAAGCATGAAAATCGTTTTACTAGCAGGCTCATTTTCAAGCTCACGTAGTTTGAGTCCGGTCGGTTTCGAAATACGGCCGTGGCACAGCCGAAAAAAATGTTACGGAGGGCGTCGAATGGTGACTAGCAGGTCGGTTTGACCGTGTGTAACGATGATTTCTCGGCACGAAACCAATAACGGACAAAGATTTCGTTTGTCGATGAACTTGAACTTCGAAATTACGCGCCGACGGCAAAAAAATGGCGACTACAGTTACTCGCAAAAAACGCTATAAAGCCGTATATCCCAAGCGTTTGGCGCTATTTTCTCAACTTCTTGGCAAGCGAACGCAATGCCGACGAGTTTCGGGCGCAACCAGTGTTTTCGATGCCGTAAGAAGGAGAAACAGCGGTCAAAATATCCACCGCCCATGCCGATGCGATTATTTTGTCGGTCAATTGCGACGGTTGGTGTGATCACGAGGTCGAGACTGCGTGGATTAATAAAATCGCCGCTCACTGGCTCCCAAATACCGAACGAATTTCTCTCGAGCGTCGAATCCGGGCAAATTTCTCGAAACATTAATTTACATTGTGCGCGCATAACCGGAACAAAAATGCGCTTTTTTGCGCGCCAGGCGCGCTCGATGATGTTGCGCGTGTCGACTTCGTCATGCATCGGCAGGTAGCAACCCAAGGCATGACTAGACAAAAAAACGCGTGAACGAATCACGCGGCGGCAAATAATTTCGGATGATTTGGCGCGCTCATCTTCATGCATGGCACGCCGCGCACGTAATGCTTTCGCGCGAAGTTTTTTCATAAGGAGGCGCCTCCCGCCTGTGCCGTTACAAACCTTCGCTCTCGAACCGGAGCAACAGGTGGGGTCAGCCGTGGCTGCAACAGGCTTACCGTCGAAACGGTCCTGCGCAAATGCTGCCGACAGTACACGACCCCGAGGTAAAAAGTTAGGGTCGAAAGGTTTCCAGGTCGGTATCGAACACTGCAGGAGACGCCAATTCAGTTTTCATTTATTCGCGAGTCACGATTCAGAGGTCGAGTTGTTGCGTGCCGCTGAGAGCGTGGTCAACGCGATCGGAAATAACTTTCAGGCGATGACTAATGCCGCCCTCAAGCTCCTGATCACGCGCTTTTGCGTGGATCAGGTCGTTCGCCATATTAAGGGCCGCCATTACCGCAATTCGGTCAAGGCCGACGATTCTGCCGCTATCGCGAATTTCACGCATTTTTGTGTTTAGCACTTCGGCAGAGTCAAGTAAATCAGTGCGTTCATCAGGCGGGCACGCGACCTGGTATTCCTTGTCAAGAATTCGAACGCTTACCTGGGCGAATTGATCAGTCATTCGGCGTACTCCCTGTGCCTGTATTGCCAAGTTATCAAGAGCCTTGCTCCATCGCTTTGAGTCTGCCAATCATTGCTTCAACTCGTGCGCGAACCTGTTCGTTTTTTTGCAGGAGATTTGCGCGCTCGGATGTTAGTACGTCCTGGCGTTGTTTCAGAGAGCGATTCTCGTCCTGCAATTGATCGCATACATGAACCAAAGCATCGACGCGTTTTTCCAGTCGCTTCAATTCGTGTTCGAAAGTGGAGGTAATGTTGTTGTTCATAGTGAGAATATAGTCACGGCAATCGGCAGAATCAATGATCTCTCGGAAACTGGCTATTCCGGCGTGGTCTCGGGAAACCGTCCGTGGGATCATAAGGGATTGGCAGAATTGAAAAGGTTGGCGTTCAAATGGATGAAAAGGTCGATCACGAAGCGCTGGATAACGCGCTGAGACGATGCGGTGCGAGCTGGGACGCTGCGCAAACCCACGGCCTTCTGACCGGTCGATTGGCGGTCGCCGGTGTTGCAGCCGGACCTGAGTGGCTTGTCCACGTGCTCGAAGGGACCGAAGAAAGCAGCGCGTTTCGCGCGGAATGCCAGAAAATGCTCGACACGTTGTACCAGTCGACGTTTTGGCAGTTATCGGAACGATTGTCGGATTTCGCGCTGTTGTTGCCAGACGACGAAAGTGATGCGAGTGATAGAACTGCGGCGATGGCGCGCTGGTGCGAAGGATTTTTACATGGTCTGGTCTCGGCCAAGCATGGTGACGCGTTGCGAGATCGATTGGCCGCGGAGCCACTGGCGGACATCATTCGTGACATGCTGCAAATAACACGAGCCGAGGTCGACGGTGCGACCGATAACGAGACCAACGAAGCTGCTTATGCCGAACTCGTAGAGTATCTCCGTGTTGCGGCTCAGGTCGCGTATGAGGAGCTGTCCGAGATCCGTCACAGCGCCGATACAACGCCAAAAGGCAGTCGCGATACGATGCACTAGGGATGTTGGGCGGCGTAGAATACGGCTCGCCCAAGACAATCATGAGCATACTTCTCAATGGACAAGAAGGAATTTGAACGGCGCCGTAAGCAACTGATGCGTATGGTCGGCGTTGGCGGAATTGCGATTCTGCCTGCCGCCCCGATCAGGACGCGAAGTCGCGACGTCGAGTACCGTTACCGACAGGATAGCGATTTCTACTACCTGACGGGTTTCGCCGAGCCCGAGGCGGTGGCCGTCCTCGTCCCCGGCCGGGATAGTGGCGAATTCCTGTTGTTTTGTCGTGAACGGAATCCTGGCAAGGAACAGTGGGACGGTTCACGGGTAGGACAGGACGGGGCGGTCAGCGAGTTTGGCGCTGACGACGCATTTCCCATCGACGATATCGATGACATCCTGCCCGGGGTTATCGAGTCTTGCAGTCGTGTTTATTACACGATGGGCATGTACGCGGAATTCGACTCGCGCATTGCCAACTGGGTTAATTCGCTGCGTTCGGGTTTGTCGCGTGGCCTGCACACGCCACAGGAGTTCGTCGCGCTTGACCACCTTCTTCATGACATGCGCCTTTATAAGAGTCGTAGCGAGGTCGCCGCGATGCGCAGGTCGGCCAAGGTCGCGGTCAATGCGCACAAGCGCGCGATGCAAATAGCCAGACCCGGGCTGTTCGAGTACGAAGTAGAAGCCGAGTTTCGACATGAATTCCGCCGCAACGATGCCTGTGTGTCGTACAGCCCTATCGTGGGCACTGGCGCTAACGCGTGTACGCTGCACTACGTCGACAACAATGCCGAACTTAAAGAAGGCGATTTACTGTTGATTGACGCTGGTTGCGAACTCGACTATTACGCATCCGATATTACGCGCACGTTTCCGGTAAGCGGGCGCTTCAGCCCGGAACAGCGCGCGGTGTACGAAATAGTCTACGAAGCGCAGCTAGCGGCAATCGACAAGACCGTCAAAGGCAACCATTGGAATGAACCGCACGACGCGGCGGTCAAAGTCATTACCAAGGGCTTGCGTAAGCTCGGTTTATTGGCCGGTTCACTGCCAAAGCTGATCAAAGACGGTGCTTACCGCGAGTACTACATGCATCGAACGGGTCACTGGATCGGCATGGACGTCCACGATGTCGGTGATTACAAAATCAGCGACGAATGGCGAGTGCTCGAAACCGGCATGGTGACCACGGTTGAGCCGGGTATCTATATTCACGGCAAGCGGAGCGTTCCGAAAGCCTTCCGCAACATAGGCATTCGCATTGAGGACGATGTCGCCGTCACGGCGAAGGGGCCGGACGTGCTCAGTAAAGGCCTGGCGAAAGACCCCGATGACATAGAGTCCTTGATGCAAAGCGCATGACGGACTCAATGCAAGACAATCACTTTGACATCGTGATTGCCGGCGGTGGCATGATCGGTACCAGCCTCGCATTGGCGCTCGCGCCCCTGGGCCTTCGCGTTGCCGTGGTTGAGGCAATCGCTCGCAAGGCCAGCGATCAACCCAGCTTCGATGACCGGTCAACGGCGTTGTCACGCAGCACGCAGCGCATGTTCGAAGCGATGGGACTGTGGGACGAAATTGTCGCCGCCTCGACACCGATTCAGAGCATTCATGTGTCGGATCAGGGCCGGTTCGGCTTTTCGCACATCGATGCTGCAGAACAGGGAGTGGAGGCGCTGGGCTATGTCGTCATAAACCGCGTTCTTGGCAGCGTATTGCAATCCGCTTTAAGCAAGCTGGACAGTGTGGATGTGATTTGTCCCGCGCGTATCATCGATATCGGGCTGGCCCCTGCGCAAGTAACGGTTGATGTCGGGTGCGACGAAGAAATTCGACAGTCTCTCAACTGTAAATTGCTCGTCGCCGCCGACGGTTCGAATTCCGAGGTACGCGATATGATGGGCATCTCGGCACAAACCATTGACTACGGCCAGCGCGCGGTAATCGGTAACCTGCTGCCCGAGAAAAAGCCCGAGCATCGCGCGTTCGAGCGTTTTACAGAGCAGGGACCGCTCGCCGTACTACCCGTCGCCGATGATCGTGCCGGGTTTGTCTGGGCGGTGTCCGAACACGATGCCGAGCGTGTGCTCGCACTGGATGACGTGGCATTCTTGCACGAGTTGCAGGGAGAGTTTGGCTACCGGCTCGGCTCGTTCTCGCGTGCGGGAAAACGCGCGTCTTATCCGCTGACACTGTGTAAGGCCGTACGCTTGACAGCGACACGCAGTGTGTTGGTAGGCAATGCCGCGCATGGTTTGCATCCCGTGTCGGCGCAGGGCTTCAATCTGGGAATGCGTGATGTCGCCGCGCTGTGCGATTGCATTGCCGACGCTGGTAACGTGTCACGCTCGCTCGATCCCGGCGACGAACAACTTCTGCAGCGTTACGTTCGGTGGCGTCGCAGTGATCAGAAAAAGCTGGTGCGATTCACTGATAGCCTGGTGCGGCTGTTCGGCACTAGCCGAAGACCGCTGCGTACACTGCGTAATATTGGCATGATCGGATTCGATCTCGTACCTGGCGTTCGATCGGTATTTGCGAAACACACGATGGGACTGGCGGGAAATCTGCCGCGGCTGTCACGCGGTATGCCGCTCAAATGAAGCAGCAATTCGACATCGTTATTGTTGGTGGCGGTGTCGCCGGGCTGACCCTTGCGGCGAAACTCATCAATAGCAGACACAGCGATTCGCTGCGTATCACGTTACTGGATGCCGGCGGGCGCCCGAAGTTTTCGGCGCACGACGATGTGGGGCTACGTGTTTCGGCCATCGCCAGCGGCACTGCTGAACTACTGGATTCCGTCGGTGCGTGGCAGCAGGTCCGCGAGTCGCGTATCTGCCCGTATGAGTGTATGCGTGTTTGGGACGAGAATGATACGCCGGACAGTGCTGCAACGTTGCAGTTCGAAGCGGCAGAATTTGCATTGCCGCAGTTAGGCTTCATTGTCGAGAATGTCCTGCTGCAGCATGCATTGCTTAAGCAACTTGACGATAGTGCTGCCGAGCTTTGCTACACGCAGCCTATTCGGTCCCTGCTGCAAACGGGGCAGCGCTACGCCGTAGAGACTGAGGGCGGCGAAAGCTGGCTTGCCGACCTGGTCATTGGCGCTGACGGGCCGCTTTCATTCGTGCGCTCGGCGGCGGGAATCGAAACCAGGAAGTGGCCCTACGATCAGACGGCATTCGTTACGCATTTGCGTCCCGAGCACGCGCATAAGGCGACGGCCTGGCAGAGATTTCTGCGTACGGGTCCGCTTGGCATCTTGCCGTTGGCCGACGGCCGGGTTTCCGTCGTCTGGTCCACATCGCCGGACCAGGCAAATCATGCTGTAAATGCGGGCGACGATGAGCTTGGTCGGATGCTGACTGACGCCTCTGACCATGTCCTTGGCAAGCTGACAGTGGCGGGGCCGCGAGGCACGTTTCCATTGAGCGCCCAGCACGCCCGGCGCTACGTGCTGCCTGGTATCGCTCTGATTGGCGATGCAGCCCACGCGATTCATCCTCTGGCGGGTCAAGGCGCGAATCTCGGGCTGAAGGATGCCGCCGAACTAGCGGACGTCCTGGTGGCGGCTATGGATCAAGGACTGCACCCCGGGGACCTGCCCGTTTTGCGACGCTACGAGAGGGCTCGGAAGGGCGCGAACGCCACGATGCTGCATTTCATGACTGGCCTCAATCGCCTGTTTGCGACAGACTCGCGTCTGGTCGGAGAACTACGAACGGTCGGCATGCGGATTTTCAATCGCAGCGGTCCTATACGAGAACGCGCCGTCAAGGTCGCGCTCGGCGTCGGCTGACGCCAACCAAGGGGAAACTTTGAAGCAACGTTACGTCTACCTGTTGGCGGCCTTCTTAACGGTCATTGGAATGTCCGTTTTTATTTTCAAGTGGCAGGTACTCGGTTTTCCGCTGGTCGAGGATCAGGAAACGCCGGTCTGGACGATCGAGGCTGCGGTCAACTTCGATAGCGGTCCGGGATCGATCAAGGTGCAGTTGCATGTGCCGACCCTCACGCCCGGGTTTCGCATGCTCAATGAGAACTCCGTATCGCGTGGATACGGATTCAGCCTGAACTACGGCAGCGGCGGCCGAGAGGCGCAGTGGGCGATCCGCCGCGCTGACGGCGAGCAGACGATCTACTATCGAATCTCGGTGTATGAAGATGACAGCGTTGACCAGTCGGACACTACGCCGCCGTTCCCGCCACTGCCGGTAATTGACGAACCGCTCAAAACGGCAGTCGATGTCCTGGTGTCGGACGTGCGCGATCATTCCGCCGATACCGCATCGTTTACGACGGAACTGCTGCGACGGGTAAACGATCCGTCCCCGGATCCTAATGTCGAGTTGTTGTTGTCCGGCGTGGATTCGAGCGCCGACTTCGTCGGTGCGGTCACGACGATACTCGCATCGGCTCGAATCCCGGCGCGCATGGTGCGCGGCTTTGCTTTATCCGGTCGGCAACGCAGCGCCACACTGGTTGCGTGGCTCGAGGTACACGACGGCGACCAGTGGCTTTACTTCAATCCTGTTACCGGCGAAGAGAGCTTGCCAGAGCGTTTCCTGGTCTGGTGGCGTGGCAATGAGCAGCTCCTGAACGTGGAAGGTGGCAGTGATGTCGAGGTTGGCTTTGCGATTCAGCGCAACCAGCTTGACGCAGTCGCTATCGCCGAGACACACGCTTCTCAGCAAGGCACGAACGCGGTGGACTTCTCGCTTTATAGCCTGCCGATTCAAACGCAAGCTGTCTACAGCGTGTTGCTCATGATACCGATAGGCGCCCTGATCATGGTCATCATGCGTAACCTCGTTGGAATCGACGCTTTCGGTACTTTCATGCCGGTGCTCATCGCACTCGCGTTTCGTGAGACCAAACTATTTTGGGGTGTCGTGTTGTTCACGACCTTGGTTGCGTTGGGCTTAAGCATCCGATTTATGCTGGATCGCCTGCGGCTGTTACTCGTACCCAGGCTCAGCGCCGTGCTTATTGTCGTTGTCATGCTGATGCTGTTTATTAGCATGACCTCACACCGTATGGGAATGGAGACAGGACTCTCCGTCGCACTGTTTCCGATGGTGATCATCGCCATGACGATCGAGCGCATGTCAGTGGTCTGGGAAGAACGCGGTGCGGCAGATGCAATGCGCGCGGGTCTGGGCAGCCTGGTCGTGGCGATCGCCGCCTACATTTTTATGGGCATGTCCTGGCTCGAGCACCTGATCTTCACGTTCCCGGAGCTACTGCTCGTTATTCTCGCGATGGTCTTGTTGGCGGGGCGCTACACGGGCTACCGCTTGACCGAACTGCGCCGTTTCAAAGCACTGTCCACCGACTGATGTTTGAGGCCGCCAGGAAACTGCACAGAATCGGCGTCCTTGGGCTGAACGAGCGCAACGCCGACTACATCATGCGGCTCAACCCGCGACGCCTGTATCCGCTGGTAGACGACAAGGTGCTGACCAAGAAGCTTGCGCTCGAAGCGGGAATGGCCGTTCCGGATTTGTACGGCATCATCGCGCACCAGGGCGAGGTACGAAAGTTCGCCGACATCGTCGCGGACCGGGATTCGTTTGTGATCAAACCGGCGCGCGGCAGTGGCGGCGATGGCATTCTTGTTGTGACAGGCCGAGGCAAACGCAAACGCGGCAACTACCGTCTGAGTAGTGGCCTGTTTGTGTCCGAGGGCGAAATATTGCACCACATCTCGAACACAGTCGGTGGTCAGTACAGCCTGAGCGGCAATCGCGACACGGCGCTGATTGAATATTGCGTGCATTTCGATCCGACGTTTGCCGAAGTCAGTTACCAGGGTGTACCGGATATTCGCGTTGTCGTTTATCGCGGCTACCCGGCCATGGCGATGGTGCGCTTGCCGACTCTCGCGTCTGACGGCAAAGCCAATCTACACCAGGGCGCGATTGGCGCCGGTGTTGATTTGCAGACGGGCGAGACGCTCACTGGCGTGCTCGATAACAACGTCGTTGACGAGCACCCGGACACCGGGGCGTTCATTGCCGGGCTGAAGATTCCGCGCTGGGATTTCATTCTGGAGTCCTCGGCCAAAGGCTATGACGTGACCGGGCTCGGATACCTCGGCGTCGACATGGTCATCGATCGTGATCGCGGGCCGCTGATTCTGGAAATGAACGCCAGGCCAGGTCTGAACATTCAGATTGCGAACGGTACAGGCCTCGCTAATCGCCTCGCGCGTATTGATGAGAGTTTCGCGCCTGAAGCCACTCCTGCGGAGCGTGCGGCCTTCGCACGGGGGGAATTCCCGGCCGTCGCAGAACGTCAGACGAGCCTGTTCTAGGGTCGAGTTTCAAGCTCACACTCGTCATGTCCCAATCTGAAAGAAAACTTGCGGCGAGGCGGTTTCGTCAATATATCCGACGGAGCAACGAACTCCATCTCGAATACCTGGACGACGCGCACCTGTGCAGGAACTACGAATGTTTTGCCAATTGGCAGCTCGAGTACCTGTTGCCGTTTTTCTGTGATCTGTACGCCCAGGACGGCTATTCCGAGGCCATCGACTTCACCATGAGCGACCTGGCCGGCATCGGCATCAGCGATCGCGACCGCGATCTGGCGCGCGCTGCTCCGGCCATCACCACGTTATTACCGCTTGGCGCGCTGCTGACCATTGCCGCCGCCGCGGAGATGAACGCCCGGGTGCTGGAGATTAATATTGCTATCTGCCGAAGCCTGATGGTCGGCAACGAGCTACCGGCCGAGATTACGGAATACGACTATTGCGTCGCCTGCCGCGAGGCCAGCTCCCTCAAGAAATGCGTGGAGCTCGTGCAGTTGATTACCGGACTGGGCCATACGCTCGGTTCACTCGTCGAAATCCCCGTCATAGGGATCACGCTGCGCGCCATGAGAGCACCGGCGCATGCGGCCGGGTTCCGCGCGCTGCAGGAGTTTCTGGAGAAAGGTTATCGCACTTTCAAAAAGATTCCGGACGTTGATCACTTTCTAAGTGAAATCGAAACTGGCATGACTGAGGTCTTCGAAAGAATCTACACCGCACCGCTGGAGCAACTGCGCTGATCGCTTATTCGCCGGCCATCGGCATCTGCGTCGCAAGCCACTCATCCATGCGTTGCTCAAGAATATCGAGCGGCAATGCGCCGCCACCCAATAGCTCGTCATGAAACGCACGAATGTCAAAGTCATCACCAAGCTGGCGCTCCGCACGCCTACGAAGTGTCAGTATCTTTAGCTGACCAATTTTGTACGCAAGGGCCTGGCCCGGCATTGCGATATAGCGATCGATTTCGTTGACGATGTCGTGCTCGGTTTTGGCGGCGTTGTCTTTGAAGAAGTCGATGGCTTGCTGACGCGTCCAGCCTTTGTAGTGAATACCCGTATCCACCACCAGCCGCACGGCGCGCCACATGTCGTAGGTCAGCTGGCCGAACCTTGAGTACGGGTCTTTGTACAGTCCGAGATCATAGCCGAGCCGTTCGCTATACAAACCCCAGCCTTCTACGAAAGCCGTAAAGCCCAGGAAGCGTCGGAACATCGGCATGTCACCGAGTTCCTGCTGTATCGCGATCTGCAGATGATGGCCGGGCATGGCCTCATGCACGCTCAGCACTTCGATCTCATATTTCGGACGTACCTCAGGTTTGTAGAGGTTGACCCAATAAATACCCGCACGGCTGCCGTCGGCGGCCGGCCGTGAGTAATAGGCCGTCGTCGTGTCCGGGGCGATGGAGTCCGGTATTGGTTTGACACCGTACGGCATTCTCGGCAGCACGCCGAAAAGCGTCACGAGTTCCGGGTCGATGCGTTTGCTGGTGGCGAGGTACTCTTGAAGCAGGTCATCAGGGTTGTCGAAGTAAAATTGCGGATCGGTGCGCATGAACACGAGGAATTGGGCGAAATCACCATCGAATTCGACTTCTGCGATGACCTTTTCCATCACACCACGTATGCGTTTGACCTCTTCAAGTCCGAGGCGATGGATTTCATCAGGCGTCATACGCGTCGTTGTAAACGAATGCGCCAGGTGTTCGTACCAGGCATTGCCGTTCGGCAACACCGATTGTCCGATACTGTCGCGAGACGCCGGCAGGTATTTATCGTTGAAGTAGCGATCCAGTTTCTTGTAGGACGGTAGTATCGTTTTTTCGATCGTCTCGATGGCGGTAGTACGCAGGCGTTTCTGGTCTTCTATCGGAATTGAATCCGGGAAGCTTAAAAAGTCGCGATAGAAAGGGCTTTCTTCGGCGTTGTCGACAACTTGCAGAGCCAGTTGCGTCGTCACGCGCTGCATCAGCACCTTCGGAGCCATAATGCCCGCTTTACGACCGGTCTCCGCGAGTTCGATTTCTTGTTCAATGACGGTGTCGATTTTGCTCATGCGGGCGAGCCAGTCTTCGTAGTCTTTGCTCGTCACCATGCGCAGTTGATTGGTGACGTTGTCGAGGTTCTGTATGCCGCCACGGTGAAAGAACGGCAGCAGGTGACCCTGGAATTGATGCACGTCGACATCGTCCTGAAGCTGGCGCCGGAACAGTTCGTAATTTAGCTGGTCCGCCTCCGATAGCGAATTTCTGTCAATCGCATAAACCCGACGTAGAAACTCCTCGGTGTCCTTGTGGCGACGCTCGATCGCCGCAAGACTCTGATCAGGCCAGCTATCGTTATAGCGACGGTCACCGATCTGTGACGCCAGGACCGGTGAGTTCGCAAGACTCCATTCCCAATGCTCATCTAACAGCATCGCAAAATCGTTGGCGGCATCGGCATGGGTAGCCGAGGAGATCAGCAGCAGTAGGCTCGCAAGCCCGATCTTTGGTCTTTTCATGCCGAGTTCCTTAGCGTGCGGTGGCAGGCATTGTTACTGTCCGCGCCGCAGCTGGCAACCGGACCGGGCTTTGGCTATGATTGCGCGCACTGATCCATAGTCTGCACAGAAGAGACCTCGTTCAATCGAGGCGCCGAAGGCGCAACACGCTCGGAAACGCTCAGGCAGAAGGACTGTGTACACTGATCAGCTCTGGAGAGAGGCCGAACGGCCCACCGAAGGGGTATGTGGTCATCGTCCGACAAGGGACGACCATTGATCTCTCAGGTTGCAAAGGACAGAGGGGCGGCAGGCGTAAAGGCCTGCCGCCCTTTTTTTGCCTGATACTGAGGACGAGCATAGACCATGGGTTCAAAAACGCCGCTCCACGACAAACACGTCGACGCCGATGCCCGCATCGTCGACTTCGGTGGCTGGGATATGCCGCTGCACTACGGCTCGCAGAAAGAAGAACACCACGCCGTACGCAAGCATGCCGGAGTATTCGACGTATCTCATATGACGATTGTCGACTTGAATGGCGAGCACGTTCGCGAATTCCTGCAATACCTTGTTGCGAACGACATTGCCAAACTTAAAGGTTACGGCAAAGCCCTGTACACGTGCATGCTCAATCCCGAGGGTGGCGTCATCGACGACCTGATCATCTATTTCATCGCTGATACCGAATACCGGCTCATCGTGAACGCGGCGACGCGTGAAAAGGACCTGGCCTGGATTCGAGAACAGGCGGCAGCGTTTGAAGTCAATGTCGTAGAGCGAGCTGAGCTCGCGATGATCGCGGTGCAGGGCCCCGATGCACGCCAGCTGGCCGCGTCTTGCATTGATGCCGAGTGGCGCGATGCGGCGATCGCACTAAAACCTTTCAACGGCTTGCAGGCGGGTGAGATGTTCGTCGCGCGTACCGGGTACACGGGTGAGGATGGCTGGGAGATCGTGCTGCCGGCGGCCGCTGCGGTGGCCATATGGGATCGCTTGCTCGCAGCGGGTGTTGCTCCCTGTGGGCTTGGCGCACGCGATACCTTACGACTCGAAGCCGCGATGAATCTCTACGGTTCGGACATGAATGAGTCTGTCTCGCCACTCGAGGCCGGGTTGGGCTGGACCGTCGCCTGGGAGCCCGCTGATCGCGACTTTATTGGTCGCGAGCCCATGGAAGCCTTACGTAACTCCCCCGACAGACAGCGGTTCGTGGGTCTGCTATTAGAAGAGAAAGGTGTGTTACGCAATCACCAAAAAGTGATCGTCGACGGGGTCGGTGAAGGAGAGATTACGAGCGGTGGATTTTCGCCGACGATCGGGCGCTCGATCGCGCTCGCGCGGGTCCCGGCGGGCGATTATGACCGCGCCAAAGTCGATGTCCGGGGCAAGTTGTTGAATGTGCGGATCGTAAAGACACCGTTCGTTCGCAACGGGCAAATTCGCATCGACGTTTGACGTCGTTGCCAGGGTTATTAAAGGGAGAAACACGATGAGTGAATTGCCGGGTGACCTTCTATACACCAAAGATCACGAATGGCTCAGGCGTGAGGACGACGGTTCCGTGACGATCGGTATTACCGAGCACGCCGCGAGCGCGTTGGGTGATCTCGTCTATGTCGAGCTGCCGGAGGTCGAGCAGGACGTCAACAGCGGTGGCGAGATGGCGGTCGTGGAGTCTGTCAAAGCCGCGTCCGACGTGTATGCACCGATCGCCGGCAGCGTTGCGGCCGTCAATGAAGAACTTGCCGACGACCCCGAGAAAATCAATGCCGACCCGTTCGGCGATGGCTGGATCGTAAGGGTGCAGCCCAGCGATGACATCGACGAAAGTGAGCTGCTGTCACCGGACGACTACCAACAGCTGCTCGACGAACTGGACGACTGAGAAAACGTAAATGCCTTTCATACCGCACACCGAAAAAGACACCCGGGAGATGCTCGCCGCTATCGGCGCGGACTCCATCGAAGACCTGTTCGATGAGATACCGAAAGAGCTGCGTATCGATCATCTGCACGAGGTGCCGGAGGCCCACACCGAAATGGAAGTTGCGCGCCATATGAGAAAACGTGCAGCCATGGATGGGGCGCCATTGTGCTTCATCGGTGCCGGCGCATATGAGCATCACATCCCGACCGCGGTGTGGGACATTGCGACGCGTGGCGAGTATTACAGTGCGTACACGCCGTACCAGGCGGAGGCGAGCCAGGGCACGCTGCAGACCATTTATGAGTACCAGACCATGATCACGTCTCTGACGGGTCTCGATGTCAGTAATGCGTCGCTGTACGACGGTGCGTCGGCGCTGGCCGAGGCCGCCCTGATGTCGGTGCGCGCCAACCGGCGCGTAAAATCCCGGCTTGTGCTGCTCGCGCCCGGCGTCAATCCCGTCTACGAGCAGGTCGCAAAGGCGATCGCGGGCAGCCAGGGCCTCACCTTCGAGCGCCTGCCGATGGACCCGGCGACCGGCAATGTTGCGTTTGAAGAACTTGCTGACAACCAGCATCCGGTGGCCGTCGTCATACAGCAGCCGTCTTTTCCTGGAACACTCGAAGACGTGGATCGCCTGACCAACTGGGCGCACGCACAGGATGCGGCTGTCATCGGCATTGTTAATCCAATCTCGCTGGCGTTGTTGAAACCGCCCGGCCAGTGGGGCGAGCAGGGCGCGGGCATTGCCATCGGCGAGGGCCAGCCACTGGGCGTGCCGCTGTCATCGGGTGGGCCCTACTTCGGTTTCATGACCTGCAAGCAAAAACACGTGCGACAAATGCCCGGCCGCATCGCGGGCCGCACCACCGACCTCGACGGCAACCCGGGTTTTACACTAACGCTGCAGGCGCGCGAACAACACATCCGACGCTCGAAAGCCACTTCCAACATCTGCACCAACCAGGGACTCATGGTCACGGCGGCCACGATCTACATGTCGTTGCTCGGCTTCGATGGCCTCGCGCAGGTGGCGCGACACTCGCACGCCAATACCACGAGTCTGGTGGATGGCCTGTGCGACCTCAACGGCATACAACGACTTTACGACGCGCCGTATTTTCACGAGGTGGCGCTAAAGCTGGATCGTCCCGTCGCGCCCGTGCTTCAGGCGCTCGCCGGGAAAGACATTCTCGGCGGATACGACCTGTCGACGTTGGCCGGCACCGACGCATTGCTGGTATGCGCGACCGAAACCAAGTCCGCGGCGGATATCGACGCGGCCATCTCGGCGTTTGCCGAAGTCATGGCCTGATCTGGCCGGGGTACAAGAGATGGCAAAAATACAGTTTGAACACGCGTCTTATCGTACTTATGGCGATCTGCCGGCCGTGGGCAGTCGCGCCCCGGATGTGTCGCTGGTCAATACGAGCCTGCAAAACGTCTCATTCGCCCACTGGATGGGCGTTCGCAAGATCATGAATGTTTTCGTCAGCATCGATACGTCGGTGTGCGCCGAGTCTGTGATCAAGTTCGAACGTTTCGCCGGTGACCGTGACGACCTCGCGCTGCTCATGGTGTCGTACGACCTGCCGTTCGCGCACCAGCGTTTCCAGAAAGAACACGACTTGCGGCACGTCGTCGGCCTTTCCGCGATCCGTCATGCCGGTTTTGGCGAGAATTACGGTGTGCAGATCATCGACGGCCCACTGGCCGGCATGTTCTCGCGAGCGGTCGTCGTCCTCGATGAGAACAACACTGTCGTGCACAGCGAACTGATTGAGGACATTACGACGGAACCTGATTATCGCGCGGCCTTCCGCGCGCTGGGAATCGATATCGATGAGTGACCTTATTTTTGACAAATCGCGCTCGGGACGCCGGGCGTTTGCGCAGGCCCCCGCTGAATCGGCCAGCGTCGACATTCCGGAGCTGTTGCTGCGCATCGACAAGGCGCGTTTGCCGGAAGCCTCCGAGCTGCAGACTGTGCGACACTATACGCGCTTGTCGCAGAAGAATTTCTCGATCGACACGCAGTTCTACCCATTGGGTTCGTGCACGATGAAATACAATCCGCGCGCCTGCAATGCGCTGGCCTTGCTGCCGGAATTCGCGGGCCGTCATCCGCTCGGCCCGGTCAGTCATGGCCAGGGCTTCCTGGGTTGCATGTACGATCTGCAACAGATGCTCAAAGCCGTGACTGGCATGAAGGGCGTTTCGCTGACACCGATGGCCGGCGCGCAGGGCGAACTTGCGGGCGTCGCAATGATCAAGGCGTTTCACGAGT
>Ga0255052_10001830_pt1 | contig 15674 bp, 12 predicted proteins | sample JV7_2_21_MG_FD_188632 | JGI IMG/M metagenome (GOLD analysis project Ga0255052, IMG submission 188632) | Seawater microbial communities from Jervis Inlet, British Columbia, Canada - JV7_2_21 | ecosystem: Environmental > Aquatic > Marine > Inlet | place: Canada: British Columbia | collected...
ATCAGTTAAATGGGCTTTTCCCCAGGTTTAGACGGGGATATCCCGACGACGGAAGATCAGCAGGCTAGAAACGATGAGAGATACGTTTACAGCAATTAACACGAGGATGTCTCGTAGGAGGTTGTCAAAGACCCCTTGAACAAACAAGGCCTGAGTGTTGAGATAGAACCAAGTGCTGATGTACTTGATGACCTGATACTCCTCAGGAAAGAATCCCCAGAACGTTCCAAGGAAGAACATTACGAACATTACCGCGAGAGCTGCAGCCATTGTTCTTTTCGAGCTAAGAGTAATCGTAGCAAACAGCAGTGCAGTCATTACTATCGTGCCACTATGTGCAATGTTGACTATATAGACCGCGAGTAACCGATCCCAATAGAGTCCGAAGTCGATGAATGACTGGGAGGTTGACATCCCTAAACCAATTAAACCAAAAATAATCGCCTGCACGATTATTATGAATATGTATAGAAAAGCGACCTTTGACATCAGATAAGAAGACCGGCTGATTGGTTTAGAGAGGATCAAGTCGATGGTCTTATCCTCGACTTCACCAGGTAGTACACTGGATGAGGTAACGTACACGAAAAAGAAGCCAAGAAATATCCAGAAGAAAGCGAAGACTTCTACATTGAGAAGTGCGTAAGGAGAGGTCAAATCACCAAAGAGATCTAGAAGTTCCTGTAATTCAGGCAAAGTGCTCAATAGTTCCTCTATCTGTGACAAATCGATCACGTCGACTATTAGCGTTATTGCATATCCGAAGATACCCATAAGGATACCAAATCCGATCATTGACAATCTCTTTTCGTTGAGATGGTCTGATATGATTGAGATTACTTTCGACACTTACAATCCCTCCGAGATAGGTGTCTTATCTTCCTGATATATTGTAGAATCATTGCTGTAATACTTCAAGAATATCTCCTCCAAGTCAGGACTAGAAATATCCAAGTTCGAAAACTTGACTTCACTCAAGCTCTTGAGGAGTTTGCGGAGGTTCTCTCTATTTACCAATAAGTAAGCTCGAGAGTCTTCGATGGTTAGTTCTTCAATGATATCCGTCGGAAGTTGGGTGCGAAGGGTGGTATCATCAATGTGTGAATCGAATAGTAGCTCAACTCGTTTCAGAGCAAGTCCCTTCAGCTGTTGTAAAGTCGCCACCTCCGCGATGCTTCCACCCCGGATGATCCCTACACGGTCCGCGACTTTTTCAACTTCTCCAAGTAGATGAGAGCTCAGTAGAATGGTACAACCTGACTCTGCTTGTTTTTCGGAAAGGAGTTTATAGACATCCATCGTAATCAATGGATCAAGTCCTGAAGTTGGTTCATCTAGAATTAGGAGTTCAGTATCTGGAGCAAGTGCTAAAACTACACCCACCTTCTGTTTGTTCCCCTTGCTGAGGTGATTCATCTTTCGATCTAGCGGGAGTCTAAGGATTGATGCTAGCTCCTTGACACGCGGCCATTTGACATTGGAGTCATAGAGGCCGAAGAGATACTTCAGGATTCGACGAACTGACTTTCCCTCAAACTCACCCAATTCGCCGGGTAGGTAGGCTACTCGTTTTCGAATCTCTACCGAGTTGAGCTCTGAATCCAGTCCAAAGACAGACGCTTGTCCTGAAGTCTTGTGGATGAGTCCAAGAAGAGTCCGGATGGTTGTTGTTTTCCCTGCACCGTTTGGTCCCAAGAAACCAAAGACCTCTCCCTTGAGAATTTCCAGATTGAGATTCTCTATACCACGGGACTTCCCGTAGTACTTTGTAAGGTTCTGGCAACTGATCACGATGTCGCTCATACTTTAACTTTTTTTTACTGATTCTTAAGTGTTATCGAATATTGATTGAGATTGAGCACCATAACCTCATTGGAATGAGAAATGATTTCTTTCATAAGTCTGAGAGTTCGACTGCCGAACCTTGAGTACAATAATAGTCCCAACGCATGCTCATCGTTTTTGTTATTGAGCAGGTTGAACAAAGACAACCCTTTTGCTTTTGGATTGTTTCACTCTTTCCTAAGGTACAAAAAACAAGATTGGTTTCTTCACTCTCTGTGCAAGTCGGACATTTACTGCATTGGCAGAGATGTAGCACTTGGCCTGCACTTCTCTTCTGGTCTGCCTCAGGCATGTTTCCCATCAATGCCTTGAATTTCTCTTCGAAAGTATCTGTTGACCAAGTTTCAATGTCAGCCATTCAAAACACCAATGCTTCACTCATTGGACCTGAATCAGAACAACATCTTAATTATTATACCTTCTCTTGTTCCTCTATTTCATTCTTCAAGACTCTGTTGGAATTTGACTCATCGTTAAGTTATACTTTGCAATAATCTCTTTCAATTTCATATCCAGCTGTTTCTTGGATTCTTTAGATAATTCAATTGGATTGTGATTCTTTAGACGATTACTAACCTCTTCACTGGCTCTCAAATGTATGCTCTTTGATCCTTTTTCAATCCATGACTCTGTGCTTAGTCTATCAATCACGTTTGATGGCATGAAATGTTCAGTTCTCAATTTCTTCGAGGTGTGTTTTTGTTTCAAGTAATCACCAGTCGAACCAACTTTGGATATCAGATCTGTAATGACATCTATCTCGTCAAAATCAAAACCCTTGATGAGTCTATATGCAGTACCGCATAATTCGTTATCAATAACCAGTTTCTCTAGAGATTGACAGTTGAGGTGGGCAAGCATACCAGGACCTGACACAACATTGATTCTGGCAAGAGCTCCCATTACCATCCCTAGTCCAGACTCGAAACCACTTTGAGCGCCTACATTTTTCGCATCACTTGTACCCAAATACGAGTGAGTAGGCAAACCGTAATGTTTTCCGATTTCAGCTGATGCACAGGAAGTAATCATGGACTCAACTGCACCAAATCGTGGTGTGGCGTAACGCATGTCGAAAGTACCAGGAGCACCACCATAGATCACTGGAGCTCCGGCATTTTTCAGCTGAGAAATGACCACGCCAGTCAAAATCTCTACGTTTGTTTGAACTAGTGTGCCATGGATCGTAACGGGACTTGTAGCTCCAATCAAAGGTGCAGGTACAATTGCAGCGGGTATACCAGAATCCGAACAATCCATGAGATTCTGAGAGGCTGAGTCACCCCATGTTAGAGGCGAGGTAGGGCAACAATCGAATATTGCTCGAGGTTTGCGAGTGAGCTCATCAGAGCTTCCTACAACAGCCTCTAGCAAGAGCTTCATTTCGATTAGCCCATCCTTTGAAAACGCTCCAGTTACTATCGGTTTTACTGAATGTTTCAATGTGAGGTAAAGTCTAAACAAACCTGAGATTTGCGCTGGAACATCTGAAGGGACAAGAGCTGTACTCTGTGCTTCAATATGCTCTAGATTTTCAACAAGTTGGACAAGCTCAACAATATCGCGGGAGGTTCCTGTACGAATCTCTCTTGTGTTTCTGTCTTTAAAATACACAGCTGATGATCCGGGATTGAAAACAACTCTATCCGAACCAATGGGATAAGCTTTGTCACCATCACGAGTGTAAAGATCAAATGATGACGGTGCTTTACGAATTGACTCCTCTACTACACTAGAAGAAATCTTGACAATATTGTTGTCAACAGAGCAACCTGAGTCTTCAAGTAACTCTAATGAACTCTCATTCTTCACGAGGATACCTGTCTTTTCTAGGACTTCTAGAGTTGCTTGATGAATTGCTTGAATATCATCCGTTGATAGGAATTGTAGAGTAATCATCATTTCATCTTGATGTAGTCTAGAACTTAAGTATAGATGATTCAAATAATAGACATACTGAAAAGTGAGGAAGCTAGCAAAATTCTAGAGGAGAGTAATAAATCTTGGCAGATCCGTTCATCCCCGAAGATGATTCTTATGAATCACGACCTCAGTATGCAACACCACTCATGAACTATGATTCAGCTTCACTGCTTACCTTGGCATTTCAGTTTATTGCTGGAATTGTTGCTTTGTTTTACGCACTACCAAATTTCATTACAGGATTGCTTCTCCTTTCGTTGATTACCGATTTATCAGCTCAAATATTCATGATAGTGTGGGGAATTCTTCCAATTGTAGGGATTGTTCAAGTCTATTTTGGATATCGCCTTTACAAGAAAATACCTGAAACAATTGGAAAAGCAATTATCATAGCTGTTGTTGCGATTTTATTGTTTGGAATCGATATTGTGATTTCATTCTTTGAAGGTTTGTTAATCCCTTATCCTGAGGTGATTGCGTATTTTGCTATGAACATCTTACTCGTCATTTTGCTAAATATGGCATCAATTCGTACTCAATTTGAATCTCTGTCAGATTCATATCAATCAGAGTCGTATCAATATTGATACGACAAAAACTAGAAAGAGCCTATATGCGGAGAAAGGCGCGAATACCACGAATATATATTAGCGAGTACGCAAGAATCAGTATTACTCTTTAACACTGGAGGTTATAAAAAAAATGGCAGAAATACCAACACCAACTGCTGGCTATTCAGCTCCTTCGGGAGAAAGGCCAATGGGTGTAACCATTCTAGCAATTCTACAGATCATCGGTGGCGTACTCGGTCTCGTTTTGGGAATTATGGCACTTATGGTTGCGTCACTTCTAGGAATTTTTGGATTCTTGCTCGTGATTGTCGCTGGAGTAGCAACCCTATTTGCTATATTAGGCCTTATCGTAGGCTGGGGACTTTGGTCACTCAAGTCTTGGGCGTGGATGTTCGCTCTAATAATAAATATTATCAACCTGGTTCTGGCTTTATTGCAGTTTGACGTCATAAGCATGATAATCCCCCTAATCATCGTTATCTACCTACAGCAGGGAGAAATCAAGAGTACTTTCAGGTAGACCCATTACATAAATTGAGAGCATTTTCCGGATTCGTAAGAATCCGGTCGCTCCTTCTTTTTTTCGTCTTAAAAGATAGAACATTCATGAGGTTTTATACGGGACCGGTTTAATTTGGATCGTGGAGCTAGACCAAATTATATTAACGACCAAATTGAAACCTAGATAACTCTCATACACCGGAGGGAATAGAAATAGCAGAAATTCCTACACCAACAACTGGATATTCATCTCCATCAAGTGTTAGACCACTAGGTGTTACAATCCTGGCAGTCCTACAAATCTTAGGAGGACTTCTTGGCCTCTTAGGAGGAGTGACATTATTCACCTTTCCAATTATTGGATGGATTCTAGGACTCATCATACTCCTTCTTGGATTGTTCGACCTTTTAGTCGGTTGGGGTTTGTGGTCCATGAAATCATGGGCCTGGTGGGTAGCGATTATACTGAACATTATTGGCATCATACTTGGTTTACCATCATATGATTGGATTGGCATTGGCATCAGCATTATTATCATTCTATATCTTCAACAGCATGATATTAAACGCCGATTCAGGTAAGGAAACTTTCAATAAATCAAGAGCATTATCCGAATTCTATAACGAACCAGGAAGCTCCCTCATTTGTCACAACTCTCATAGTACAAAGGATATTGTTATCTTGGACTAATCTTCGATTAGAATCGGAAAGGGAATCAGAAATGCAACTACCACTGATAGTCGTCCACGGCGGTGCTGGTAACTGGAAGGACGAACGAATACCTGTGGGGATTGAGCATGTTGAAAAGGCGGCTATTGCGGGGTTCAAGGTTTTAGAAGCTGGCAGTTCTGCGTTGGATGCTGCTGAGGTGTGTACCACATACATGGAGAGCTGCGGCCAATTGAACGCAGGACGTGGTGCAAAACCAAACTTAGAAGGAGTATTGGAACTGGATGCGCTGATAGTTGATGGAAGTAAACTTGACTTTGGCGCAGTTGGAGCGGTAACAGGTATTGTAAACCCCGTTTCTCTTGCGCGTTATGCAATGGAGAAAACAGACTACAAATTCTTTGTTGGAAACAATGCAAAGAGAGTCTATGATCAGATGATAGCAGAGGGCTACAGAGAAGAGATAGATGAGGGAGATCTACAACCAGCAGATGCGCCATCTGGCGATACTGTTGGGTGTATAGTGGTAGATTCAGATGGTAATATTGCAGCTACGTCTTCAACAGGCGGAATCAAGAAAAAATTGCCTGGTCGGGTAGGTGATAGCCCAGTAATGGGTGCGGGTGCATTTGCAAACGAAATCTGTGGAGCATCGGCAACTGGATGGGGAGAACACATCATGCGAGTTGTACTAAGTCGAATGACTGTATTATACGTGGAAGAGGGTCTCGAGGCTATGGCCGCTGCTCGCAAAGGAATAAAGATGTTTGAAGAGAAAACAGGGAGTGAGGCAGGGATAATCGTAGCTGATCGCTTTGGCAATTTTGGATTTTCTCATAATGCTAAAGCCATGCCTCTGGCAGTAATCAGTCGAGAATTAGAAAACTTGACCTCTCATGCATGTAGAGATTAATATCCCTCGCACCCCAAAAAAGTGTAGATTAATCCTGGTCCGGGTCGTTTCTTTTCCTCAGACGTAGCTGCTATTGTCAGGTCCTGTTGCAAGCATTTGTTCCAAAACCATGTCGTAGTGGTTGAACGGGTAAAGACCTGGTAGTTTTCCAATTGGTTTTCCATCTTTGAATGCTATAACCATTGGAACTGATTGAACGCCAAACTGAACTGTTGTTCTCTGGTTTTTGTCTATATCGCTCTTTGCAAAATACACCTTTCCATCATAGTCTTTTGCTAGTTCTGAAAGGATAGGAGCTAGCTTTTTGCAGGGTACACACCAATCACCATAGAAATCTACAATGGCGTATTTGGTATTGGAAATAGTCTGCCAGAAATTCGAATCATTGAGCTCGTTCACTATACTATTCGCCATCGGTTCAATGACTTTGGGTTGTTGTGCTTGCTGAGCTCGTTCTATGAGAATCTGCATCTTTCTGCGGCGTATCTCTTCCAGTTCTTCGTCATTCAGCATGAGAACACCCTATCGTTTGTGCATTTATAGTGCACAACCGCATATGAATTCTTTGGTGCAACATGTACCGATTCGGTTCGGTTTATATCTCTAAAGCGTTCTAATTTTGTGGGAATATCTGTGACCGAAGAACCGACCAAGAGCCCACTCAAGTATTACGTCATGCTTGTTATCGCAATGGCATTTTGGGGTGGAAGTTGGCCTTCTGCAAAGATCATAGTGGGTATAGCTTCTCCAATGACTATAGGGTTCTTTCGATTTCTTATTGGAAGTGTGTTGTTTCTTCTTCTTCTGTTCACAACTAGGAAAGATGTAAAACGGATTTTTAAAAGGTCGAACTTTCTCATCATATGTTTGTTAGGATTGACAGGAATATTCGGTTATGGTGTTCTATTCCTCACAGGAATGCGTTTCACTACTGCTGCGCAAGGTGCGATTATTGCTGGTTTCAATCCAGCTACTGTCAGTATAGTTGCACACATAGCTCACAAAGAACGACTTCCCCGCCGGTGGCAGTATATAGGGTTTCTACTTGCGTTTCTTGGTGTGATTTTTGTTGTGGGAATCCAAGCATTACTCGACTTTCAATTGGATTATCTGATTGGAAATGTGATCATCCTTGGTGCGATGTTTACATGGGGAATCTATTCTTCAGTTGGCAAAGAAGCAATGAAGACTCTATCACCTCTTGAAATGAATGCAGGAGGAGCTTTGATTGGAACATTCCTTTTTGGAATGGGTGCTATCACCGAAGAAGTGTGGACACTCCCAGCCCTGGTAGATGGAGTATTCTGGGCCAATGTCATCTATCTTGGCATATGTGTGACATTCATCGGATTTCTATTCTATTTCATTGGTATCAGGGAACTTGGAGCGACTAGAGCCGGAGGCTTCATCAATCTCGTACCAGTTTTCGGGACTATATTTTCAGTTCTACTCCTCAATGAGATCATGTACTGGACATTTATTGTCGGATTGGTACTCGTTGTCGGCGGAATTCTTTTGATCAATTTTCCTTCAAAGAAGAATCAAGTTGACAAAGGCGGAACAGAAATAACGGAGTAGAAAGATCAACACATCGTGACCAACATGGAAGCTTACGATGAATTGATGGGTAGAATGAAAGAATACATCCTTCTGGGTAGCGCAACACAACTCATACATTGGGATTTAGAGACCTACATGCCACCTAAGGGCATGATGTTGAGAAGCGAGCAGCTTTCACAACTTTACAAGATCCTTCATAGAACATCAACAAACCCTGAGATTGGGCAGCTTCTTGAGAAAATTGAGAAGGCATCTAATGAATTGAATGAAGTTCAGAATCGAAACGTATTCATCACTCGTAGAGAATACGATAAAGAAACAAAGGTCCCTGAGGAACTTGTCGCTCGTCTTGGAAAACAACAAGTAATATCCGTTGAAACTTGGAAAAAGGCAAAGGCAGCAAATGATTGGAAACTGTTTGAACCCGAGCTTCAGAAAATGGTTGACCTCAGCCGAGAGCGTTCAGAGATTGAGGCTGAAGTAAAAGGAATTCCTATTCTCTATGATAGTATGCTAGATGAATTCGAAAGGGGACTGACATCAAATCAAGTTACAAAATTCTTCAAAGAACTCAGAAACAGATTAGTATCTGTAACAAAGAAATGTGCCGATGCTTCCAAAGAACTAGATACATCTTTCTTGAGCAGGAAAATCCCAATTGAAACTCAGAGAAAGATAGCCACAGATATTGCAACTCTGATTGGCTACGATACAGTAACAGATCAAGCTGGAGGTCGAATTGACGAAGTGGAGCATCCGTTCACGATGGGCTATTATGATGATGTTAGAATCACGGTCAAATATTTCGAGGACAATGTTTCCTCTGCAATCTATGCGATACTGCATGAAGGAGGACACGCTCTATACGAACAGAACTTCAACCAAGATTGGAAATATACTCCTGTTGGGTCAAATGCATCATATGGTACTCATGAGGCTCAATCAAGATTCATTGAGAATATGATTGGTCGTTCACCAGAATTCCTGAGATTCTATCTTCCCAAACTCAACGAACAAACTGGAGGCGTTTTTTCGGATGTCGATGAAGTCACATTCATCAAAGCGATGAATCTTGTGAAGCCCTCGCTTATTCGAATTGAAGCTGATGAAGTGACCTATTCGTTGCACATCATCATTCGGTTCGAGATTGAAAAAGCCCTTTTCTCAGACAAAATCTCTGTATCCGAACTTCCACAAATCTGGAATGAAAAGTATCGGGAATATCTGGGCCTAGAAGTACCTGATGACACAAATGGGGTTTTACAAGATACACACTGGGCTAGCGGTTATTACGGATATTTCCCAAGTTATGCGCTTGGGAACATTTACGATGGTATGTTTCTAAAGAAAATCAACAAGGATATCCCTGATTGGCTTAGTAATGTAGAGAAAGGTGACCTTTTGCCATCTATCGACTGGATGAAACAGAACGTGCACAGAAAAGCCGCACTCTATGATCCTGCAGACTTGATGGAAAAAATCACAGGAAGCAAACTTTCTGCGGGACCATTCCTAGACTATATTGAGAAGAAATATTCAACCATCTTTAATTAGCTGAAACAAATGTGATGGATGTCCCATGCTGCAATATGAAGGAAGTATCTGGCGGCCTCCTAGTGAAGCTCGAAGTCTGATTCTACAATCTACAGTAGGATGTTCCCATAATGCGTGTATCTTCTGTGTTTCTTACAAGAAAAAGAGCTACAGGGTTCGAGGTGCAGAGGGAATCCAAGCAGATCTTGGTGCACTTCCAATTCAATACAAAGAACGAGCAAAGAGAGTATTCCTTGCTGACGGCAATGCTCTAGCTATGTCAACTTCTGAGTTGATTGATACCTTGAAAGTTCTCTACAAAGAACTCCCTAGTCTTGAACGAGTAGGAGTCTATGGTTACGCTAAAGATGTTCGCGAAAAAACTGTTGATGACCTGAAGAAACTCAAGGAAACAGGTCTTGGAATTGTCTATCTAGGTCTTGAGACCGGAGATGATGAGTTACTTAGATGGGCTCGAAAGGGAGTCGACTCAGCTGAGAACATAACAGCATGTAAGAAGATAAGAGAAGGAGGAATTCCCCTCTCGTTGACAATCATTCTTGGCTTGGGAGGTTTTGAAAATTCAGACCGACATGCTAGGGCTACAGCAATTGTCTTGAATGAGATAGATCCTGAATACGTTGGTGCATTAACCTTGATGACTCCTCCAGGAACCAGAATTCACGAACTCGTTGAAGCTAACAGTTTCATCCCAATGAGTCCTATGGACATTCTGAAAGAACTCAGAATATTAGTTGAGAATCTGGAAATGAGTAACTGTGTCTTCAGGACCAATCATGCCTCCAACTATCTTCCAATTGGTGGAACTCTGAATCGTGATAAGGATGCGATGCTTCAGCTCCTTACTGAAACTATTGAGAAAGAAGATACAAGCAAACTACGTCCAGGATATTTGCGTGGACTTTGAAAAAGAAGAGAGAAGTGTGAGCTAATGCTCACACTATCTTTGTTGAATTGATTTCAGTGCTACTTCTTGCCACCCTTCTTCACGATTATTATTATAACAATCACGATGATTATTCCAGCAGCTCCAATGATAATCAAGATCATTGGATCAAGTGGTTGACCAGTACCTGTACCTGTTCCAGTACCCGTAGATGTTATGATAGTATTATTCAGTTCAAATACAGAGTCGGAAGTATCTCCCCATTCTGTGAAACCATCGAATGCTATCACGCGAATCAAACTGGTATTTCCATTATCCCAGAAAGCTGTGTCCCAAGCATAAGAGTCACCGGTCAGACCAGTTGCAACAGAACTCCAAGAACCACCATTATCAGGACTGTACATGATATCGAAGGTCAACGCATCCCGGTTTGCATCCACTGCGGTCCACTCTATTACGTTCGAACCACTGAGGACTTCACCACCATTTGGAGTGAGAACTTCGACTTCAGGGTGTCGATTCTCGACGAACCAGTAGAAGGAATTCGCAAGTAGGATATCATTGTCAGAGTCATAGAGATGAGAATAATCGTCACTATCACCATCTAGATACGAAAAGAAGTTAATATCAGGAAGTACAACAACTCTACCCATACCATATTCAGTCGCTACAATAACCGGAATATCGTCAGCAGCACCTCCTGCAAACCAGTGTGAAGTACCATCATCATCAGTACTCACTAGTGCCGTTCCAGAACCGATAGACGCAAATCCAGGACCTCTATCAATCTCAATCCTCCACACCTGTTGGGTTATTGGATGATTTCCGATATTAGAACCTGAGTAAGCAATGACAGAAGATGGACCTAAATATCCATCGTCGTCGTCAAATAGATATGACGTACCATTGACTTCCATACCAAATTCTGAGATTATGTCATTCGTCATTATTTGATAACCAGTCCAATCACACGACATGAATAGACCACCACCACGATCAACGAAACCATAAATCACTTCTTTCTCAGCTGTTGTGTAATTTTCAACGCCACTCATAATGAAGAGAGCATCAGCTTCATCAACGAGTTGTTCAGAAAATGTACTCACCCACCGAAGATTAAATCCATTGAATGATAGCAATCGACCAAAATTAATGAGGTTGAGATTACTAAGGTTAAAGTACGGATTATGAGATTCTTCGAATAGAACAGTTTTTTCTGGGACTCCTGCTGCAGACAGCCAAATCATTGCACTTGATGCAAGATGTTCGTTGGACAAGTCAAAGAAATCAACTGTTGCATCGGAGTCAGCATTACCATCATTGATGAAATTACCATCAGCAAAAGCAACGACTCGACCAGCACCGTACTTTAATGATGCAACTAGAGAGAGACCTCCAGCATCACCAGTACCACTCCAACCAGCTGTTCCATCGGTATCAGTCACTACTAGTGGTGTCGCACCTGCGGGTATAGCTGTAAATGCCGTACTCCCCATCATTTGGAGTGAATTTACTCCTAATGTCACTGAATGATTTGCGATGTTATCTAGTAGGTAAATTGGTTGATTTGGTTCTCCTTCATGATCATCAGAATCAGATGCATATGCAGCAGTATGATTCCGTTCAAAGCCAAATTCAGTAAGAAGAGGATCGGTATTATTTCCATACCACCAAATATCCGAAGTGATGAGAAGACCTCCACCACTATCAACGTAATCTCTGATGACGGTCACTTCTGTAACATTGTAGGGCATGAATGTCAGATAATTGTTTGAAGCAACAAGAACTTGACTTGAAGAAATAAGTGATGGGCTCCAAGCATTCATTGTAGCAACAGCAAATCCAAAGTTTTCTTGAATATATGTAGCGAATTCGTTGAATCCCGAAAAGGGATTAGCTACTTGTCCATGTGAATTATCAAAGACAGCAAGTCTTGTCAGACGTACTGCGTTTGTAAGCAACACTGTTTGATTAGCTTCAATCTCCCACATATCAAAACCTAACATGACAACATGACCAAGACCAAGATATCTATGGGCAACTACGGTCTGTCCACCTGCTCCAAGAATTTCGTCCCCATCTGGTGTATCGAAGCTGATTGTTCCATCAGCACCGTTGTGAGCTGTAACACCAAATGCTAGGGGGTCATAAGGATCACTCACCGTTACTGGATTATATGCTTGATCTGTAACGTTGTAAATTCCCATAAGACCTGTGCCATTCAATATCCTTGAAGTATCTCCAAGGTCTTCAGCCCAATAAGACATACAGATAATTACTCCACCACCAAGAACCCAATCGCCTATGAAACCACTCCATGCGGCCGCGACTACATCCATTTCAGTAGCGTTAGCTAATTCTTGTTCCCCAATAATCAGAACATCGTAATAATCAAGATAATTCGCATCAAGGATTGTATGGTCAGTTAGATTCCAATAATCAAATGTGTAGCCATACTCAGGTTCTAGACTACCCATCATGTTATCCCATTCACCATCTACTGCCAAATCCATATACTCCTTGTAGACTAGCACACTGACAGGATCATTTCGTTTCCTGAAGTTATATTCATCATCAGCATCCGCAAGGACTGCTGAACCTTCCGTAGTTGTTGCACTTTCAATTGGGGTCAATGCATTAATCCCCAATGGTATTGTCAGAAAAATAATAGACAAAAGTACGTACAATAATTTCTTGTTACTTTTCATGTTGTTAACCTCTTATCATAAACTACAAAGTAGAAATGATTGGCGTGCATGAAGCAACCATCTTTCTCCCTCGTAAACGCGCTTCATTTTGGTTTGCAAGTGATGTTATAAATCTGTCAAATGTAAAATTCTGCATTCAAGAAACGAATCTAATCAAAATCTGGAAAAGAAAAGAATGACTTGAGTGGGAATAACCCACCCAAGTTTACATTGATTTTATGAACTACTTCTTGCTACCACTTTTCTTTTTCATAACTAGCACTAGGATAATGACCACAACTAATACTCCTGCGCCAATGATGGCTAAGAGTGTTGGATCAAATGTCCCAGGTGGTGGTGGTGGTTCATCAAAGTTCTCCAGCGTAAATGGATTATCTGATTCATCCTGACTAGAAAGCACTCCATCAGATACTTCTACTCGGATCATGTAGGAGTTATCGTCATCGAGTTGAGTAGTATTCCATTCCAATTCTGGCACAATCAATCCAGCTGCAAGTGGGGACCAGCTAGACCCATTGTTGTCACTGTAATAGACATCAAAGGTCATTGGATCACTATCAAAATCAACCGCATCCCAGTTGATGGTTATTGTTCCATTGAGAACCTCTCCGCCGTTCGGAGAAATTACTTCCACGGATGGAGCGCGGTTATCTGCCAACCACTTGAACACATTGGCTGCGAAAATTGGATTATCGGAGTCATAGAGAGTACTAAAACCGTCAGACTCTGGATCACCTGCAGTTCCAAAATTCACGTCAGTCAGGAAAACTACTCGGCCCATATCAAATTCAGTTGCAGCAAAGACGGGTAGGTTGATTGCAGGTGTTGCATCATCCCAAGTAGCGGTCCCATCATCATCTGTTGATATCAACGCAGTCCCAGAACTAATTGAGTAGAAAGCATTACTCCTATCTACCTCTAATCTGTTTACTCCGTCCATAATCGGGTGGTTTCCAATCTTATCACCATCATAGATCATATACCGATCATCGAATTCAAAATCATCAGTATCATGAAGAGAGCCGCCTGTAGTATTCACATATAGTCCAAATTCTTGTCCAATAGGATCAATATCTTCACTATAGGCACTATTGTCACCCCAGAGAAGAAGTCCTCCTCCACCAGCAACATAATCACGAATCCCAGTAAGTTCTGTCGTGTTATAGGGCAAGTCTCCTGATCCATCACTTATCACAAGAATGTCTGCATCTTGAAAAGCTGTTGGATTGAATGTATTCATCCATTCAACATTGTATCCATTGAACATCAAGAAATTCGCTAATGGGTTCCATGATGCATGTACATATCCGTAACCACCATGGGATTGATCAAACACTACGGTCTGTTCTGGAATGCCAGAACCAGCGAGCCATCTGAATATATTATTCGTGAACAGGAAATTATCTGCATCCATGTAGTTCATTGTGCCATCTGAATCCCAATCAGCATCAGACACAGGTCCGTTATCTGCAAGGACAACTATTCTCCCATTTCCGAGTAGTTCAGCTGTAGCTATTGGTATTCCATTGGCAGGTTCAGCGCCCTCCCAAGTTGTGGTTCCATCATCATCGGTTGTCAGTAGTGGAACTGCACTTGCTGGCATGTCAATGATAGCGGTTGAACCATACACTTCGACCACATCAACACCGACTTTTGTTGAATGCATATTCAGGTTCTCAGGATACAAGTGCATCCAATACTCGTTTGTGTAGTAGTCATCAGAATCTTCTAGATGATGCGTAGTATTTCGTGCATATCCAAAGTGGTTCATCAAACTGTCTAAACCATCACCAAAAGTAGTCCACTCCGTGATGATGAATAGACCACCACCATTTCTGACGAAATCTTCGATAATCTCTCTCTCTGTTGGAATATATTCTGCAAGGCAATGTGAAATTACAAGGATTTCACTCGCTTCCAATATTGCAGTGTCAAAGGTATCCATCGAAGACACAGATAATCCTACATATCCGAGATTTTCAGACAAAGCATTGAATCCAGAATCTATTCTATAATCTTGTACATGAGACTCATCGAACACAACATGCCTGTGCAGAAGAATCGAATTCTTCAGCAAGAAATCGACATTGTTTTCAGTAACGAACAAGTCAAAACCAAGTAAGACAACGTGGCCCTTACCCATTATTCTGTGGACTACAACTGGTTTACCATCTGTGTTATCTTCCATTACTACGTTTCCTTGCGACACATCAAAACTAATTGTTGCATCTTGTCCTATGAATGAAGCTGCTACATTTCTAGCTAAGGCATCATTGACTTCATTTACATCGAGTTGATGAGCAGTGGCAAGTTCAGGATTGTAGACATCTAGAAGTGTTCCATTGATTATTCTAGCTGATGATCCCAATTCCGATAAAGTGGGACCACCATTCATACAGACAACAATTCCACCATCATCGACGTATGACGGAAGAATTCCAGCCCAGGCCGCATTTACTGTGTCTGAGAATGAGTAATTGCCAAATTCAGATTCCAGAATTAGTAAAACATCAAATTCATCGATCATCGATCCTAGCTGAGT
>Ga0255052_10001831_pt1 | contig 15666 bp, 15 predicted proteins | sample JV7_2_21_MG_FD_188632 | JGI IMG/M metagenome (GOLD analysis project Ga0255052, IMG submission 188632) | Seawater microbial communities from Jervis Inlet, British Columbia, Canada - JV7_2_21 | ecosystem: Environmental > Aquatic > Marine > Inlet | place: Canada: British Columbia | collected...
CTTCGAGCCGGGGCACGGACAAGGAGTGGGAAAAGGCCAAGGCCGGCCTGTTGCAACAGATGCCTCTCGAATAGCGCCCGCGGATAAAACAGAGGCCAGGTCATGAAAAATACTATTCGCACCCTGATCGCCCTAGTCGCAATCCTCGGCTTCCAGTCCGGTATCGCTCATCACGCCGAACTGCCCGAGGGCATGTCGCAAGCAAAAGCCACCTGGCTCTGGGGCCACCATGCGATTCCCGCCGATATCACCCATTCCGGCACCCCCTACTGGTATGCCTACCCGCATACCAATGTCGAGCAGATCACCAATCCTGTCTGGAGCGACGTCGCCAAAACCCACGTCAAACCGGGTGCCCGGGCGCCCGCGGTGCTGATGCTGCACGGATGTTCCGGCATGACCTACGGCACCACGCAATACCGGCGATACTTTATCGGCTCGGGGTACGCCCTTTTCGAACCGAGCAGCTATGCGCGTCCCGGTAAAAAATGCGGGGAAGGCTATTACGACATTTCTTTTAAACAGCGCCTGGAAGAACTGGAACACGCGCAACAGGAAATCAGCAAACTACCCTGGGTAGACCAAAAGCGGGTATACCTGATGGGCATCAGCGAAGGCGGTCGTGTCGTCGCGGCCTGGGAGGGGAACGGATTCGCCGGGCATATCATCATCGCAGCGCCCTGTGGCCCCGACCAGGATAGTATTCCGGCAGCCCCGAAAAACGTACCGGTGCTCTCGGTTATCGGAGAAATGGATGAGTGGGCGCAATTGTCGAAATGCCGGACCGACGGCCATGCCGCCGGCAGCAAATCCGTGGTGATCAAAGGTGAGGGCCATGGCATTCCCGAACTGCCGGAGGTCGGCAGGGCCATTGGCGAGTTTTTGAAGACGGTTGGGGATTGATGATGAAGCTTCAACCACTGGAGCTGCCTATCGACCCATCTCTGGGAACGGATATGCCCGTCTCGTCTAGACCCTGTGGCGAGTGCGGCGAGCCTGCTGGCATAACAAAAGCCTTTAGCCAGAAATCCAGCCTCTTTTACCTGGTTGCAATACTGGCTCTATTTTGTTTTCTCGGGGCCTGGGCAAGCCAGTTTCTGCACCACCGGCTATGGCCGCTCGACACGGCGGAGGTACAGATGGTGGCCGTGATTCTGTTGATCGTCTACGCGATCTGCATGATGTTGCCATACCTGCCGGCGATTGAACTGGGGCTCATCCTGCTGGCGATGCTGGATATCCAGGGAATCCTGATACTCTACCTGGTAACCGTCGCTGCGCTAACCATCAGTTATGCGATCGGAAGGACGATACCCGTTTCGGTTTTGCAGACCCTGTTCCGGTTTCTGCACCTGAAAAAGGCGAGCGAACTGTTTTGCGCCAGGGGTGAGTGCGATGAAAGCGAACAAATCAATCGATTTATCGAACACGCGCCGAAAAGGATGGTCCCGTTTTTACTGAAGCATCGTTACGGCGTACTTGCGGTCCTGGTCAACACGCCGGGCAACATGATCATCGGCGGTGCCGGCGGCATCGCGATGGTGAGCGGCCTGAGCCGGGTATTCGGGCCGGTAAAATTTGTCGCCACGGTACTGCTGGCGGTATCGCCACTGCCCCTGATCGCCATTTTGTCGAAAATTTTTATTACTTGACCAGAGACGTGGTTATGCAATCAATCATCATGAGCTGGAGCCGACTCCTCGTTCTCCTGGTTGTGACAGGAGCCTCTTTCGAATCCATGTCAGACACCGGGTTTGGCACCGCCGAGGAAGCGCGGAGCATGCTGAATCGCGCTATTGCAGCGCTCGAGGACAACCCTTCGATGGCGCTCGACGCGTTCAACGACAATGATGGGGAATACAGGGACCGTGATCTCTATGTCTTTTGCGGTGGTGTCGATGGAATAATGACGGCTCATCCCAGAGGAACTGGCAAATTCTCCCTACGAAATTTCAAGGATATTTCCGGAGAGCCTGTTGGCGAAACGATATATCGCGTCGCATCGGAGGGTAAAATTTCTGAAGTCAGTTATTTGCTTGCCCGGGGTGACGACCCGATCCCGTTTGAAAAAACCTCGCTGATCACAAAAGTGGGCGATCACATCTGCGGCGTCGGTTACTACAATGTCGATCAGCGCACGCGTTCAGGTAACCTGAGCGTCAATAATTCGCTGGGTATCGTGATTGACGGCTATGATCCCGTTGCCTATTTTACACTTGGCAGGGCAACCCGTGGGACGGAGCAACACCGTTACCAGTGGCTGGGGTCGGATTGGCATTTCGTAAACGCCGAACATCGGCAAATGTTCGCCGACAGCCCCGATAATTTCACCCCGCAGTATGGTGGCTACTGCGCGAGCGCGATGACGCGCGGCCACCTGGTTCCGATAGACCCCGAATCCTGGCAGATCGTCGACGGCAAACTGTACCTGCACTACTCGAGTCGTTCACTCTCCGGTTGGGAGGTCGGTAAGGAGGCCAATATCGAAAAGGCGAACCATCAATGGGAGAAAATTCAGCCAGGCCTGACTAATTGAGAGATCGCGGGAGGGGAAATTGAATCGGATATTTCCTATATTTGCCTGCACGTTTATCGTCGGCTGCCTCTATTCCTCACAAGGCATCGCCGATCTCGAATTCGATCATTGCGGAAACGAGTCCGCGGTCGCGTTCGAAGATTGGCGCGACTGGTACAAGACGACCCCGGAACCCTACTTTTCCAGCCAGCATGCCAACGACTGGGTCACGATCTACTTCGACGATCAGGCCAGGTCTTCTGACTTTTCAGCCACCGGGGAATTCGCGGTCTGCGCCAAAATCGGAAAAGTGCATTTCAAAAGCAAGCGCGGGCTCATCACCCGCTACCTGATGCTGATGACCAAGATGCCTGCCGGTTTCGATCCCGATCACGGCGACTGGTGGTACGGCTACTATGATATTTCGGTCGGCGCAGGCCCAATCGAACAGGGTGTCGTCGACGGCTGCATCGCCTGCCATGAACAGGCAGCGAGCCTTGATTACGTATTCGCTAGAGACACGATCGCTAATTCAGTGAAGTAGGGGGGAGCAACCGGAATCAGGAAGTGGATAGGAAGAATAAACGCTATGCTTGGCACGGAGTAGCCGTGGCCATAGCTGGCCACGATGATCAAGGCGCGCTTGTTATTGATGAACTGACGGGATATCGGGATCAGTTGTTCAAGGACCTGTCGGCAAAGGCCCCTCGGCAGGGCATAAAAGTCGAGTTTTGCGGATGTCCAATGAAGCGGACCGCACAGGTTCGTCGATGAACACCTGAAGACGCTACATCCGAGCGATCAGTCTTTGCTCGGTATGGGTTTGTCCAGAGAGGTTGCTGGCCATTGTGGAAAAATTGTAGGAATCAGTTATGCACTGTTATGCTCAGTGGTGCAATCTCTGCAACGGGCACCCCGCTAAGCCATTGATTATTAAACAAAAATAATAGCCTTGTCATACTCATAATGATGGGGTCCCCTGTTCAAATCAGGGCGTAGCCACCATTTTCCCGTTAATTTTCAATAATTAATCAACTAACATAGCGGCAAGTCTGTTTAGGAAATTCCACATTCAAGGTAGCTCAAATTATTGGGGTACGGTCAATGCAGGTTAATATCCCACGAGCAGAACCATTAGCGTTGTGAGTTGGTTCGTTCGGCTGGCACCAACGAATCCGCGATCAGATTCTGATTCTTGTCTGCGCTGGTGCGTACGAGCTCCTGAAATTCTCGAATCATGGCGCCGGCCAGCGTCTGTTCCCAGAACCAGTCATGCAACTGCCGAGTGGAGGGGTGACCGCCAACTGCAGTAGCAGCCTCGAGGTAGTACGCCTTGATATCATCGACCGCGAATCTTGCTCTGCTGATCGGGGCCATACCCTTTGGGTTCGGCATGGGCTCGTCGAAGTGAAAGCGCTCGATGTACTCGATGGCAGCTTCCGGTGACAGCCCACTGATTCCGAACGTGGTTCGCGCGCGGCGATTGCGTGCCTGCTCCCAGAACGGGCACATGCTTACAACCTCTGCGATCACGCTGCTGGTATCCGCTTCGCCGGGGAACTTCCAACCGGCTTCACCCTCGGGGTACGGTGCCTCCTCGAGGAAATCTTCCAGCAGTGGACCCGGGCCCGGATTGTCGAGAAGAGCCAGTGCAGCGCGCAGGACGCGAGTCTGAAACCCCGCGTCACCGGGAGCGCCGAAGGGGCGTCCGAGTTCAAAGGGTACCCAAAGCGCTCGTGGTGGGCGCATCACCTCGATGTGCTCGCGCACTAGTGCCACGATGACGGTAACGAGTCCTTCATCCTCGAAGTAATGGGCCAGCCCGCTCACGGCGCGCGTGCAGGCGGGTCACACAGGTGCGAGAACCACGGTGTTGACGCCGAGGGCGAGCAGAGCCCCGCCAAGTTCTCGCGCTTTGTCTTCGAGCGCTTCCGGGGCGGTGGCGCCCATAAAAGAGTAATGAGTGTCCGTGGCCCCGCCAATGGTGCCATCGCCTGCGAGCTCTTGCAGACGCGCTCGCGGCAGCATGACATTCAGGTCCTGTTGAAATCCGGTGCGATCGAAGTTGGTCGAGACGTGGCTGCAAAGTATATCGCCGTCATCAACCGTCGACGCAATGGCCCGGTATCCTGCTTCGCTGGGTAGTAACGGACGTTCGCCTCTGACAATGAGGCCAGCGGAGGACACGATCGCGACTTCGCGTTGGTTTGCGGCGGGTGCGGCCGTGAAGGGTGTCTGCGCATAGGTCGGGCACTCGAGATCCGCGATGGTGGTGCGCTCCGGTTCAGGCACGTCGGCCAGCCGGACCATTTCAAATATCTCGATACGGTCTGGCTGCACCGATGCTTTTTAAGTAAGTGGTGTAATTTATGAACATGAAAATCATGTTATCCAATAGAACTCCGTCTATCAACTTACGATATCTGGCTATCCTGTGATTCCGTAAAAGTTCATCGTCTCGACATATGCCGTGGCTTTATAATTGGAACTAGAAAATCACACGGTGTTATCATTAGACTTCTTATTAAAAATCTCTTTTCCTGTCTGTTGTCTTTGACGATAGTGAAAAGCGAGGGAGATGAAAAATGAGTAGTAAAACACCGGTTGATCCGGATGCTCTCAGGGAAGAAGTCAAAAAAAAGTATGGTGAAGTTGCCGAAGACCCGCATGGTAATTATCACTTTCACACTGGTAGACCCCTGGCTGCTCGGCTCGGATATGACATGGATATTGTCAATCAAATGCCCGATGCCGCGGTCGAATCGTTTGCCGGCGTTGGCAATCCGTTCTCGTTAAAAATGCTTGGCCCAGGGGAAAAAGTCGTTGATGCCGGTTCGGGCGCCGGATTTGACTCTTTTATTGCGGTTTCACAGGTTGGTGTTGAAGGTCAGGTTGTCGGTATCGATATGACTGACTCGATGCTGACCAAGTCACGCGTAACTGCGATGTCCATGAACTGCGCTAATGTTGAGTTCAGGGATGGCTTGCTCGAAGATATGCCGGTAGATAACGAATGGGCAGACGTTGTTATCAGCAATGGAGTTATAAACCTGTGCGCGGATAAACCTAAGGTCCTCGATGAAATGTTTCGGGTATTGCGGCCCGGGGGCAGATTGCAGTTTGCGGATATTGCCAACGGTAAGCCCGTACCGGAGTCCGCAACCGCAAACGTTGACCTCTGGACCGCTTGAATCGCTGGTGGGCTGCCGTGTGCAGACTGGCAGAAAATGATAGAGGCAAGCGGTTTCGTCGGGGTTGAAATAGGTCCGCCGGTAGATACCTTTGGCGAAGCTGGAGGTGAGGACAAGGCGCGCTTGTTTGAGGTTTACGGTTACGCGTTCCTGGCAATCAAACCGGGATAGTATTTTTCGATACTAGCCCTCGATGACCGGCCAAATAGAAGACAGGGAGGTATAGCCAGGGCTCGATAATCTTGCGCCTCGGGGTAACTTCGGAAGAATTACCCTGGGGCAATATCGAAGTGTGGATCCAGATTATCGTTCTAGGGAAATGGCGGAAGGGCGTGGGAGTCGAACCCACCAAGCACGTCTAACGCGCTTCACCAGATTTGAAGTCTGGGCGCCCCGACCGGGGTGCGATCCCCTTCCATTGGAAATAAAGTTAGCACATTATAAGCCTGGTATACAGATCGCGTTAAGCCTGCGCAGAGGAGGCAAAAATTTCCCGCGCCGGGGTATTGATACGCCGGCCATGCTTCGTGCGCCGGGTAAGACCTGCCTTGTCGAAATATTCCAGTACCTCGATGGTGAGATTGCGGCCGATGCCCGAGCGGTCGCGATAGGAACGGGGATTGAATTCTCCGTCATCGGCTTCCGCTGCCAGGGTCTCCGCGATATTGGCTAGCGCCAGAACCGTATCCGGAGTGAAATAGCGGTTCCCCGCAACCCTTATCAACCAACCCAACTGCGCGGCCCGGTTTAGAAATCCTTCGAGTTGCCTCAATTCCAGGCCAAGGTCCGCCGCCAGTTCCCGCACCAAAGGCGGGCGCAAGCCTCCATCCCTGACCAATGGTTCGACCTTTGCCCAGAGTTTCAGGTCATCGGCGCCGGGGCGGGGACCGTGTGTGGGAAGATGCACGATGCTGCCCTTGCGCGCTAATTGCCTGTCCTCGACCCAGTCGTGGATGGCCTGGCGCAGTAAGGAGACAGGCGCCTTTACCGCGAGTACCCGGGCCAACTCGTAGTCATAGGGTCCGAGGCTTTCCGGTTTTTGCCGGTGCCAATCGGTGACAGCGGTGAGCAGAGATTGCCTGTAGGCCTGCCAATGCGCCGGCGAAATTCCCCACCACCTGCTGTCGTCATCGATCCGCTTGAGCGGCAGGGCGGCAAATAGGTTCTCGGCTTCCTCCGCCGTAAGATTCCAGGCCTGGGCGAAGCGGTCGAGGTCGAGGCCTGCCGGAGATTGCGCGAGCAATTGACGGATGGCTTCGTCGGGCCTCTCCTGTGACATCGCCTGCAGCCAGGTGATGCGTTGCGGCCTCGCCCTGCCACGCGCCGGTGAAAAGGGGTCGACGACGGTACCGCCGGCAATGGTGCGACGCGCAGATTGATCGCGCAAGATGAAACGGTCCCCGTGCACCGCGCCAATGGGTCGATCCAGTACAAGCTGCACCAGGCCGGAGCCACCAGGCGGCAGCATACCGTCCTGCAGCACCGCAACGCGGCAAATGACGTCCGCTGCACCCAGGTAAAGGTGGGCCGGCGTCCAGTGCTTGAGGGCGTCGGTCTCGTTGACCTGAACACGGAGGCTTGCATCGAAGCGATCCGTGGGCACGCGCACACGATCATCCACGAGCCAATCGCCCCGGCTGATCTGCGATTTTTCGAGATCCGGCCCAGTGATATTGAGGGCGCAGCGCTGCCCCGCCGATCCGCTCTGGCTGGGTTGGTTCTGGGAATGGATTGCACGCGCTCGAACCCGGGTGCCACGAGGCGACAGGATCAGTTGATCACCAACGGCAACCTGGCCCGAAAAGACCGAACCGGTGACGACGACACCGGCACCTATGACGGTAAAACTGCGGTCCACGGCGAGGCGAAAATTTCCCGCCGTATCACGCCCGCCCATTTGCCGCGCCGCGTCCTCAAGATAGACGTGCAATTTATCGATACCCTGCCCGGTCAGCCCGGATAACGGAAACACCGGCGCGCCGACCAGATTGCTGTTTTGGATCAGGGCGCTTATCTCGTTAGTGACTTCTCCTACCCGTTCCGGCGTCACCCGGTCGATCTTGCTCAGCGCGACGGCTCCACGGCTAACACCCAACAGGTCGAGGATTGCCAGGTGCTCTAGCGTTTGCGGCATCGGGCCGTCGTCAGCGGCAACCACCAGAAGTGCGAAGTCAATGCCGGCGACACCCGCCAGCATATTACGGATAAAGCGCTCATGGCCCGGCACATCGACAAATCCCAGGCTATAACCCTCACCGAGATCAATGTAGGCAAAGCCGAGATCAATGGATAGTCCGCGTTGCTTTTCCTGCGGCAGGCGGTCGGTATCAACGCCAGTGAGGGCTTTCAACAATAGTGTCTTGCCATGATCCACATGTCCGGCAGTAGCAACGATCATATGCCCCCCGGTCCTTTTATGTCGAGAAATTGAAGTTGCTGGACGAAGGCATCCTCGTCCTCGAGAACGCGCAGATCGAGCATAAATCTGCCTTCATGGATACGGCCGATCACAGGCAGGGGCAAGTCGCGAAAGGACGCCGCCAGGCGCTTGAGCGCTGCGCCGCTCCCCCGCTTATCGGCCTTGGGCCGAATTGCCAGCCCGGCGCTGGCAAGCGCGTCGACGGGTAACGCCCCACTACCCACCTGGCTATTGCAGGCTACTGTCTCGACCGTCGCCGCCGCTTTTATCCTGATCGCAACCAGGGGCTGGAGCCGCTCGGCCAGGGCTCGGATTTCGCTCTCGGGCCTCGCCAATAAGCGCAGCGCCGGTATTTTCTGTGCCACCTGTGCCGGATTGGCATACAGTCTCAGCATGACCGAGAGGGCGGCGATAGTCATTTTATCGACCCGCAGCGCGCGCTTCATCGGGTTCTTCTTGATTTTAGCCAGCAAATCGGCGCGCCCGGCGATGATGCCGCATTGCGGGCCGCCCAGCAGCTTATCGCCGCTGAAGGTGACCAGATCGACGCCCCGGTCCAGGGTTTCGCCGGGTGTTGGCTCATGCGGTAAACCGAATTGTTCGAGATCGATCAGCGATCCGCTGCCAAGATCGACGACAAAAGGGATATTGGTCTCTTTCGTCAGGGTTGCGAGATCGCTTTCATCGGCGGCGGCGTTGAAGCCTTCGATGCTGAAATTGCTGGTGTGGACTTTCAGCACCAATGCCGTGCGCGGACCCAGGGCTTCGGCGAAATCACGCAGATGGGTGCGATTGGTGGTGCCCACCTCCCTCAGTTTACAGCCGGCCCGGGCCATGACGTCCGGTATACGGAAGGAGCCCCCGATCTCAATCAGTTCGCCCCGACTGATTAAGACTTCCTTGCGCAGGGCCAGGCTATTCAGTACCAGCAGCACCGCCGCCGCGTTGTTGTTGACCACGGTCGCGGCTTCGGCTCCCGTCAGGCGGCAAATCTGCGATTCGAGATGGCTATCGCGGTCGCCCCGCCGCCCGCTTTCAAGGGCGTACTCGAGGTTCGAAGCGCCGCTGGCCACAGCAGCAACTGCCTGAATCGCTTCATCCGGCAATGGCGCACGCCCCAGGTTGGTGTGCAGCACGGTTCCAGTGAGGTTGAACACGGGCCGCAGCGACGCCTCGGTGAGGCCGGCGAGCCGACCTTTCACCCGCGCGACGACAGAAGCCTCATTCGTCTCGGCCAGGGCTGTTTCCCCTCTCTTTGCCAACAAATCGCGAAGCTCTGCCAGGGCCATTCTCACGGCATCGGTTACCAGAGGCTTGCCGTATTCGGCGATCAGATCGAGAACCGGGGGCAATTCGAGCAGGCTGTGCACAGACGGTACAGCGGCCTGGATCGGTCGGATCGGTTGCGCTTTGCTCATGACGGCCCTTTTTTGGATACTCGTGGCTTAAAGGCAAGGGGCGATAGCATACTCCAAAATCCTTCTCATGTTAGGGGTTCCGACCTGTTAGACGTGCCCGCCTTACCTGGCGCCGTACCGGAGCGTCTAATCTTGCGGGTATGCCGGATTTTTGGCTTAACCGTGAGCGAATGGCGGCCTTCCCTTGGCGAACGACGCCTGGTCTCGCTTTTGTTGGCAACTCATACCTCGTGCCCAGGAGGTGTCACACCAAACCAGGACCGCAAAAATGAATTTTGCCCGTAATGGGAAACTTATTGCACGCTGACCTCGGCTGCGCCTTCAGTCAGAGCTCCTACGGCGGCAGCAGCGGTGAAACCACTTTCGTGGAATAGGGACAGGACCTTTTCGGTCTGTGACGGCGCACAGGTCACCAGGAGTCCGCCACTGGTCTGGGGGTCGCACAGCAGGTTCTTCTGCCAGGTCATCAGGTCGCCAGACAAAGCCACCTCATGGCCGTAGCTTGACCAGTTGCGCCCGGCCGCACCGGTGTTCAGCCCGTCCTGCACAAGTTTTAACGCCGATGGCAACAGTGGTATTTGGCTGAATTCGAGACTGGCGGCGAGTTCCGATCCCCGGCAGATCTCCAATAAGTGACCCAGCAGGCCAAAACCGGTGATGTCGGTCATGGCGTTGACCCCATCAAGTTTGGCAAGGTCCGCGCCCACTGCGTTCAATTGCGTGGTGACTGCTAGCATCTCGCCGTAGCCGGCCTCATCCAGGGCACCCTTCTGCAAGGCCGCGCTAAGGATGCCGACACCGAGCGGCTTGCCTAAAATCAGTACATCGCCCGCCTGGGCGGAATTGTTGCGCTTGATATGTTCGGGTTCCACCAATCCCAACACCACCAAACCATACATGGGTTCGGGTGCGTCGATGGAATGACCGCCGGCGATTGGAATGCCAATGGTTTCGCAGGTGGAGGCTCCGCCTGCCAGAATGTTCTGTATGACGTCGATGGGCAGCTTGTCGAGCGGCATGCCGACAACGGCCAGGGCCATGAAGGGCGAGGCACCCACGGCGTAGATGTCTGAAATCGCGTTGGTGGCGGCTATGCGACCGAAATCGAACGGATCATCGACGATGGGCATAAAGAAATCTGTCGTCGCTACCACAGCCAGGTTTTCGTTGATCTGGTAGACCGCGGCGTCGTCGCCGCTTTCCGTCCCCACCAACAGCGCCGGGTCGGCTAATTGCAGTGGCAACCTGGCGAGCATCTCGCTCAGCACGGCGGGCGCGATCTTGCATCCGCAGCCGCCACCGTGGGAAAAACTGGTCAATTTAATACTAATATTGTCCATGAATGTCTTACTCTTATTGATCCTGACTGGTAACGATCCAGCACAGCTTAGCATGTTCGATGCTAGTCACGATGAACTTGGCAAGATGTCAACATAGCCCAACCAGTGCTTAAATATGCAAGGTGGACGGCATCACTCACGTTTTCATAGTGGCACGGTCACAAAGATCGAACAACGAAATCAGGCCGATTCTAAACGCCCCTATGTGATCGCCCCTGAAATTGACAGTTTGTGAGAGCGGCTGCTAGTATCCTTCGGGTCATTTGTGAAACTTGGTATTGTACAAAAATAATTCGATATAGAGGGGTGTAGATTAATGACTTCACGAGTAACGCCGGTCCTGGAGGGGCAGTCCTCCGACCCCGGGGTAAACGAAAGATTAACGCAGTCACGCGAAGGGTGGTGGCAGGATACCCAGATGTTCGGTGTCATCGGGCGGGTTCCTAGTTTGCTCAACAGCATCGTACCCGTATTCGAGAGCTTCTTTGGCGGCGGCCGCATTGATGCGCATATTTTCGAAATGATGCGACTAAAAACCGGCCAGATCAACGACTGCGCATATTGAAATACTGTTCGAACGGACGCCGTGAGCGCCCAAGTAAAACCGAAAGAAGATGCAATTTTTGGAGGTGACCCGTCAGCTTTAACGAAGCGGGAAGCCCTGGCGGTTGAACTCGCCGAGCGCATTGCTGGAGATCCACACGCTGTTACGAGTGAATTCTGGCAAACCTTGAAAGAGGAGTTCAGCGACGACGAGTTGGTCGAGTTGGCTTTCGCCTGCAGTATTTTTAATTGGGGCAACAAGTTCAATATTACCATGCAGCTTGATACCGACGGCACGACCTATGCCAGCGGAATGGAGTATCAGGAAGTCGAGAAATAGCCTTCTCGGTCTTCTTTTGCTAGCTATTTTATGAAACGGCCCCTGGCAATATTTTGCTAGGGGCTTCATTCTTTTGAGGCCCTTAGTGAGTATTTTCGAAAATACGCCAGATGCTGCAGGCTTCGATCAATCGATCAGCGGTGACGGCATGATGATCGCCAAATTTCAGACCAAGACCTGTGCCATATGCCGGCGGCTCGAACCGGGATTGAAACAGATGACTGATCGGCTGAACGGGACGCTCCGCATCATGGATGTCGACCTGGAAGAAATCGCTGAATTGGGAGAGCGCTATGAAATTCGCGGCGTGCCAACATTGATCCTGTTCAAGGATGGCCGTGAATTGACCCGCTGCAGCGGCTTTCAATCCGTCAGCATGTTACGCGAATGGGTAGCGCCGCACATCACCGGTGGCGGTTAAATTTCATGCAGCGCCCTGAATAGGCGCAGTAAATCCACAGAAACATCTTAAAATTCTAGATAACATAGCCACTTGTCAATACCCTGGAGAGACTTGTTGCATAGATTAGGAGCCGACCTGGAATCCGCCCGATAACCAGCGTTCAATTTCGACCCAGTCACAGGGCTTCGGACAACCTTGCAAATCATGACGAGCGCGCCGCGGCAGTTGTCCTCGGATAATTGTTCCGTGGTTGGCTGAACCGAGCCTGAAACTGTGATCGGGAAAGGCATCTGCTATCCGAGTAGCACCCCGGCCAACCACAATAAATACTTCTTTTATTAATGGTTTGCAGATCCGTTAAAAGGCTGTATTCCTTTTTCGGAGATTTGTAGGGATCAGTTATGCATTGTTATGCATAGTAGTGAAAATTGCGCAACGGGTGTCTCAGTAAGTTATTGATTAATTTAAGTTTAAGAGCGACTTGCCATACTCATAATGATGGGGTCCCCTGTTCAAATCAGGGCGTAGCCACCATTTTTGGTTCCAATTATTCGTTAATAAACCGTGAGTGGTTCAGTCCCCTCACCCCTGGTGATGTCCGACAGGTTCACGGGTTATTGAACCAGATCTGCCTTGATCATGATGCTTTCGTTGTTTCTGCTTTGAGTCGAGCTGTAACTGGCAGTGCCGCTTTGCACACGCTTGAGTTGTTCTGTCACGCCTCCGATCAGCAACCACTCACCGATACGCCCGGTCAGGGTAGTGTTGGCATTCTGGGTTTCGATGTTGCCACCGCGTGAATTACCCTGTGAATTCTTGAACGGGCTGACCTGTAGCGTGACGTTGTCGCCATGGATACGCGCAAGCACGTAAAAGCCGGTAGTCACATCTTTGTACTCGATTCCGCCTACAACCGCTTCGGGTACGATCCAGTTGGTACCTGAGAAATAGGGTATTTGTTCGCCGGTTTCTATATAAGCTTCGGTGCCTTCGGTGACTCTTATCTGGTGTATCGGATTGTCTTCCAGGCGCATGCGGGTAGTGGTGCTGTTGATGTTACCGCTGCCGTTATTGGTGCTGTAGGTGATGCTGCCACCGCTATCGCCGTTTTTGTTTCCGCTGGTCCCAATGTCGACACTTGCATCGCCACTTTCAACTTGAATACCGCCACTGATTCCGAGGGCACTGAGATCCCGGGTACTGCCCTGGAAAACGGAGATCTGTAGTGTTTTTGCGGCGATATCCAGGGCATCGATCATCTCCTTTACCTGCGCCAGTGTTTGCGGTGATGAGCGTAGGAAAATTTTGTAACCCTGGCCCGTAATCGCGTCTTCGCTGCCCAGCATAGGTTTGACAATGGGTATGATTTCCTCGGCTGGACGGTTCGAGAGTTTTATCGTCGTGATCGAATCTGCCTGAACGGTAGATACCAGCAGCACCAGGCCGAGTAGTTTGTAAGCTAGTTTCATCGGATATGTGGTCTCCCGAAGCCGGATTGCATTTCAATGTGATTTCAGGCTGTGCTCTGCATTGATAACAATAGGCTCCTGTAGAAGAATAGTTTAGCTGAAAAAGCAACTATCGGAGCATTGAGGGTTTCAGGGGACAGTATACCTATTTAGTAATCTGCAATAGGTATACTGTCCCCTTGATTCCAGCACAGCATCAGCGCCGTGTCTTTGGTCGGGGCCTATGCCCGGTTTGCTCCGGCATGGGCGAGTGTGAAGAAAATATGCCTTTCGTGGAGATACCGCGGCGCGAAGGGCAAATCGAAAAACCTTAAATTAAGAGTAGGAATATGAAAAAAACAACCTTGATCGAATGGGATAAGTTACCCGATCGCCAACCGACAGCTGCGCTAGTCGCCGGTGTCGACCTTGTGATCGTGCGTTTCGACGACCGGGTCAGTGTCCTTTACGGGCGATGCGCCCACCGCGGCGCCTTGATGGCCGACGGCTATGTCTCTGGTGATAACCTGATTTGCGGGGTCCACCAGTGGGATTACCGCATGGATACCGGCATCAGTGAATACAACCACAGCGAGACGCTGCCGAAATTTAACGCCTGGCTCGAAGACGGCCAGGTTTGTGTCGACGAAGACGAAATCAGTGCCTGGGCCGAGGCCAACCCGCAGCCCTACCAACGTGACAGCTACCAGGGCGCCTACCAGGATCCGACCGGTACTGTCGACGAACCCCAGGTCAAGTTTATCCGCAAACTTGCCAACGAGGGCTTGAGCAAGATGGGACACCACGGTCCCGCCTCGGCCATGGGCGTGCCGCGCGACCAGTTGCCGAAGTGGGAAGATATCCAGTTTGTTGTCGGCCAGTTGCACAAGTTGCCGTTGCTCGACGAGGAGGATGTTGGCACCGATCTGGTCATCGGGCCGAATACAAAAAAGCCGCTGCGGCTCGATATCCCTCTGTTCGTCTCCGACATGAGTTTCGGCGCCCTGTCAGAAGAGGCCAAGACCGCCCTGGCGAAGGGCGCGGAGCTTGCCGGCACCGGCATATGTTCCGGCGAGGGCGGCATGTTGCCGGAAGAGCAGGCGGCCAATTCGCGCTACTTTTACGAACTCGCATCGGCGCGCTTCGGTTTTTCCTGGGACAAGGTTGAAAAAACCCAGGCATTTCATTTCAAGGGTGGCCAGGGCGCCAAGACCGGGACCGGCGGGCATCTGCCGGGCGACAAGGTCCAAGGCAAGATCGCCGAGGTGCGTGAATTGCCCGAGGGCCAGGCGGCTATATCTCCGGCGCGGTTTCCGGACTGGACCTCTCTCGATCAATACCGCGATTTTGCCGCCGAGGTACGCGAACATACCGGCGGTATCCCGGTCGGCTTCAAGCTGTCGGCGCAGCATATTGAAAAAGATCTCGACGCGGCGCTCGAGATCGGCGTCGACTACGTCATTCTCGACGGCCGCGGCGGTGGTACCGGTGCCGCGCCGCTGATCTTTCGCGATAATATTTCGGTTCCAACCATCCCGGCGCTAGCGCGTGCGCGCCGGCATCTCGACCGTTGCGATACCGACGGGGTGACGCTGATTATTACCGGGGGCCTGCGCCACCCGGCCGATTTTGCCAAGGCTTTGGCGCTTGGTGCCGACGGTATCGCGGTATCCAACGCTGCTATCCAGGCTATCGGCTGCCTCGGTATGCGCGCCTGCCACACCAACAATTGTCCGGTCGGGATCGCCACCCAAAAACCGCATTTGCGGGCGCGCCTGCCGATCGACGAAGCGGCCGAGCGCCTGGCACGATTCTTCGGTGCCGCGGTGGACTTGATGGCAGTACTAGCGCGGGCCGCCGGGCACGATCACCTGAGCCAGTTTAGCACCGACGATTTAACCACCTTTAACGCCAACATGGCACGTCTCAGCGGCGTCGCCTACGGTGGCGCCGATCTCGATGGTGGTCCTTAGAAACTCTTCAATCGATCAACTTTAGGAAGACTGCAAATGAACGAATCCGCTGCACAACTGGAATGGTACCGCGTCG